>Ga0233444_10005506_pt1 | contig 11640 bp, 13 predicted proteins | sample SI_124_October20_6_FD_182792 | JGI IMG/M metagenome (GOLD analysis project Ga0233444, IMG submission 182792) | Seawater microbial communities from Saanich Inlet, British Columbia, Canada - SI_124_October2016_10_MG | ecosystem: Environmental > Aquatic > Marine > Inlet | place: Canada: British...
CTCAAAAAAAAAATGGCTGAAGATTTAACAGAATATCTACATGAAAATGGTCTTAAGGTTAGATATATGCACTCAGATATCGATACTCTAGAAAGAATAGAAATTATAAGAGACCTAAGACTAGGAGTTTTTGATATTTTAGTTGGAATAAATTTATTGAGAGAGGGTTTAGATATTCCAGAATGTGGTTTAGTTGGTATTTTAGATGCTGATAAAGAGGGTTTTTTAAGGTCAGAAACTTCTTTGATTCAAACTATTGGAAGAGCAGCAAGAAATATTGACTCTAAAGTAATTCTATACGCAGACAAAGTAACAAAAAGTATTGATAAGGCTACAAAAGAGACAGATCGTAGAAGAACCATACAGTCAAATTATAACAAAAAAAATAATATAACAGCGGAGTCAATTAAAAAAGAGATTGGAGATATTTTAGAGTCAGTTTACGAAAAAGATTATGTAAATTTCAAAGAGTCAAATGTTGGTGGAAATTTAAAAAAACATTTGAAAGGTTTAAATAAAAAGATGAAAGAGTCTGCTGAAGACTTAGAGTTTGAGGAAGCTGCTAGAATAAGGGATGAAATAAGAAAACTAGAAGCTAGTGAACTAGAAATAACTTTAAATCCAAAGATAAGCCAATATAATTTAAAAAGCAAAATATACCCAAAAGGTAGGTCAACATTAGGAATGCCTGGAACTAAAGTAAATAAAAGAAGAAAAAAATGACAAAAAATAAAATAATTATAACTGGTGGGGCCACTAGGATTGGTGCTGCTATAGCTAAAAGTTTAGCTAACTATGAGACGACGATAACTATTCATTACAATAAATCGAAAACAAACGCTTTTAAATTGAAAAATGAATTAGAAATTTTAGGTAGTGAAGTTTATTTATTAAAAGCTGATCTTAATAATTTTAACCAAACTCAAAAACTCCTTAAGTTAGCTTATGATAAGATGAAAGGATTAAATTGTTTAATTAATAATGCATCATTGTTTGAAAATGATAATTTACAAAATTTTACAGAAAAAAGTTTTACAAAACATTTAAATGTTAATTTAAAAGCACCAGCAATTTTAATTCAAAATTTCAAAAAATTATTAAAAAATTCAGAAGGGAATATCATTAATATTATTGATCAAAGAGTTGAAAAATTGACTCCCTACTTCTTTTCTTACACGCTAAGCAAATCAGGTTTAGTAACTCTTACTAAAACTACAGCTATGAAACTAGCTCCAAATATTAGAGTAAATGGGATTTCACCAGGACCCACCATTAAAAATTCAAGACAATCTGAAAGTCATTTTAGAAAACAGTGGAAATCTATACTTTTAAAAAAAAAAGTGGAATTAGAAAGTATTTGTGATGGAGTAAAATTTTTAATAAAAAATGAAAATATAACTGGAGAGATAATTAATATTGACAGTGGACAAAGACTAGCGTGGAATACACCTGATATAATAAATACTAAAGAATGAAAATAATTAAATTAAAATTAAAAGAGAGGTTTAAATATAAAAGAAAAGTAATTATCAAAAATTTAATTTTAAATATATTTATTGGAATTCACAATTTTGAAAAGAAAAAAAAACAAAGAGTAAGATTCAATATTGAAGTAGTTACAAACCCTTACATCAAGCCAAGTAATAAAGATTTATCAACAATTTTAAATTATGAAGATTTGATTAATAAAATTAAATTATTGGTCAAAAAACAACATCATGATCTTATCGAAGATTTAGCAGAAAATATATTTAAAATAATTTTTCAAAATAAATTGGTAAAAAAAACAAATATTAAAATTGAAAAATTAGACATTATAAAAAATTCAGAATCAGTAGGTGTAGAATTCTCAAAAAGTAAAATATGATGAATAGCTTAGAGCTTGGGAAAAAAGTAATAAAAGACAAAATTCCTTTAATCTCAAGAAATGCTGGAGTTTATAAAATGATTAGTTCCTCTGGTGAAATTTTATATATTGGTAAAGCAAAAAATATACCTAATAGACTTAAAAGTTATGCCTCTGATACTAACTTACCAATTAGAACAGAGAGAATGTTATCTTTAACCCATTCACTTGAGACTACGACAACTAATAATGAGAGTGAGGCTTTACTTTTAGAGGCAAATTTAATCAAAAAACATAAACCAAGATTCAATATATTATTACGCGATGACAAATCTTTTCCATATATTTATATTGGTGATAAAGATAAGTGGCCTCAACTTACAAAACTTAGAGGCAAGAAATCAAAATCAGGGCATTATTTTGGGCCCTTCTCATCTATTGGTTCGGCAAACTGGACAATAAAAATTTTACAAAAAATTTTTCTTTTAAGAGTTTGTGATGACACAGTATTTAAAAATAGAGAAAGACCCTGTATCCTCTATCAAATTAAAAGATGTTCTGCGCCATGTGTTGGTCACATTACCGAAAAGAATTATAGATCTACAGTAGAAGATGCTGTTGATTTTATCTCGGGAAAATCTAGAAGAATACAAAAAAATCTTTCTAAAGAAATGGAAAAAGCAAGCAAAGACTTGAATTATGAAAAGGCCGCAATAGCGAGGGATCGAATAAAAGCTCTAACTCAAATTCAAACTTCACAAAAAATTAATCAAACAAATTTGAATGAAGCTGATGTTATTAGTGTTTATAAAGAAACAGGAAAAACCTGCATACAAGTATTCTTTTTTAGATCAAAACAAAATTGGGGTAATCAAGCTTTTTACCCAAAACATGATCCAGATGACTCGGTTCAGGATATTTTATCTTCATTTATTTCTCAGTTTTATGAAAATAAAACTGCACCTTGCTTAATTATAACAAACTTTGAGACAAATGATCAAAAATTATTAGAAAAAACATTTTCAGAAAAAGAAGGTAAAGAAGTAGTAATTAAAATTGCTAAATCTAAAAATGAAATTAGCGTATCTAAACTTGCAGAAAAAAATGCTAAGCAAGCATTAACTCAAAAACTGATTCAATCTGATACTAATAATAATTTGATCGATAAACTTTCTATTAAATTTAAATTAGATAATAACATTGATCTTATTGAAGTTTACGATAATAGCCATATTCAAGGAACAGACTCTATTGGTGCACTAATATGTTTTGGAAATGAAGGTTTTGTAAAAACAAGATACAGAAAATTTAATATAAGAGATGAAAAAATAACTAATGATGATTATGGAATGATGAAAGAGGTCCTTTTTAGAAGATTTTCTAAAGCTGTGAAAGAAAAGTCTGGATCATTATCATTACCTGATTTAATTTTAGTCGATGGGGGTAAAGGACAATATTCGGTTAGCAGAGAAATTCTTAATGAACTTGGTTTACATGACCTACCAATATTAGCTATAGCAAAAGGTAAAAGAAGAAATGCTGGTGAAGAAAAAATATATCATAAAAATAAAGAATATGTTTTAAATAAAAATGATTCACTTCTATTTTTTATTCAAAGATTAAGAGATGAGGCTCATAGGTTTGCTATTAGTACACACAGAGCTAAAAGAAAGAAAAATTTAAGTAAATCGCTCCTGGATCAAATACAAGGTATTGGAAAACAAAGAAAAAGAGCTTTGCTAAATCACTTTGGTTCAGCTCGAGCAGTAGAGTCAGCAAGTCTGGATGATTTAAAGGCTATAGAAGGAATAGAAGACAATATTGCAAATAAGATATATAATTATTTTCACGAGTAGCTTATGAAACTTCAAATTCCAAATATTTTAACTATAGGACGTATAATTATTGTTCCAATATTTGTTTTTACTTTTTTTATTCCTGGATTTTTTGGGGATTTAATACCATTTTTTTTATTTGTAATTGCCAGCTTTACTGACTACCTCGATGGATTGCTTGCGAGGCTATTTAAAGAAGAGTCTAAATTAGGAGAACTTCTAGATCCTATTGCAGATAAAATTCTTGTAGCTGCAGCATTAATTCTACTAGTAATGAATGGTACAATAAAAAACTATGAAGTAATTGCAGCAATTATAATACTAACAAGAGAAATTCTAGTATCAGGTTTACGTGAATTTCTTGCTAAAGGCAGTATTACTATGCAGGTCACAAGTCTTTCCAAGCTTAAAACATTTATTCAAATGATCTCTATTGCAATACTCCTCACAGGAGAAAGTGGGAATAAAGTAATTAATTTTCAGGATTATAATGCTCAAACTGTTGGAATTATTCTTTTATGGCTCTCTGCTTTTTTAACTCTTTATACGGGTTATGACTATCTAAGAAGAGGTATCGATCATGCTATAAATGAAGACAATAAAGATTAAGCTGCAGTTTTTTTTCTTACTAAGCTTTGATAAGATTCATTAAGGTCAGTTATTACATTGCAAACTTTAAAGTTATAGTTAGATATTTTTGAAACAGGTGTTATTTCAGCTGCAGTTCCTGTCAAAAAACAGCCAATAAAATCTTTCATTTCATCTGGCTTAATTTTTCTCTCTACAACTTTAATTCCTTTTAATTTTGCAATTTTAATTACCTCTCTTCGAGTTATTCCATCTAAAAATGAGTCTGGAATTGGAGTGTGTAATTCACCTGATTGATTTTTAAAAAAAACGTTAGCACCCGTAGCTTCTGCAATATTTCCTTCATGGTCTAACATTAAAGAGTCAGTAAAACCTTGTGCCTCAGCTTCGTGTTTAGACAAAGTGCAGATCATATATAAACCTGAAGCTTTTGTATCCCAGGGAATAGTATTAGGAGCTGGTCTTCTCCAATTTGATATATTCAATTTAATTCCATTTAATTTGAGTTTGGGATCGAAATAAGATCCCCACTCCCACGTTGCTATTGCAACATGAATTTTATTTTTTTGTGCAGATATAGCCATCATTTCGCTTCCTCTCCAAATTAAAGGTCTGACATATCCATTTTGAACTTTTTGAATATTTATTATTTTTCTACAAGCGTTATTAATGTCTTCTTGGGTATAAGGAACGACGATTCCCATTCTTTTAGCTGAATAAAATAATCTTTTAGTATGTTCTTCTAATTTAAAAATTTCCCCATCGTAAACTCTTTCCCCTTCAAACACACAGCTTGCATAATGCAATCCGTGATTAAGAATATGTATATTTGCGTCAGCCCAATCCACAGTTTTGCCATTAAACCAAATTTTGCCTGATCGTTTGTCGTAAGGTATGCTTTCCATTTGAAGTAAATATATAGATTTTTTTCTTATAAAAAAGTATATTTCTTTATAAGATAAGTCAATATAACTTACCATTATGAAAGATTTACTCTATCTTAAAGATGATCAGATTAAAGAGTTTATTCAACTACTTTACTATGCTTATAGAGAAACTTTTTCTGATCCAAAAGAAATTTTATCTAAAAGATTTTTTGGTCCAGCGCATTTAAGGGCTCTTAATCTTATTGAGAGAAACCCAGGAATAAATCTAGGAGAATTAATATTTAAGTTAAAGGTTACAAAACAAAGTCTCAATAGAGTTATGCGTGATCTAATTAAATCAAAAATGATTAAACAAATAAAGGATGATAATGATACAAGAAAGAAAAATTTGTTTTTAGATAAAGAGGGGAAGATTTTTTTTGAAGCAGTGTACGTGACACAAAAAAAGAGGATATTTAACGCTCTTAAAAATTCTAATGCAGAGTCTGTCATTAGATTTAAAGATGTATTAAAAAAAATTATAAATGGAAGATAAATCGCATATATTAATAGTTGATGATGATGATAGAATAAGAAGTCTTCTAAAAGATTTTTTGACTGAGAACAACTATGTTGCATCTACTGCGGAAAATGCTGAACAAGCAAAAATAAAGCTGAAATATTTCAAATTTGATATAATTATTTTAGATGTGATGATGCCAGGTCAAGATGGTTACGATTTTACTAAAGAAATAAAAAAACTTATGAAAATACCAATTATTTTATTAACTGCGAAAGGAGAAGTTGAAAGCAGGATAAAGGGATTAGAGCTTGGGGCGGACGATTACATTGGAAAACCTTTTGAGCCAAAAGAATTATTACTTAGAATTAAAAATATAATTAAAAATAATAATAAAATTAATTTAAATTCAAAATATTTTGTAGGAGAGTCGAAGATAGATTTAAATAAAATGAATATTAGTTTAAATAAAAAAAGTAGAAAAATTAATAACTCAGAAAAAAAAGTTCTTATTGAGATGTTGGCTAATCCAGGTAAAACTTTCTCCAGAGATGAAATAAGTGAGATTTCGGGAATAAGTCAAGAACGCTCAATTGATGTTATGATAACAAGGCTAAGACAAAAATTAGAAGTTAATCCAAAAAATCCTAAATATTTACAAACTATAAGGGGTTCAGGCTATGTTCTCTGGATTGAATAAGTTTATAAAATATATATTACCCAAGAGGCTTTTTTATAGAGCTTTAATAATTGTTGCAGCACCAACAATAATACTTCAACTGATTATTACTATTGTTTTCTATGATAGTATTTGGATTAAAGTTAACAAAAACTTAACTAGATCATTAGTAACTCAATTGAAGACAATTCAAGAAGTTTATGAGAATGATAAAAAAAATTTAGATTTCTTTACTGATAGTTACAAAAATAATTTTAATTTTGAAATTGGTATTGGTCAAGAAATTTTTCCTAACTCGAGTGGTGAAAGACGATTTAGTCCTATGGATAGATCGTTAAGAAGAGAGTTAAAATCTTCATTTGGAAATAATAATTACTGGTTTAATACTTCAAAATTTAAGAATGCAGTTGAAATAAAAATTAAATTAAAAAATGAAGTATTAAAATTTTTAGTTCCAAAAGAAATGGTATCTGCTTCATCTGTAAGATTATTTCTACTATGGACAACCTTACCTTCTATTCTTCTAATTATCATAGCTCTAATATTCTTAAAAAATCAAACAAAACCCTTAGTTAAATTAGCTAAAGCAGCTGAGAGATTTGGTAAAGGAAATTACGTCAATGATTTTAGAGCATCAGGTTCTCTAGAAATTAGAAAAGCAGCTTTTGAATTTGATAGAATGGCAAAAAGGATTAATCGCCACCTAAATCAAAGAGCAGAGATGTTATCTGGTATAAGTCATGACTTAAGAACACCTTTAACACGCCTTAAATTACAATTAGCGATGTTAAAACAAAAAGATCTCTCAGAAAAAATGTCTATGGATATAGATGAGATGGAAAAAATGCTTAATGATTATTTACAATTTGCTAAAACTCAAACACAAGAAGGCACTTCTAATATTAATCTAATAACATTGTTTAGTTCAATTAAAACCCAACTTAATAATAAAAAATTGATTATTACACATAAAGAGGAAATTAATTTAAAAGGAAGACCTACTGCTTTAAAGAGATCTTTTGAAAATATTATTCAAAATGGATTGACGTATGGTAATGAAGTTTTTGTAGATATACGAAAAGGAAATAATAGGCGTTAGTTACAATAGATGATGATGGTCCTGGTATTCCGGAAGATCAACACAAAAATGTTTTTAAACCCTTTTTTAGATTAGATAAAAGCAGAAGTTTAAACCAATCAGGTGTTGGGTTAGGTCTTGCTATTGTAGAGGATATTATAAATTCACACGGAGGCAGCGTTCAATTGGGTAAGAGCAGATATAATGGTCTGCAAGTTAAAATCTCTTTGCCTTTTTAGTTTTTTTATTTTTAATAATTTTTTTTATTATAGCATCTTGTTTTTGAACTATTTTTTTTAAAACCTCAAATTCTTCTCTAGAAACAAGTTGTAGTTTATTAATTATATAATCTTTTTTAAATTTTAAATCAGTAGATATTTCTTTTTTTATATCTTTAGAGGTTAAAATCCCATTTTCAATTAGAGTTGAAATAGTTTTTAATATTTTTTCTGAATTTTTCATAGTTCATCTTATTTGATGGGCATGTTAAATTCAAATATGATATAAGAATTTATGTTTACCCATAATTTAGACCCTATTTTGTTGGATTTGGGGTTCTTGGCTATTAGATGGTACTCTTTAGCTTACATAGCTGGAATTCTAATTGGATGGTGGTTTGGAAAAAAAATAATTATTAAAAGATTTCGAAATGCATATCCTCAATTTGATTTAAAAGTATTTGATGATTTAATTACTTACTTAATTATTTCCATTTTAGTTGGTGGAAGGCTTGGTTATATTGCTTTTTATAACCTTGGTTACTATATATCAAATCCGTTAGATGTAATAAAAATTTGGGAAGGTGGAATGTCTTTTCATGGAGCTTTAATTGGAGTAATTTTTGGAACTTATTTATTTTCTGTAAAAAGAAAAACTTCATCTTTTTTTTTATTAGATATAATAGCTTGTGTCTCTCCTATAGGAATATTTTTTGGACGCATTGCAAATTTTATAAATAGCGAACTAGTAGGAAAGGTAACAAATGTTTCATGGGGAATTATATTTCCAAAAATAGATATGCTATCTAGACATCCCTCGCAATTGTACGAGGCTTTTCTAGAAGGCATTTTGTTATTTTTAATTTTGAATACAATCATTTATAAAAAAAATTACAAAACAGGCACATGTTCTTATTTGTTTTTAATTAGTTATGGAATTTTAAGAATTTTTTCAGAGTATTTTAGGGAACCAGATTATCAAATAGGATACTTATATAATTTGTTTAGCATGGGAACAATTTTAAGTTTTTTTATGATATTAGCAGGTGTAATGCTTTTTACTTATATAAAAAAAAATGAAATCTAATTTAAAATTTTTTAAAAATAAAAAATCGTTACCTGTGGATGAATTTTTTCAAAATGTTCTTTATGATAATAAAATTGGTTACTATACCACCAAACAACCTTTTGGGAAAAAAGGTGACTTTATCACTGCTCCAATTATATCTAATCTATTTTCAGAGATGATTGCTGTTTGGATAATTTCAATGTGGCAAAAACTAGGAAAGCCAAAAAATTTCAACATAATTGAGCTTGGTTCGGGAGATGGCAGTTTAACAAAAGTGCTATTAGAGGTATTCAATAAATTTCCTAGTTTTAATGTAGCAAAAAAAATTTATTTATACGAAATAAGTCATTCTCTGCAAAAGTTACAAAAAAAAAATATTAAAAACAATCAAGTTAAATGGATAAAAAATTTTAGAAATATTAATAGTGGCCCTATAATATTTTTTGGAAATGAATTTTTTGACGCCATACCCATTAAGCAATTTAAAATTGAAAAAGGTATATTATTTGAAAAACACTATACACTTAACAAAAATTATAAAATTATTGAAATTTTCAAGAAAGCCTCGAAACAAGATGTTGCAAATATTAGATCTTATAAATCATTAAAAAATTTAAAATTTATTGAGTTTCCAAAATACGGACTTGCAGAGCTAAAAAAAATAAGTAAAAAAATTTTACAATTAAAAGGATGTTTATTATTGATAGATTATGGGTATTTTAAAAGTGAAAATCACAACACATTACAATCTGTAAAAAATCATAAAAAAAATAATTTATTTAATAATCTAGGTAAAGCAGATGTTACTTCTCACGTAAATTTTGAACTATTAAGTGAGTTTTTGATAAAAAATAATTTAAAAGTAAAAAAAATAGTATCACAGCAAAAATTTTTAAAATATATGGGGATAATTAAACGAGCTGAGATAATTGGAAAAAAAATGAAATTTAAAGATCAATCAAATATGTACCTAAGGTTAAAAAGATTACTAAACCCCAACTATATGGGTGAGTTATTTAAAGTATTTTTGGCTTATAAAACTGAAACTAATAAATTTTTTGGATTTAACTAATGTTTTACTCAAAAAAACTAAACAAGTTTGAAAGAATAAAACATTGTTTTTTTTCAAAAAGAGGAGGAGTTTCAATGGGGCTTTACAAAAGTTTAAACTGCGGCAGAGGCTCAAAAGATAACAAAAAAGATGTTTTAAAAAATCTTGATTTGGTTTCTAAAAAAATGGGAGTAAAAAAAAATAAACTTATTTTAATGAATCAAACTCATAGCGCTAAAGTAGTAGAAATTAAAAAAAATAATTATAAAAAAAATATTAATTCTGATGCTTTGATAACTAGGATTAAAGGGTTGGCGCTTGGCGTAGTAACTGCTGATTGTGTTCCTATTATTGTTTATGATTGTGAAAATGAAATAGTTGGTTGTATACATGCGGGATGGAAGGGTGCAATATCAGGGATAATTAAAAATACCATTAATAAAATGAGAAAGATAAATACTAACAACAAAATTTTTGCAAGTATTGGTCCTTGCATAGGCAAAAAAAACTACGAGGTTGATCTTGATTTTTACAAAAAGTTTATAATTACGTCCAAAAGAAATAAAAGGTATTTTTCCTTTAAAAATAAAAATAAAAAATTATTTAATTTAAGAAAGTTTGTAGCTGATAAGCTTGTAGAGTCTGAAGTTAAATTTGACCATGTGAATCGTGATACTTTTAGCGAAAAGATGAATTTTTTTAGCTTCAGAAGATCGTGCAAATTAAAGCAAAATGATTATGGGAGATGTATATCTGTTGTCAGTTTAATTTAGATTTATTAATTTGAAAACAAATAGAAATAAATGTATAAATAGTTGAATTTCATGAAAATCTTATCTGGCACTAGTAATCTTAAACTTAGTAAGGACATTGCTAAGAATTTAAAACTCAAGTTAATTAATACTAATATTAGAAGATTTGCTGACGGTGAGATATATATAGAGATTAACGAAAATATAAGAGGTAATAGTGTTTTTGTTATTCAGTCTACATCGAATCCAGCTAACGATAATTTAATGGAACTTCTTTTAGTAATTGATGCTTTAAGAAGATCTTCGGCAAAAACAATTACTGCTGTAATTCCATATTTTGGTTATGCTAGGCAAGATAGAAAAGTCGCGCCAAGGACATCAATATCGGCAAAAGTTGTAGCGAATTTATTAACTAATGCAGGAGCAAACAGAATAGTAACAGTAGATTTACATGCGGGCCAAATTCAAGGTTTTTTTGATATGCCTGTAGATAATTTATTTACCACACCATTATTTTCAAAATTTATCAAAAAAAAAATAAGTTCAAAAAAATTAATTTGTGTATCTCCTGATATGGGCGGTGTTGCTAGAACAAGAGCGCTTGCAACAAGATTAAAAGCAGATCTTGCAATTATTGATAAGAGAAGACCTGCGCCAGGAAAATCTCAAGTCATGAATATTATTGGTGATGTAAAAAATAAAACTTGTATTATCGTAGATGACATAATTGATAGCGGTGGTACTATTGTAAATGCAGTTGATGCCTTAAAAAAAAAAGGAGCAAAGGAAGTATACGTATTTATTACTCACGCAGTTCTTAGTGGAGATGCAGCAAAGAAAATCAAGAATTCAAAAATTAAAAAACTTATTATTACTGACTCTATTGATAACTCTAATAAGATTAAAAATAACAATAAAATTGAGGTCCTATCTATTACTTCATTAATGTCGGAAGCTATTAAAAGAATAGCTAATTCAAATTCCGTGTCGGATTTATTCAATTAATCCTTGTTTTGTTGAAGATCTTAGGTTATATACCCTCTTTAATTAAATTATGAATAACTTGAAGGCGATAAAAAGAGAGAACACTTCTTCTGGCTCAAATAATAAATTAAGAGCAGAGGGGCTTGTGCCGGCT
>Ga0233444_10005508_pt1 | contig 11636 bp, 20 predicted proteins | sample SI_124_October20_6_FD_182792 | JGI IMG/M metagenome (GOLD analysis project Ga0233444, IMG submission 182792) | Seawater microbial communities from Saanich Inlet, British Columbia, Canada - SI_124_October2016_10_MG | ecosystem: Environmental > Aquatic > Marine > Inlet | place: Canada: British...
CAAGTTCTAATGAACTGGCCATAATGATTACAGAAAGTGAAGCACCAGCAAATAGTTTCGATAAACCACTTACCGAAAAGAACGCAGCATTAAACGCTACGAACAATGCTGATATTCCTAATAGTAAAGTTCTAAACTTCATAAGGTGTTAACCCCTTTCAATAAATTCCTTGATTTCTTCGAGTGATTTCTCGATTTGTTGTAAATAAGAACTAGCTGTTTTAGGGTCAGCGGGTCTTTCACCTGTTACCATTTCTCTAACTACTTTAGATTTGCTTACACATGAATCTAATGCGTTTGAAACTTTTTGTTTGTAAATATCTTTCATTTGATATAGTTTATTGTATATGTATAAATATTAAGATATAAAAAAAGGGGAAACCAATCCCCTTTTCTTATTTTTGATTAATTGGTTTTAATAAGAAATTTTTAAAGACTTTGCCTTTTTATTAATTTTCTTATCAATGAGGAGAGTAAGTAACCCATTATCAAATTTAGCAGTTGTTTTTGTACCATCGTAATCAGCACCAACTGTTAATACTAAATCAATATTCTTAACAAACGAAGAAGTGTCTTCTCCTTTTGTAGATTTGATTGTGATTTCTTCATCAGTAACATCTACTGTAATATCTTTTGGATTATGTCCAATAGTATTAATAGTAACTTGTTGTGAACCATCTTCTAATACAATTGCTTCAAATTGTGAATTCAATCTATTAGTTGGTTTTGTTGTGTAGATGTCCTTAAAGAAGTTATCTACGAAATTTTCATTAATTGTGTAAAACATAATTTTCCTTTTTTTTAATTATACATTTACTATCCATTGTACCAAATCCGTACCAATCGTATTTGTCAACATATAAGATGACAATTTGTCAGTTTTGTAAACATATAACATGACTATTTGTCAGTTAAAATGGTTTTGAATCTTCCCACTCTTTATTTTCTTGTCTACAACTCATGTGGTCTGCCCAATGTAAAACATATGGTAAATCTGTTTTTAATCTAAATTCTTCTCTGTAAGAAATGAAGTATGGTTTAGTTGCATCATTATATAATCCATCTGCCAACATAATTCCTAACATTTCTTTTTCGTTATATTTGATATCATATTGATTAAGTAACCAAAGTGCTCTATGGGTTACATCCATAAAATGTAATTCACCATTATGTTTGAACATTGAGTTTTGATTCTTTCTATGCCAATCAGATGTTTCTGCTTTATATAAAGGGCCGTTTTCTCTAGTACCAAGTTTACCTAAATCGTGATGGAATGCAGCGAATAATAATTCTTCATCTGTAAAATCTACCTTAACTCCACCTTCTTCGTAAACTTTTCTTAATTTATATGCGTTTCTTGCAACATTCATAACATGGTCTATATAACCACCAACATAAGCTGAATGGAAATGTAGTTTACCACTTGCGGGTGCCAATGCCAGTTCTTGTCCTAATTCCGTTTCGGAATACATAAGTAAGAGTTTTTCTAATCTCTCACCTTTAAATACTTTTTTTAATGCACCTATGAATTTATCATAGTTACCTTGTAATTGTTCTGCTGTATAATTTCTCATGTTTTATAATTTAATCTTCTATATTTTGTTTTGTTAATGCTTTATATAATATTGCTAATTCTTCTTCATATCTACAAATACCTAAAGATGCAGTTCCCTCAACTTCAACTAAGTATTCACCTTTTTTTAAAAAATCAAAATCTTCATATTCATCATTTGTAGTTGATATCAAACATAATGCTTTATCATCGGGATTATCTTTTGGTAAAGGTAACATAAAATAATAATATTTATCTTTTTTACCACTTTTTGTTATTTCAATTTCATCGTATCTTTCCCAATTTTGATTTACAAAAGTTTCTTCGGTAATTGGGTTTAATGGCCATTCAACTACTTCACTCATTAAGAACTATTTTAATTGTATCGGTAACTAAATATTCTCTAATAGTACCTGTTAGTATAAGAGTATCTCCTACCATTGTATTGATTGGTGCTATCACATTGTGAACTTTACCATCAACTACATAAGATGATTGATTAGATGTACTCACATCATCTCCTTGGTATATCCAAGTAAGATTACTATCCCAACTTACCTTTAATGGTTCATTAGAATAATAGTCATCAACAGTACCACTTATTGTGTGTATTGTTTGATTAGTATTTTGATTTAGTTCTAAATGATAATATCCATTTGAATCCATTGGTAATCTACCGTCAAGTTCTAATTTTGGTTGTTCCAACATCAACATATCATCTTCAACTGTACAACTCATGAAAGATGCAAATACTGCTAGTACCGCTATGATAAGAACTATTAATTTAATTCCATCTAATGCGAATTTTTCTGTTTGTTTTTTTCTATTCATTATAATAATTTTTCTAATATACTATCCCAAGTTGGATATTCATTTGGTTTGTTATCGTTTTCCCAATCTACTCCGAATCTCAATAACTCTCCACCAAACTCACCAGCACCATTCTTGATTCTATCATCAATAAGATAATCACCAACTAACAAATCTTTTCTGTGAGTGATGAACATTCTTTTGTGAAATATATCACCGAAGTAATCCTCTATCCAAAATCTTTTATCGGTATTACTTTGTGGGTTACCCCAAGGAGCAGAAGTAGCAATGAATAATTCATACTTACCACTTTCGTGTAGTTTCTTTACAGCCTCAATAGCATCTTTCATTGGTGGTGCAATTCTGAATAATCCTTGGATGTGGTCAGGAAACGTTTCGTATCTTCCTTTTAAATGTGGGTGGTTAGTAAACCAATCTTCGATTGCTTTTCCGAAATCAACTAATACGCCATCCATGTCAATGTAAACTATCTTTTTTTTCAAATCTTTTTCTTTGTTATGGTTAATATTATCACTCATTTACTATGTAAATATACGAAAAATATTTGTAATATCCTAATTAAAATTGATATTTTTTCCAATTTCCGTTAATTTTTTTTAATCCGTTATAATTACTATCATTGTGGTTATCTTGTACTATATCATCTACTCCATCATTATCAATATCATCAATTTTTATTCTTGACCAACCATTTTTATCATCACTTCCAAGTAAATATCCACCATCTATAGCTTCACTAAAAACATCATTATCCAAAGTAAATGTTAAATTGTTATTTGTATATAGATGTATAAAAGTATAAGTTGAGTATTCATCATGACCAGATGAAACACCCCTTAATTCTAAAATATCCAAATCACCATCATTATCATAATCTAAAAATTCTAAATCCATTGTATGTGTTGTCTCGGTACTCGGTAATGGTATAACATTATACTCTCCAAAAATAGATTTACCTAATAATATACTCGAAGTACTTCCATACATATCAGGTCCTGGTTCTTGTGTTCCTACTACTATATCATTAAACCCATCGTTGTTTATATCAAGTATCTCATAACTTAATGCTGGTTCAACTCCAAAATCATGAACACTAATATTTGTATTAGTAAAGTTTCCATTTCCATCTCCTAACCAAATATACGTTGCACCAACCACATCAACAAAACCATCGTTGTTTAAATCTCCTGCAGCTCCGGTGTGAAACCATAATCCATTTCCATCATCAATTGAAATAACATCAAAGGTTCCTTCGGTTGTTTGTTTTAAAACTGTAAAGTTTCCACCATAATTTCCTGGTACAGTTTCATCTACACCTAATAAAATAAAATCTGCTCTATTATCATTATTAACATCTGTTTTAAGAATTTTGTATGAAGATAAGCCTGTTGTTGATTCGTTTATTAAATAAGTTTTTGTAAATTGTATATCATCTCCTTGATTTAAATACCAATTAGTAGATGACTCGTTTGTTTCACTATGGTATGTAACAAGTATATCTTGAAATCCATCATTATTAACATCATGGTATGCTTGTCCACCAGCAAAATGACCACCAACTTCACCCATATCTGATGAGGTTGAGTTAGATGTATAGTGTCCCCATCTAAATACTATTCCACTTTTTTGGTTATAATATGATTCAAGTTTCATTGTTTCCACAGGTGGTGGTACACAACAAAGCTCATCATCAATAAAATCTTTTTCACATGAGGTTAATCCTATAAAAATAGTAATATAGAATATTAAATTTTTTACTTTCATTTTATTTATATTATGGTTTTATTAACTTGTTTAAGTTTATGTTTTGGATTGAGATAATTGTTTAAAAGGTTTGAATCTAAGTCTAAATCCCATTTGGTTATAACTTTTAGTGATTGTATTCTATCTTCGCCATATAATTCTTCATACCATGTTATTGGAGTATTAATGTAGCTTGATATTTTTTTTAATTGTTCTTTTTGTAAATATAAACGATTCATTCCACCGTCTTTATAAAAATTCTCTTTAAAATCATTTGGTACTACACCACTACTCCATTTTGTATGAGCAAGTTGATTAATGGATAATCTCCAATACATATGCATAAAACTTTCTTCATGTTCTATGCTATTTTTTCTATCGAGTAAAATAATTTTATCAAACTCTTTAATAAATTTTTTAATAAAAGCATAAAATGATATATCGAGATTATTAGGTATTTGATTGCAAAGGGTTTTTACACAAATATTAGCATTATCAATAAGTTCTACGGGTGGATAATCTCTATTTAAATTAATAGCATTATTAAAAGGTTCCCCAACTGTTATATACTTTTGGTGTTTAAATCCCTTTAGTAATGAAGTGGTTCCACTTCTTGATATACCTAATATTAATACTTTCAAAATTTTTATTGTATCTTCTCGGTTGAGTGAGACCTGAATCCCAATATCGGTACATGACCTGTAATTGCTTGTTCTCTTTTTGAGATAAATTGTTTAGATACTTGTAGTGTTTCTAAATCTGTTTCATTCATTACCCAATCTTTGAATAGGTAAGTTAATAATTTACTTTTAATTGTTTTTATCATTGTTTTAAATTTAAAGGTTTGTATTATATCTATTTTAATCTATTGCCGTGAACTCTTGTTGAGAATCGAATATAGGTTGATTCTTTAAATCCCATTGTCGTTGGATAAAGTAATCCAACTTTCGGTGAATCCTATCTATATTCTCCAAATTAGGAATCTTGGTATTCATAACCTCATCATTCAACTTACCAGTCCAATACTGAATCTTACCCATATAACCATTTTCATACTTACTCATACTTTTTACGTTTTAAAATTTATATTATTTGTGATTTATCTATTAATGTACTTACTGAACCAATGATTTTATTGCCATAATCTACGTCTATTCTAACACACCCATTAAGGTCTGCATCAAATTCACATTGGTAGTTAGTATCGGTAACAATTCCTTCTTGTATTGTTCCATATTTGTTTTCAAATTTTACTCTAGAGTTTACTTGTATATTCATATCTTATATTTTAAAGGTTTAATTCTTTCATTACATTATTAAGAATATTATTCATAATGAACTTTTCTTCTTTTCTCTGTTGGTATTTTTTCTTATTGGTTATAGAATTGTGTTTTTTAACAATATCATTAAGAGCAGAAATTACACCATTCTTAGTATCACCGATAATACCAACTAACCACTTTTCACCATCGATAGTTAAAGTATCACCTAAGTTTCTTTCCCACTTAGATTTGTAATATTGAACTCCATAAAGTTCAGTCTTACTCTCATTCATTTTTACTAATCCTAAATTCATTTCTTTTATCATATTTTATATTTTAAAGGTTTATTAATGGGGTTAAATCCCCAACTCAACTACAAGACTAATATACGAAAAAAAGCAATACGAGTCAAGTAAAAAGTGATTTATTTTATCAGTTTATATTGATTCTAAATAACATTATTTTTAATAAATTCTATCATCAGTAATATTATAATTATATAAAGTTCCACAATCATCATCTTCATCAGCAATGTTTTCGGTTACCTTACAATAATGTGGTAGTATTTCTTGTAATCCTTCAAAATCTACTTTTTGCCAATACCCAAATCTAAGTGTTATTCCTTTACCTTGAGTAAAGTAAGAATCATATCCGATTTCAAAATCAGATGAACCATACCATTTTTTAATTTCTTTAAATTTTTTATATCCTATTCTCATGTCTTAAAGTTTTACGATTGATAATGAAGGATTAAATACTGTTTTATATCCACTTTTATTGTAAGTACTATTAGTATAAGATAATATAATAGTATCAATAAAATCTTTTAGGAGGTAAGTTCCATCTGAAGAACCAAATCCTTGGTCTTCATCCCAATCATTAGTCCATTCTTCAGCTATTTCAACTGAGGTATCAACCAATTCAGAGAATTGTACTTGTTCATCATTAATCATTTGTTTGAAAGAATCGATACCAAGGGCTCTTGATACGATATTCGAAGGGTTTACTAAGTAATTCATTTATTTAAGTTTTAAGTGTTATTAATTATTTACATAGTAAATATAGTGAAAATAAACTACAAAACCTAATATTAAATGTTAAAATTATGTTAAAGTTTTACCTTAACAATTATGCGTAATTTTGTAACAATCTTAGTATCTCATCTAATGATTCATGTCTGTGGTTATCTAATAGACTAACTGAATAAACATATTTAGATTCTTTAACCTTTGGTACTTCGTGTATAGCAGAATCATTAGCAAACTTTAAATCAATTTGTTGTGGGTCTCCACAAAGTATCATAGTAGAACCCTTACCCAATCTACCCAACACCATACTAAGTTGTTGTTTAGTCAAGTTTTGGAACTCATCTACTATAACTATTGCGTTATCAAATGTTCTTCCTCTAAAGTGAGATAAAGATACCAATTCAATCTTCTCATCAGATTCCATTTTTTCTAAAATGGCTGGTTTGTTATAAACCTTTCTCATATTGGAACGAATTGGTACTAACCAAGGTTCCATCTTTTCATCAAGTGAACCTGGTAGATATCCATTATCTTCATTAGATACTGTTGGTCTTGTTATAATGATTTGATTAATCTTTCTTTGGAAATACATATCTAATCCTATTTGTACTGCAAGTAACGTTTTACCACTACCTGCTTTTCCAAGAACAAAGTTATAAGGATGATATAAGATATTTGTCTTAGCCATCTTTTGTTCTTCTGATAATGTAATTGAAAATCTAACTTTTCCCTTTGGTGGAGTTTTACTTTTGTTTTCTGTACCCATTATTTTTTCTTTATAAAATTAAATAATTTATTTGCGTAATCTTTATTTTCGTTTGGAGTTGCGTGGTTGTTATATGGTATATTATAATCACCATCAAATCTAAAACCATCATCATACTCATTGTTAATAAATATTCCATTCCAAATATAAGGAATGTTCTTGTTCTGTAAAAAGTTTGTAATTAGTAAATGATTTTTATACCAATTTATAAAATCCTCATTATCATTCGATAGTTGTAATTTAGATTTAAAATAATTTGTATTTTTTGATTCTGAAAACCATCCCCAAGGGTTTGGGTGAAATGGTTCAACTCCGTTTTCTTTTGTGTAATATTCTCGTCTTTCTGGATAAGAATACATTATACAAACTAAATCAGGTTTTATTTCTTCGGTAAAGGTTAAGATACATCTAGCTATATAATCATTACTCCTACCAGTAAATCCAAAGTTGATGTGTGAATAGTTTAAGAGTTTAGATAAGTAATGAGGCCAGGTTTGATTATCGTTTACACCAATTCCTTCTGTGTGAGAACAACCAACTGCCATTAACTTTTTACCAACAAGAGGAAGTGAATCACCTCTAAATCCTAAGTCGTTGTAAGTATAAAGATTGTTAGTGGTACTATCAGAACCACTTGTTTTAAAACTTTTATTTTTTCTCTCGGATAAAAACCATTTGAAAGATGTTATATCAAATGTAATTTTATTCCAATATTTCAAAATATCCATAAACAGAATTTTGGTTCTATTATGAGTGTTTCGCTTTAAAGTAAGTAAAAAAATTACTTAATATAGTATCACTTTTAGTTGATTCATCACTAGTTAATGCACTCGAAGGTCGTGTATATAAATCAGCAACTGGTATTGTCTTATAAGTTGATAGAGGTGTATTTGCCATTTTTCTTTTTATTTATTATTTGTTATGTACTACGATACCATCAGCAATATAACTGCGAATATCTTTTACTGTAAAGTTATAAACTGGAGTGGTGTATTCAGCATCTCCTTGAACTTCTTTGATTTCTTTTATTTGAATCCATTTACCATCTTTATTGATAATATCATTTACTTCTAAAATTCCATAACCAGTTCCACTATCTGGTGCAATTGATTTCCAACCATCTTTTGTTAAAAATGGATGTTCACTTGTAAATGTTAATTCAAAATCGTTGATATTATATAAAGAACGGTTACCTAGTATTGTTGGTTTTAACTCAGTTACAAGACCATTTGTAAACTCACCATCTTTCCAACCTATTACTTCATCACCTATTATAATATCTTCTATATTTTTACTATCGTTATTAGATAAAGATATTTGTGTACCTGCGATAAAACAACAAGGTAAACTTTCTCTATTGTGTGCCAAAAATTGGTTTACAAAAAAGTTATGATTATCTTCTACTTCTTCTAGATTATAAACTGTATGTGTTTCTTCTATCTCTATAATATCAGATATAACTACACCATATCCATCTATATGTAAAACTTCATCACCAAGTAATATCTGTTCTACGGCCAATCCACTATCTTCAAGTGTTTCTTTTGGATAATATGAAGAGTATCCTTTACCATTTACAAACAATGGGTGGTCTGGTGTGCCTGTTAATTCTGTACCATTTTCAAATACATATTTTACAACATTTTTATCTTCTTGTTCTCTAACCTTTAATACTTCTTTATATTCTGATGTGTCTGTATCGTGGTTGTATGAAATAACTTTATCTCCAACTTCAACATCTTCAATGTTTATTATTCCCTTTTCTTCTATATGAACTTTAGTTCCTGCTATAAAACATGGAGCATTGTGAACAATAAATGCATTTGCAGATGCACTTACAAAATATGAATCGGTTGTTTCAACATCAATTCTATAATAATTTTCAATTGATGCATCATCTAATACTGCAACATTGTTAGCTACTATATTAATTTTATTATCATCTTTATCTACTAAGAAATGTTCTGATGGTATTAGTTCGTACTGTTGTAAGAATCTATAATCATTAGAACTTGTATTATATGCTAATAAATTTTTTGTTATAGATGTATATATTTTTTCATCATTTGCTAATATAATTTCTCCAGTCATACCATAATTATCAAGCGAACTTTCCTCAACTGAAGTAACAATTGATTGTGTTACAAACGAACCGCTTGGAAGTATAGAACCAGTTGCAACCCAATGTTTATAAACATCTAAATCATCAGTATCTGGTGACCCAGCAATAAACATTGATTTAAGTAGAGAACCAGTTACTACATTTTCTACTTGTAGTTCACCATCAGTAGATGTGATTACTATTTCATCTTTATGAATTGCATCTTCTGTTGTAAGTCTAACATAATTTGAAGTAAGTTCAAAATAATGTTTAGGTTGGTATTCATTTATTAATTTATTAGATTCTATATAAGATAAAGAATCGGTCGTTGGTATTTCAAAAAACGATGGTACTTTATATTGACCAATAATTACATGATTAATATCTGAACCATATACAATCCCAAATATTCTTATAGCTGATAATTTATTATCCGCTGTAATATCTGCATTGTTGTAATGGAATTTTTCAACTGTTTGAGAATCTCCTATGTAATTGTTAACGTAATCACTAATTCTATCTGCAGAAGATGATGTTGCGTTACCAAGTTTTAAAAACCTTAAAGGACTAAATGTTTCTGTTTTATCTTTAACAACTAAATCAGGTAAAATTGAATGTGCGTTTAAATCACTGGTAAGTGTGTTTACTGTATAATCACTACCACTATAATAAAACTCAGGTATAGAACCTGTTGCAGAATTATCATAAAATAATTTTTGTACATTTGCTCTTTCTTTACAATAAGTTGAATCAAACAATGCATTTTCATCATATGCTAACCTAAGTATAAACTTATCAGCAGCATCAGTAACTGCCGTAGGATATATACTATCAGAATCCTCAACTTGTTTTGTAACTGTTGTTATAAATGTTGCGTTGGATTGTATATATGATTCAAGTGTTGTTACAAAGTTTTTTTGAAAATCTTTATAAACAATAACTAGCTCTGTTATATTATTTGTTGATAGTACTGTGTTGAAAGCTGTAAAGTCAAATCGTGTATCTAATGTATTTGATATAAAACCAGTATCGGTATTTAATTCTAATAATCTAAGGTTTGAGCTTGAATCTTCTATAAAATCCGCTGAGAATAAAGTTCCTTTCATTATTTATTTCCTTTTGTAATGTTTATCGTTTGTATATAAATATAATTAAAATAACTTTTGATGTTTATTAAACAAAAGAAAACTACTTTTTTAAATTATTAGGTTCTAACCAACATACCAATACATATCGAGTTCCTACTTCCAATGTAGTAACTTCATGATAATGACCAGAATCAAATATAATTGTGTTTCCTATTTTCTTTGAAGCAGTTATATATGGATTTTTTTCATTTTCCCAAACTCGTAAAGAACCACCTTTATATGTATCTTCTTCGGATAGTTGTACTACTAATGTTTTTTTTCTTTCAAAATAATTATCACTACTTCTATCTTGGTGTTTTTTAAAGTAATGACCTTCTTCATACTTTACTATATTCATGTTTATTGTAGGTGTTGATATTATAGTATCATCCAATAAAGAGATTTTAGGTAATATAATTTTTCCAATTTCAAGACAATCAACATTAGATGTTAGTGAATCTCTATGTTCTTTGTTATAAGAGATTGTGAATTTGTGGGGGGAATTAGATGTAGATGTACTAGTAACAGTTGATTGTCTAAACCTTTTAGAAAAAGATAATATTTTATTACATTCCTCTTTAGAAAATAATATTTTTTGTAAAACCATGTTTTGTATTATAAAGATATATCTGAAATAACTTTTGTTTTTGTTGTTATATCTATTTTTATAGTATTAATTTTAATACACTTTTCATAATTCTCATCTTCTGTAAAATGTTTTAATGCAAGATTAATTACTTCAATATAATCTTTTTCTGGTATTAATATTGCGTGTGATAAGTTTGGGTGTATCAACATCATTAATTCACTTTTCTTATCTCTATATGCTTCATGTATGTTTTGACATATTTGCCAAAATACATCAGACCCACGCGATTTTAAAAAGTTTGTAACGCGTTGATTTCTTGGAAGTAAATAATTTCTCCAAGACGTTGTTGCTAATAAGTTGTTATTAACCATATTATTCCGTTATAATAAACCAAGTATTGTTAATCTTACTCCATCTATATAATGTACCTTCATATCTTCTACGTTCATGTGCTCTTTGACCAGGTACACCAAATGGAGAAAATTCTATAAAAGAATTTGTGGCTGTATTACTATCATCATAATCATCTGGTCTTATATTTTCTGATATATTTGATTCTTCGTTTATAAGTTTTGAATTTAATGCATCCAATTCCTTGGAATGGTCCATTCCTAAAGTTTCTGTAAGTTGTAATTCC
>Ga0233444_10005512_pt1 | contig 11630 bp, 12 predicted proteins | sample SI_124_October20_6_FD_182792 | JGI IMG/M metagenome (GOLD analysis project Ga0233444, IMG submission 182792) | Seawater microbial communities from Saanich Inlet, British Columbia, Canada - SI_124_October2016_10_MG | ecosystem: Environmental > Aquatic > Marine > Inlet | place: Canada: British...
GCGTGATGCAAATGTAAAAGTACTCCTTTTGCAAAATAGCAAACAATGGCAACGGCTTAAGCCTACCATTACAACCGAACACGAATTAAAGCGTGTCTTGATACTCAATAAGGAATCGACACCACTTGGTGCTCCTGCACGCTATATAAACGACTGGTTGACAACAGATGATGCAGAACTCCTAAACACACCAGGGCAGGCCCATGATCTCGCTTCCATTATTTATACTTCTGGAACAACTGGGCGTCCTAAAGGCGTTATGCTAAGCCATCAAAATATGCTTTCTGTCGCTTATGGTGGACTAAAATGTATTGATATCCTGCCTAGCGATATATTCCTGTCCTTTTTGCCACTCTCACATACTTTAGAGCGTACCGCAGGTTATTATTTGCCAATGATGGCTGGTGCAGTAGTAGCTTATGCTCGAGGCATTCCACAATTAGCTGAAGATATGCTACAGGTGAAACCAACTGCACTTATTGCCGTCCCCCGTATCTTCGAACGTATTTACACCCGGGTTCACAGCCAACTTAAAGACAAATCACCCCTTGCACAACGCCTATTTCACCAAGCCGTCGCTACCGGTTTACAACGCTTTGGGTACCAGCAAAAACGGCAAAGTTGGCATCCTAAACTGTTACTCTGGCCTATTTTCAACAAACTAGTAGCTTCAAAAATAAAACAACGCTTAGGTGGGAATATGCGAATTATTCTCAGCGGTGGTGCCGCCCTCCCACAAACTGTGGCCGAGTTATTTATCGGCTTAGATTTTTGCCTACTCCAAGGTTACGGTTTAACTGAAACAAGCCCTGTTATCAGTGTCAATACACCTGAAAACAACTTCCCAAGCAGTGTCGGTACTGTCATTCCTGGCGTGTTGGTCAAAGTCGGTGACAATGATGAATTACTCGCCCGTGGAACAGGCGTCATGCTCGGTTATTGGAATAATGAAGAAGCCACTTCGCAAACAATTGACAACGACGGTTGGCTGCATACCGGAGATCAAGCTCGCATCAGTGACACAGGGCATATTTACATCACTGGGCGCATTAAAGATATCCTTATAATGAGTAATGGAGAAAAAGTGCCGCCTGGCGATGTTGAAGCCGCTATCTTGATGAACCCACTTTTTGAACAAGTCCTTGTTTTGGGTGAGGGGCAGTCATTTCTCGCCGCACTGATTGTACTCAACGCCGATAGTTGGCCTGACTTAGCACAGACGCTCGGCCTTGATAAAGACAATCCCAGCAGCTTGACTGATAAGCTTTTACACAGTTATATCGCAAAGCAATTAAGGCAAGCTTTATCCACTTTCCCCGCCTATGCCAAAATAAGACAGATCGCTGTCTACTTAGAACCTTGGACGGTAGAAAATGATCTAATGACGCCAACAATGAAAATAAAACGGCCTAAAGTCATCGCGCATCATCAAACAGACATTGACCGTATATATCAATAACGGATAAAACTAATTCTCAGTAGAATTCACAAGCAATAACATCACAGTTTCAACGGTGTGGAATGAACCAAAAACCAATATCCTATCTCCTGGCTTAGCTTCCGCCAGTGCAGCATTATAAGCCTCTACAACCGTATTCTTAGCATGAATAGTGCTGTTATTGACTGACTGTGCAATCTGCATTGACAAATCTGACCCACTTAGACCTCGGTTACCACTTAAACCACCGACATACCATAGTGCTATTTGGCTATTTAATATCTTTGAAACTGCACGTACATTTTTATCTTTTAGCATCCCCAATACGGCAATCGTTCGGCCTTCACAATATGTCGAGGCCAATAAATGTGCGAGATTTTCAGCCCCCTGCTCATTATGTGTGACATCAAAATAATGATTAATTTCTCCAGCCACTTCTTGAAAACGGCCTGCTAACTTAACCTCTGTTAAACCTTGCTCAATATCCGTTCGATCAATAGTGAAACCTTGTACACCCAATAAACTCACCACCTCTAGCACCGCAGCTGCATTTTGAATCTGATAATCCCCCGCTAAAGCTGGAAAAACAAGTGAGTCCAAGCGCTGTTGTTCATTAGACCAATACCAACTAGAGCCTTTCTTTTGATAATGATAATGCTGACCCGAGATAAATAACGGCGCTTCAAGCTGTGTCGCATGAGCCAACAAAGAGGCTGCCGGTGTAACTTCTGAACAGACCACGGGTTTATTACGACGAATAATACCCGCTTTCTCAAAGGCAATCGTGTCCCTGTCCAGGCCTAACCATTGCGTATGGTCAAGACTAATGGGGGTAATTAAAGCAATATCTGCATCAAACAAGTTCACAGCATCTAAACGACCACCCATGCCCACTTCTAATATTGCAATATCGATTTTCTGGTCACAAAATAAGATGACAGCGGCTAAAGTAGCAAATTCAAAATAGGTTAGAGACAAGTCCCCTTGAGCCTGATCAATTTGCTCAAAAGCACGACAAATAGCATCATCGGAACAGGCCTGGCCATTAACCATAATCCGCTCGTTATAATGAAGTAAATGTGGTGAGGTATAGGTTCCGGTCTTATAGTCTGCTGCTCGTAAAATTGAATCGAGCATCGCAACAGATGACCCTTTCCCATTTGTGCCAGCAACAGTAACGACTTTAAACGGTAAAGCTGTAACTAAGTTTAAACGTTGCCAAACTTGACCTATTCGATCAAGCCCTGGGTCAACTTCAGTAAAATGAAGATTCTCTTGCCAAGCCAGCCATTCTGGCAAGGTGTCAAATCGCATTATTTGCCGTATTTAAGCTGCGTCGCGCTTTTGCAGCACTGACAACATTTTTGATAAACGATCACGCATATCACGGCGATCTACAATCATATCAACAGCCCCATGTTCAAGTAAAAACTCGCTACGCTGAAAACCTTCAGGTAATGTTTCGCGCACTGTCTGTTCAATAACACGTGGGCCAGCAAAACCAATCAATGCTTTAGGCTCTGCGACATTGATATCGCCTAACATCGCTAAACTAGCCGATACACCACCCATAGTAGGATCAGTCAATACTGAAACAAAAGGAATGCCTTCATTACTTAACCGGGCCAAAATCGCACTGGTTTTTGCCATTTGCATTAAAGAATACAAACCTTCTTGCATCCTCGCTCCGCCACTTGCTGCAAAACAGACCAATGGAATGCCTCGTTCTAATGAGACTTTAGCAGCACGCACAAATTTTTCGCCAACCACCGAACCCATTGAACCTGCCATGAAACTAAAGTCAAAAGCCACTGCAACCAATGGCAAACCATTAACTGTTCCACTCATGACCATTAAAGCATCATTCTCACCCGTCGCTTTCTGCGCTTGTGTTAAACGATCTTTATACTTTTTGCTATCTTTAAACTTCAAGGTATCAACAGGCTGTACATCCTTAGCGATTTCTTGTCTTTCTTCATTTTCATCTAAGAAACTTTCAAGACGAACTCGTGCCGTAATACGCTGATGATGGTCGCATTTAGGGCAAACATGTAAATTGCGCTCGAACTCTGCGCGGTATAACACACTGTCGCAAGCTGGACACTTGCACCAAACCCCTTCTGGAACTGAGCGACTACGTACTGTCGTCCGGATTTTTGATGGTAATATTTTCTCAAACCAGCTCATATTGTGACCCTAATAAAATGTGTTATCTGTCTATTTTGCCATATCACGCGCATTAATGGCATGACGCATTTCAGCAAGCAATCCTGCCAACGCACCTGGCAATGATTCGGGATTATCTTGATGCTCTGCAATACAGTTAACTAATGTACTACCTACAACAACTGCATCAGCCACATCAGAAACCGCTGCTGCAGACTGACCATCACGGATCCCAAAACCAACACCCAGCGGTAAGTCGGTATATTTTCTTAATAAGGCCAACTTTTCACCCAACTGCGACATATCAATCATGGTTGACCCTGTCACCCCTTTCAAAGAGATGTAGTAAACAAACCCTTTTGCATGTTTGGCTATTTTAGCAATTCTTGCTTCTGTCGTTGTAGGTGCCACTAAGAAAATAGTGTCAATACCATGTGCATCCATTGTCGGCATAAAAGTATCCGATTCTTCTGGAGGCATATCGACAGTCAAAATACCATCAACACCCGCTTTTTGTGCCGTTTGGGCAAATTCGGTGTACCCCATAGCTTCTAATGGATTAGCATAACCCATTAAAATAATCGGCGTTTCAGTATCTTTTTCTCTAAATTGCGCGACCATTTCTAAAACACGCTTTAGAGACACATCATTCTTTAATGCCCTTTCACAGGCTTTTTGAATAACAGGGCCATCTGCCATTGGATCAGAAAATGGTATTCCTAACTCCAACAAGTTAGCACCTGATTCAACTAAAGCATGTAACATCGGCACCGTCACCAAAGGTTCTGGATCACCGGCAGTAATATATGGAATTAACGCTGTTTGCCCATCGGCTTTCAATTGCTCAAAGCATTGACTAATACGACTCATCTTTTTTATTTCCAACCCTTTAAACTTTCAAACCGGCTAATGATGCCACTGTATGCATATCTTTATCACCTCGACCTGACAAATTGATCAAAATAGACTGTTCAGGTGTCATCGTCGCTGCTAATTTACTCGCATAAGCCAATGCATGACTTGTTTCTAGCGCAGGAATAATACCTTCAGAACGCGTCAAGTCATGGAAAGCTTGCAATGCTTCATCATCTGTCACCGACACATAATTAGCACGGCCGATATCTTTTAACCAAGCATGTTCAGGTCCGACACCCGGATAGTCTAAACCTGCAGAAATGGAATGTGTTTCTGTGATTTGACCGCGCTCATCTTGGATTAAGTATGTCCTATTCCCATGCAGTACACCGGCAGTCCCCGCACACAATGCGGCAGAATGTTGTCCAGTCTCTATCCCATGGCCAGCGCCCTCAACCCCATACATCGCCACTGCTTTATCATTAATAAATGGGTGAAATAAACCAATCGCATTTGAGCCACCACCAATACAGGCGACCAAAGCATCGGGCAATTTCCCAGTATTATCGAGCATTTGCTGACGTGCCTCACGTCCAATGACTGCTTGAAAATCACGTACCATCGCAGGGTAAGGATGTGGTCCAGCCACCGTACCAATAATATAAAATGTTTCATCAACATTCGTTACCCAATCACGTAACGCTTCGTTTAAAGCATCTTTAAGCGTCTTAGACCCGGATTCGACCGGCACCACTTCGGCGCCTAACAACTTCATCCGATAGACATTTTGGGCCTGACGTTTAACGTCCTCTGCACCCATATAAACGATACATTCCATACCTAGACGAGCAGCAACTGTTGCGCTCGCGACGCCATGTTGGCCCGCGCCTGTTTCTGCAATGATACGTTTTTTGCCCATACGTTTAGCCAACAAAGCTTGGCCAATCGTATTATTAATCTTATGTGCACCGGTATGATTTAAATCTTCGCGCTTTAAATAAATCTTGGCACCACCAATTCTATTGGTCCAATTCTCAGCAAAATAGACGGGGGATGGGCGGCCAACAAAGTCAGCTAAATCTCTATCAATTTCAGCTTGAAACTCAGGGTCGTTTTTATATAAGTTATACGCTTCTTCCAAAGCGTATATTGCTGACATTAACGTCTCACCAACAAAACGACCACCATAAGGACCAAAATGTCCTCGGTCATCAGGGTAGTTATCGTAGTAGTTGTCTTCTTCCATTTGCTTAGCCATTACTCACCTCTTGCATAAAAGCTTCTATCATTGTCTTTTCTTTAATGCCCTTGTCGCCCTCAACCCCGCCACTCACATCCACAGCATAAGGTTGTACCTGTTTTATTGCACTTGCTACATTATCTACAGTCAAACCACCTGCTAAAATAATCGGCTTATCAATTGTATCTATCATAGACCAATCAAATACCCGTCCCGTTCCCCCCGGCACACCCGCTTGATAACTATCTAATAACAAAGCGGACGCATGGTGATATTGCTTAGCTAATTCCTTCAAGTCTGTGTCTTCTCTCATTCGAATTGCCTTCATATACGGCAAGCCAAACTGGACGCAATAATCTGGACTCTCATCACCATGAAACTGCAGAATATCTACTGGTAACGACGCTAAACAGGCTTCCACTTCGGAAACAGCCGCATTAACAAATAACGCAACAACACTGACGAATGGCGGCAAACTCGCCACAATTTGACCCGCTTGCGCAACCGTCACAGCTCTTGGGCTAGCAGAATAAAACACAAGCCCAATGGCATCCGCACCCATTTCAGCAATAAATTCAGCATCTTGGGGCCGTGTGATACCACAAATTTTTACACGTGTTCTCATGGATATTGTCTGAGAAGAAAAGTTATCTATCTACTCTACCAGACCACCGGAAAAGTCGACACTGTGGGAATTTCATAGTGGTCAGGATATTGAACATCTACGAAATATAATCCTTCTGGTGGCGATGTGATGCCACCATGAGCCCGGTCACCACTTTCCAACACTTCTGACGCCCAATAAACTGGCCTTTTACCCTCACCTATGAGCACCAAAACACCGACAATATTTCGGACCATATGGTGTAAAAAAGATTGGCCTATCACATCAATCGCAATGCAATCCCCTCGTACAGATACCGTAATAGATTCCATTGTTTTAAATGGGCTTTTAGCCTGACATTCTTTTGCCCGAAACGCAGAAAAATCATGGTGACCAACCAATAAATCTGCTGCCGCCTGCATCAAGTCGACGTCCAACTTCTGAAAATACCACCACATCCTGTTCGCATTCACCGATGAACGGCTGACGCGGTTTAGAATAATATATCGATAAGCGCGTTTTACTGCAGAAAATCTGGCGCTAAAAGTCTCATCAACCGTCTTTGCCCATACGACATTCATGTCTGAAGGCAAGTTTGTATTTAAACCGAGGATCCAATTATGTGGTTCACGTATCGCGTCTGTATCAAAGTGCGCCACTTGCTGCAATGCATGCACGCCCGAATCAGTACGACCCGCTGCTACCGTTTTCACAGGATGATTGGCAACAAAACTAATTGCTTTAGTTAAACACCCTTGAACTGTCCTCTGTTCTTTCTGAATTTGCCAACCCGAAAACTGGGTGCCGTCATATTCAACACCTAAAGCAACACGCCCCATTCAACCCTACTTATGTCAATTCATTGAGTAACGTAGTTGCACGCGACTGTTGTTCATCATTGGAAGCTAGGCGAACTTGTAATGTTTCAGCCTCATCACCACTGACAGCATTAACAGGAATTTCTGCCTTGAAAGGCTCATTGAGAGCAGAGGACAATTCAATATTCCCGAGACCCAAAGCATGCGCCGGTATTGCTGTTAACAGCCCTAAAGCACCCATCACGCTAATGCTTGTGAATACGCTAGTTTTCATCCTCAGACCCCTTATCCAATGATTCTTATAATCCATCATGCCGGACTACAGATATTTTTCAACCAATACTTCTGCTATTTGAACGCTATTTAATGCCGCACCCTTGCGCACATTATCAGCCACCACCCACAAATTCAGACCGCGAGGGTGAGATATATCTTCACGAACGCGACCAACAAAGACTGGGTCTTGCCCTGATGCATCACTAACTGCAGTTGGGTAGCCACCATCTTCATGACTGTCTATCAACTCAATGCCATCAAATGCAATAAATAATTTTTTCGCTTCTTCTGCCGAAATCTTATCGCGCGTTTCAATGTGTAAAGCTTCAGAATGCCCATAAAAAACAGGAACTCGCACCGCTGTAGGATTAACTACGATGGTGTCATCACCCATAATTTTTTTCGTTTCCCACACCATCTTCATTTCTTCTTTGGTATAGCCATTGTCTTCAAACACATCAATATGCGGTATAACATTAAATGCAATTTGCTTCGGATAGACGCTGTTTTCAACTGGGCGTCCATTCAATAACGAGGCTGTTTGCTTAGCCAACTCATCCATTGCAGGTTTACCTGTTCCTGATACCGCTTGATATGTGGCAACATTAATTCTTTCAATGCCAACGGCATCATAGATAGGTTTCAATGCCACCATCATCTGAATAGTCGAACAATTTGGGTTTGCAATGATCCCTCTATTTTTATAATCAGCAATGGCCTCGGGATTCACTTCAGGTACAACCAAAGGAATGTCATCATCATAGCGAAATTGCGACGTATTATCGATCACGACACAGCCCGCCGCTGCGGCGATGGGCGCATATTTTTCTGAAACACTCGCACCCGGTGAAAACAAGCCCACCTGTACTTTTGAAAAATCAAATGTTGCTAAATCTTCAACTAATAAAGAACGGTTACCAAAATCAACAGTACTACCTGCTGAGCGCGCGCTCGCTACTGCATACACTTTACCAACGGGAAATTTCCTTTGATGCAAAATTTCCAACATTGCTTCACCTACAGCACCCGTTGCACCAACAACAGCCACATCTACTTTTTTACTCACGTTTTGCTCACTCACTATAGTCTAATGCCGCCACAACAGCGTCACCCATTTCAACTGTACCCACTTTCGTCATGCCATCTGAATAAATATCTGCTGTACGCAAACCTTTATCAAGCACAACACTCACTGCTGCTTCTACTTTATCTGCTAACGCTGCTTCATTTAAGCTATAACGTAACATCATGGCAACAGACAAAATAGTAGCCAAAGGGTTAGCGATATTTTGCCCAGCGATATCCGGTGCTGACCCATGAATCGGTTCATACATGCCTTTACTGTCTTCATCTAAAGAAGCCGAAGGCAGCATTCCAATTGAGCCTGTCAACATCGAGGCACAATCAGATAAAATATCGCCAAACATATTAGTCGTCACCATCACATCAAACTGTTTAGGTGCACGAACCAATTGCATTGCAGCATTATCAACATACATATGACTCAAGGTGACATTATCATAATCATTACCCAACGTTGTCATCGTCTCGCGCCATAACTCAGTGCATTCCAGAACATTAGCTTTATCAACTGAACAGAGGCGACCTTGACGTTTACGTGCAATATCAAAGGCCACTTTACCAATACGGTTCACTTCACTTTCACGGTAAACCAAAGTATTAAAACCTTCTTTTTCACCATTCTCTAACGTACGGACACCGCGCGGCTGGCCAAAATATATTCCCCCCGTTAATTCGCGGACAATCATCAAATCTAAACCTGCCACAACTTCGGCTTTTAACGTGGAAGCATCAGCCAATTGTGGGTATAGAATTGCCGGCCGTAAATTAGCAAATAAATTCAATTCGCTTCGAATGCCTAACAACCCTTTTTCCGGACGAACACTGATATCCAAAGATTCCCATTTATAACCGCCAACAGCACCCAATAGAATTGCATCTGAAGCCTTAGAAATTGAAATTGTCTCTTTAGGTAATGGTGATCCAGTCTCATCATAAGCAGCACCGCCAATTAGACCATACTCTAAGGTAATATCTAGACCTTGTACTTTCAACGCCTTAAGCACTTTAACGGCTTCTGCAACAATTTCGGGTCCAATGCCATCACCCGGTAAAACGGCTATCTTTTTTGTCATACTCTCTTCTTAATTTATTTATCTATTTTATTGTACTAAACCAAACTTACGCAGCTGGAAATAACCACGGTGCTTCCTGTCGGCGACGCTGTTCATATGACGTAATCTCTTCAGACTGTTGTAAGGTCAGGCCAATGTCATCAAGGCCTCGAATCAAACAATCTTTTTTAAACGCATCCACATCATAAGTAAGCGTTGTACCATCGGCTAACGTAATCTGCTGCTTGGGTAAATCAATCTTCAATTCAAACCCGGGGTTAGCCAAAACAGATTGAAATAAACCCTCAACCACATCTTCAGCTAATACAATCGCTAAAATGCCATTTTTACTGGTGTTATTAAAAAAAATATCAGCAAAACTCGGCGCAATCACTGCTCTAATACCAAAATCTTCCAAAGCCCAAACAGCATGTTCTCGGCTTGAACCACAGCCAAAATTTTCTCTCGCCAGTAAAATATTTCCGCCCTGATAGCGCGGTTGGTTCAATACGAAGTCAGTATTTAAAGGGCGACCCTCAGATGATTCACCTGGTTGTCCTAAATCTAAATAGCGCCATTCATCAAATAAATTAGGTCCGAAACCACTACGACGAATCGATTTTAGAAATTGTTTTGGAATAATCGCATCTGTATCAACGTTAGGTCTATCTAACGGAATCACAATGCCTTTTTCTACGGTAAATGCTTGCATGAATTGTCTTATCTTCTCTCTATTCAAAAACGCCCGTCATGTCATCATGACTACGCTAATGAAAATTAACGCTTGGGCTACCTTATTGCCGCTCTACATCAGTGATTCGACCTTCCACTGAGTCATAATCCTTATTTAACTGTTCAATCGACCGTGTCAATTCCGCTTTCACAGCAGATTTCAACACTATAATCTCAACACGCCTGTTTTTAGCTCGGTTTTTTGACGTGTCATTAGGCATCAAAGGTTGTGTTTCTGCATAACCTTCTAACACAAACCGATCCGCCTCTATCTCTCCTGTTTTTAAAAACTCATGTACAACCGACGTCGCACGCGATGTCGATAACTCCCAGTTAGAACGATAACGCGGTGTACTAATCGGCACATTGTCCGTATGGCCAGCAACAGCAATTTTACCACCAGTATTCAATAACACATCATGAATTTTATCTAAGATAGGGACAAAGTCACGATTAAGCCTTGCATCACCAGAGGGAAAAGAGCCTTTTTCTCGGATCCGAATAACAATCCGTTGCAGCTGTGTCTCAACGTCAACGAGACCTTCAGCAATTTCACCTTCTAACGCTTCTTTGAATTTCTCAGCTTCTTCCGCTAATGCGTCAGCTTCTTGTTTTGCCACAGCTTCTGCGTCCATTTGTACTTTTAGCGCATCACGCGTCTCATCGATCGTATCTTGGCGTATTTCTCTCAACGGTGTAGGCCGTGGCTCTCCAGGGCTAAATTCTTGAGCAATAATACTTGTTCCCTTAGGAACCTCATTGGCAGTCACTTCACGTTGCACACCAAAAGCATTATCTAAAGATTTCACGACCATCTTATATTTCAATGCATCCATTTCGGCAAAGGACAACAACAAAACAAAGAAACACATTAACAAAGACATGAGATCTGCGAATGTGCCCATATAGGCAGGTAAGCCCTCCGGCGGACATTTATGTTTTGGTTCGTCGCTCATTCTGCGGCTGGTTCACCCGCTTCTTCCAAATCAGCATCACGTCTGGAATCAGGCAAATAGTTTTTAAGTAATTCTTCTAAGACTTTGGGGTTTTGGCCTTCTTGAATACCGAGGACGCTCATTATAATAATATTCTTGTTCATTTGTTCTTCGGTACTACGCAAAGCTAATTTATCTGATATTGGTAAGGCGAACATATTGGCTAACATCGCACCGTAAAGCGTCGTCAATAAAGCCACAGCCATCGCTGGGCCAATTGATTTAGGATCTGACATATTTGATAACATCTGAACCAAACCAACCAATGTACCAATCATGGCCATCAACCAACATTGTAATACCTGCTTGTAAAACCGGGTTATTGATTTCGCGGCCTTCTAATGCCAACAAACCCTCTTTACGCGCTACAG
>Ga0233444_10005514_pt1 | contig 11624 bp, 8 predicted proteins | sample SI_124_October20_6_FD_182792 | JGI IMG/M metagenome (GOLD analysis project Ga0233444, IMG submission 182792) | Seawater microbial communities from Saanich Inlet, British Columbia, Canada - SI_124_October2016_10_MG | ecosystem: Environmental > Aquatic > Marine > Inlet | place: Canada: British...
GACAAATACCGCAATAAATTCTGTTTCAAATCCGTTTTGTAACAATTTAAAGCTTAAAAAACTTTCTTTTATTAATTAAATGTGTTTTATTATATTTGTGTTGCCAATAAATCAGTACGTCATAATAGCTTCATAAATAAAGAGGAAATTACACGATAACACTTATCCTTATTAACTAACAATTACAAGGAATCGACTATGCAATTGAATATTACTGCCCGACATAATACTAAAGCGTCAGATTCTGTTAAGCAACGTATCACCAATAAGCTAAAGAAAAACGAAAGTCACTTCAGCCACATCACCAATATTCAAGTCACTATTGATAAAAAGAATAATTCAGAAACTGCCGAAGCTACTTTACACCTAGACACAGGTAGGGAAATATTTGCCAAAGCCAGTGGCGGTAATTTATACGCTGCCATTGATTCACTTAGCAACAAAATTAACCGTCAATTACAAAAAGCCAAGTCAAAAATCAAGACCCGACCATCTGATTCAGCTAAACGAAGTCAATCCATGCTGGATGATGAAGCGTTTGCCTAATTAATAAATTTCAGTCAAAAGGCCGCAATTATGCGGCCTTTTTTTAGTTAGCACTGAGCCAAAAAAATCTTTTGTATCTATTATGTATTGATGATATACAAAAAAATCAATGTTATATCATCGGCCGATTTGAGTAACTTAACGCACAGCATCATGCACGTAAAGCACGTTTAGATACAGTGACAAACGATACGCGTATGGCTTACTCAATGATGTGCTTTAGGTTGTCTTACAGACCAGCATTAACGTCCTGCCCACGTAAGTCAATTGCATGCTTTTAACTGCAGGAAATTACTGAATAATTGATGGCCATGCTCACTGAGAACAGATTCAGGATGAAACTGAACCCCCTCAATATCCATATAGCGATGGCGTACCCCCATAATAGCCTCCATGTTGCCCTGGTTGTCTTGAGTCCAGGCAGTCACTTCCAGGGTCTTGGGTAGGCTAGCAGGATCAAGTACCAAAGAATGATAACGAGTAGCCTGAAAAGGTTGTTGTAAGCCCCGAAAAATGCCTTGATTGTGATGCTGAACCAAAGAAACCTTGCCATGCATGACCTGATTGGCGCGCATCACTCGGGCACCAAATACCTGACCAATGGCCTGGTGACCAAGACAGATTCCCAATATTGGTAGATGACCAGCAAAGGACTCAACGGCATCCAGGGAAATACCTGCTTTGTGAGGATCGCAAGGGCCAGGAGAAATCACCAAATGTGAGGGACGTAAGGCCATAATGCCATCTAAATCAATGGCATCATTGCGGTAAATTTTCACCTCAGCACCCAATTCACTCAGATACATGGCTACATTGTGAGTAAAGGAATCGTAATTATCGATTATCAACAGCATTTTAATCTTGGCCCTACTGCGTTAAGCATTGATAGTTTAACACCAAAACCAGCCGTGTTTTGCTACTAAAAATTGCATGCATAATCAAACTAATCATTATCTAGACTACCACCAATAGGTATTGCTGGGCAATTATCTTACATGATGGCAAGTATTCCTAATGCCTCTCAACCACTATAGATAAATCAATAGCATTCGACATACTTGTAATTATAAAATATGATTGTAATTATGCTAACCTGCAAATTGGTACAATATTTATGAAACATCTTTACTAGCCAGTATGGCCACTTGCATCGTCTGCATTTCCCATCTAAATCAAACCCTGTATAATCTACTATAAAAGTTGGTCTGCAATATTTCTAGACGAAAAACCAATAATCCATAGCTGAAATAAGTGAGAGTCAAAATCAATCTCAAAAATCATCCATCAACCAACCGAATTACTTCAACTGTGCAACCTGTATCCCAGGCCACCACATCTTAATAGCCTGCGGGTCTATACAGGACTGATTTATGATTAAAGTGGATTCAGTAAACAAGTACTTTGGTGGTGTTCAAGCCGTTAACAACGTTTCTATTGAAGTAACACAAGGCTCAATTACCGGCCTCATCGGGCCTAATGGTGCCGGCAAAACGACTTTGTTTAATATGATCGCCGGTAATATTACACCTTCATCGGGCAACATATATCTTGACAATGAAGATATTATCGGCATGCCGCCCCATGAGCTATTCCACAAGGGCCTATTGCGCACTTTCCAGATCGCCCATGAATTTGAGACCTTGACGGTTTTGGAAAATTTAATGATGGTACCTGGAAACCAGTCTGGCGAACACCTAACGGGGGCCTGGTTCCGTCCCACACAAGTACGACAGGAAGAAGCTCGTATCCGTCAAAAAGCAATGGAAGTGATTGAGTTTCTCAATTTAAGGCATATTGCCCAAGAGTTAGCTGGCAACCTGTCCGGTGGGCAAAAGAAACTACTGGAATTAGGGCGTACGATGATGGTCGATGCTAAAGTCGTATTGCTGGATGAAGTTGGTGCTGGTGTTAATCGTTCGTTACTAAAAGAAATAGGCAATGCTATCGTGCGCCTTAATAAGGAAAAAAACTATACATTCTGCATGATTGAGCATGATATGGACTTCATTGGCCGACTGTGTGATCCAGTTATCGTGATGGCAGAAGGTAAATTAATGACTCAGGGGACTGCTATGCAGGTAACTCAAAACGAAGCAGTTATTGATGCCTACCTTGGCCGTGGTTTAAAAAATCAGGTGGACGTCACTACATGATTTATCTAACAGCTGAAAACATGACCGGGGGCTATGGCGCCACTGATATACTTAATAGCTGCTCCATCAGTGTGGATCGGGGTGAAATAGCAGTTATTGTGGGCCCCAACGGTGCTGGCAAGTCCACCGCAATGAAGGCCATGCTGGGGATGTTAAAACTGCGAAAAGGCCAGATCACGCTGGATAACCGAGATATTACGGCATTATCTCCCCAGGCCCGAGTTAGTGCAGGTATTGCATTTGTTCCCCAAACTAATAACGTTTTTACCGGTATGACGGTAGAAGAAAACTTAGAAATGGGAGCCTACCTGCGTCACGATCACAATATTCACCAAACCATTGAAGAAATCTACCAGCTTTTCCCCATTTTGGGAAAAAAAAGGCGCCAAAATGCAGGTGAGTTATCTGGGGGGCAACGACAACAAGTTGCCGTTGGGAGAGCTATGATGACTCAGCCCAGTGTATTGATGCTGGATGAACCCACGGCCGGAGTGTCCCCTATTGTTATGGATGAACTGTTTGACCGTATCCTGGAAGTTAAGCAAACTGGCGTAGCTATCCTGATGGTTGAGCAAAATGCTGCACAAGCACTAAATATTGCCGACAAGGGTTATGTACTTGTTAACGGTACTAACAAGCATACAGGTAATGGCGAAGAACTACTGGCTAATCCGGTAGTGCGCCGTACCTTTCTGGGAGGCTGAGTTAATGCTTGAATTAACTGATATCATCAACGCATTAGTGCTACTTTCTAACTTTGTACTCATTCCAGCTTTATCCTACGGTTCCCAATTAGCTATGGGAGCATTAGGAATTACTCTGGTATATGGTGTGCTGCGTTTTTCCAATTTTGCCCATGGGGATTTGATGGCTTTCGGCACTATGTTGACTATTCTGTTGACATGGTGGCTGCAGTCTATAGGAATTTCACTGGGTGCTTTTCCTACTGCCCTTTTAGCACTACCATTTGCCATTTTAGGTGCGATCGCCTTAAGCCTAATCTTTGACAAATCAGTCTACCAGTTCTACCGAAACCAAAAAAGCTCACCAGTTATCTTTGTCATCGTCTCCACCGGCGTGATGTTCATGATGAATGCCATTGTGCGATTGATCATTGGCCCCAATGATCAACGGTTCTTCGATGGTACTAAGTTCATTATTCATCCCAGGGAATTTAAAGATCTTACTGGCCTGAGTGAAGGACTAGCCATAAAGTCTACGCAACTGCTGACTGTGGTAATTACACTGGTTACTGTAATCGCCCTGTTCTGGTTTCTGCAAAAAACCCGTACCGGCAAGTCCATGCGCGCTTACTCTGATAATGAAGATCTAGCACTGCTATCAGGTATCAACCCCAATAAGGTAATCTGGATCACTTGGATCATTGTAGCAGCTCTAGCAACCACTGCTGGCACCCTATACGGACTCGACAAGAGTTTTAAACCTTTTACTTACTTTATGTTGCTATTGCCCATGTTTGCGTCTGCTATCCTAGGTGGTATCGGTAATCCAATTGGTGCTGTAGTGGGTGGTTATGTAATTGCCTTTTCAGAAGTACTCGTAACTTACGCCTATAAAAAATTTCTAATTTACTTGCTACCAGAGTTCATGGAACCCCGCGGTCTGGCTCAGTTTCTCTCCACAGATTATAAATTTGCAGTCTCATTTATTATTCTGGTGGTGGTATTGTTAATCCGGCCTACCGGCATTTTCAAAGGGAAAACAATACGATGAAGAACTTGTTAAACGAGAATATCCGCGCTCCTTTGGCATTTGCCATGATGGCTTTACTGTTACTATTCGTAGGTGTTAGCCAATCATGGTCAGTAGCACTATCAATCTTCAATTTGTGTCTAATCTCCGCCATTATGTCATTGGGCGTCAATATTCAGTGGGGTTATGCTGGCCTGTTAAATCTGGGAGTCATGGGGTTTACTGCGTTAGGTGGAGTAGCTGCAGTTTTAATTTCTCAAGCACCCGTAGCCGAGGCATGGACTGCTGGCGGGCAAAATATTCTGATTAGCTTAGCTCTAGCTATTGTGACAATAGTTATCTGCTTACAGGTTAAACGCCGCGTCACTAACATTTGGTTCCGCAGATCGGCATTAGGAATCACCTTAATAATCGGTTATCTAGCCATTAATCATTTTTATGCTCCTGGAGTTAAAGCAATTGAAGCTGTAGAGCCAGCGACTAAAGGGTTTTTAGGCGGTTTTGGCCTGCCTATTATATTGTCTTGGGCCGTAGGTGGTATGCTAGCCGCTGCCATAGCCCTAGTGGTCGGCAAAATCACATTGGGTTTAAGAGCTGACTACCTGGCCATTGCTACATTGGGAATTTCAGAAATTATTATTGCTGTCCTTAAAAATGAAGACTGGTTAACACGCGGAGTTAAAAATGTAGCTGGTTTAGTTCGACCAGTACCCTACGAGCTTGACTTACAAAACAGTGCTTGGTTTTCGGATGGCGTACGCTGGATATATAGCACCCAGTTGGACAAGCTGACCGAGATTGGACAAGAAAAACTGCTACATGATCTAGTTATCCAGAGTTCCAGCATATTTGTCAAACTTTGTTACTCTGGTTTATTTACCTCAGTGCTTTTAATCTTGCTTATACTCAGTATCAAGGCTCTAAACTCCCCCTGGGGACGTATGATGCGTGCTATTCGTGATAACGAGGAAGCTGCTAACGCCATGGGTAAAAATATAGTAAAGCAACATTTGCAAGTATTTATTCTAGGCAGTGCAGTAGTGGGCATTGCGGGGGCCATGCTAGTGACCTTGGATGGTCAGTTTACACCTGCAAGTTATCAACCGTTAAGATTCACCTTCCTAATCTGGCTCATGGTCATCATTGGCGGTAGTGGTAATAATCTAGGTGCTGTATTTGGTGGCTTTTTTATCTGGTTTATGTGGGTTGAATTAGAGCCTTTATCTATCTTCTTGATGAACCTAGTAACAGCCAATATGGATGGAGTCAGTGTTATAAAAACCCACCTGATTAACAGTGCACCTCATTTGAGGTTATTTATGATGGGGTTGGTTCTATTACTTACTATGCGCTTTATGCCTAAAGGCTTTATTCCAGAAAAGACCCGATTGCATTCAATCTCATAAATATCTAGATTAGCGGAAAAATACACCGTATGAAGTTTTTTATTATCTAAATTACTTTACCAAATAACTAAAGTGTCAGAATTCTAATTATAATGTTTTTAGTATTAATTTAACTGATCAGTTCAACAAGCTAGAGAGCAAATTTTAATAAAGAACTGGCAGTGTTTTAAAATGATAACTCTAGAGCCATGTTGAATGAATGAACTTATTTCGTAGAAAAAATAGATGCCGGTGAACTAGCAACTTAAGCATTCCCATAGGACAGACTCTAGTTTACATGATTACCAAAATGAAAAGGATACAAGTACCAGCTGTTCATTCTAGGTTATCCACGACAACTAAATATTAAAATCAATGTGAAATCATGTCAGCAAATTACCACTACAGATGCACATTTAATTATTTTTACTCTAATAAATAATAATTTAAAAAATGATCTGATGACTAGCTTCGCTCTTTAATCATAATTTATCTCTTGTGGTTTGAATTACATAATTATCATAAAAATTATGGGTGTCCCGGGCATAGTGTCTTGTGGTTCTAAGTGGTTCCAACATAACTGACTCATTTACCTGTTAAGTCACATCGTGGCCACGTCACCTCGGGAACCATATACTTTTTTCTAGCTAAAATGAGCTATTTCACTGTAAATTCAGAATTCTTGTTATTATCCATGATCCGTATTCAGTAATGATGCTGAAAGAAATCGTAAACAAACATCATGAATATGTTAAATATCTCAAGAAAAATTTAGCCTCAATGAATTATTATTGATACTATAAAACAGGTGATTCTTATAGTTATAACAAGCAGGATTAGGGTAAAATATGTATTTGATATATAAAAATAAATTACTGACCCGTAAGTATTAAAATCATGTTCAGCAAAATAGAGTGACTGAATTCATAATTAAGCGAACTCCACTATGGCAAAAATTATTGAAGGCAAGCGGTGTGCATCTAACCTGAAGATAAAAATCACTAGGCAGGTTAACTACTTGCAAGAAAAACACGGCATTATCCTGGGACTAGCGGTCGTATTGGTAGGGCAAGATCCCGCTAGCCAAGTTTACGTGCGCAACAAGGGGAAACAGGCTAAAGAATGCGGCATTACCTCTATAGAGCATAAGCTGGACACAAACACCAGCGAGCAGGAACTGCTGGAATTAATTGCCAAGCTAAACCAGGATCCAGTTGTTAACGGCATACTGGTGCAACTGCCTCTACCCAACCATATTAACAGCGCCAAGGTTCTCAAAGCCATCGACTCAACCAAAGATGTGGATGGTTTTCATCCTGTAAATGTAGGCTTACTGTCCATTGGTGATAAAGGTATGATTCCCTGCACACCCTTAGGCAGCCTAATGTTGCTACAAGAACATCTGGGAGACTTAAGTGGTAAGCATGCGGTGATTGTTGGTCGTTCTAATATTGTAGGCAAGCCCATGTTTAATTTGTTACTACAGCACAACTGTACTGTTACGGTAGCTCATTCCCGTACCTGCAACCTTGAATATACGATCCAATCCGCGGATATCGTGGTTGCAGCAGTTGGTGTACCTCAACTTATTAAAGGCAGTTGGCTCAAGCCTGGCGCAGTGGTTATTGATGTAGGAATCAACCGAATTAAAACTGCTCTAGGTACAACCAAGCTTGTGGGTGATGTTGACTTTGACAGTGCAATAGATGTTGCAAGCGCCATCACACCTGTACCAGGAGGTGTAGGTCCGATGACCATTGCCTGCCTGCTCTACAATACTCTGATAGCTACCTGTCGCCAGCACCAGATCGAGATGTTAACAACATAACTTATGTCATGATCCCCTTAATAAGGTTAGATTAAAATGATCAAGTGTAATTGTTAAACTAAGCTCAATCAAAGCCGGAATAAACATTCAAGCTAATGTTCATGCCGGCCTTGTCTTTTTTTGCCTGAAACACTCTGTGGATATGCCATAAACTGCTTTACTGGCACTGTTACAGCTAGCTTTCCAGTCTTCTCAAAATGTAGTACTAGGAGGCATGTGTCACCCACCATTAACGGCTCCTTTAAATCCATAAACATCATATGAATAGTGCCAGGGGACAACTTGACAACCCCAGCAGGAGGTATAACTAGTCCATTGCTTAAGGGTCGCATAGACATTACTTCATCAACTATGAGTGTAGAATGCAGTTCAACCGTGACTGCAAGATCTGTCTCAACATCAATCAGTCGGTCAGACAATACGCCTTTATTCATAATAGTCATAAAACCGGCTGACATTGACGTGCCAGGTCTAGAGGATTCAATCCATGCATTATCGATATAGAATTGCTTTTCAGCTTGCACTGAGCTTGCAATTAACAATAACCATATTAAGCTTGCTGGCAATTTTCGTAACATATGAGTCTTATACCCCCTTCAATCCACACAATATCAGTGATATTAAGGTAGTGAAGAACATAAACAATTTATATTTACAATAACCATAAATTTACGCTGTTTAAAACAAAGCCCATAGTGATCAACCCAGCTTTAAGAAGATCAATTATCAGCAATAACCAGTGGCAATTTTTTTATACTGTTCAGAGCAATTTGGTTTATAGTATGTATAATTATATGCCATGCTAATATAGAATCATATTGAAAGCTTAAGTTTATCGGCTACACGCTTGGACTTAGAAGAATTATGCCAGTGTTGGTGAGTGAACTTTAATTTTAATGAATCTATAAGTGATAACTGATCAACGTTTAACTATAAAATAAATTCAGTCAGGTATCTATTTCTTTAAGTAAAGGACTCTCTTCTAAATGATATTTTAATAAATAATACTTTGTTTTATTAAAAATTTTATGAAATAAGAAATAAACAAGAATCACCAGTCAATTTAACTACATCAATATATTGATATGAAATCCAGACCCTAGTTTTCCAAAATACCACTGACACGCACATAAACACCACTGTGAGTATAGTCCAGGTCACCCAGATCATCATCAAAACCAGCCCAATTCAAACCAATTGCTGCTTCAACAGCATCATTGAAACGTTCTACCAATTCCAATACTGTGCCTGCTTTGTTATCCCGAAGTTCGATATCGTTTAAGAGTCGGTACTCTAGGTTGATCAAGCTACTTGGACGGACTCGGTAACCTAAACGACTCGCTACTAGCAAGAGATGACGATTGGCCCAAGGCATATCAGTGATTTTTTCCTTACCCCAGCGCCAAGCCAATCGACTGCCGAGATTAAATTGTGAATTTAAGTCATACAAAAAATCAACTGCAACCACCTGAGCTTTTTCCTGTTCTAAACCTGTAATGCCACTCTGATTTAATGGCTGCTGATCATCTAGCCAGGTATATTTAACAATCATATTGAGTTGATCATTCAACACTGGGCGATAAGCAAAACCAAGGTCAAAACGGTTATTACGCAGATCTACCAAACCGGTGGCACGATTAATTCCCTCACTCCAGTTCAAGTTGGTAAACCAGGTAGTGTCCCCGCTAGACTGGCTCTTCAGCTCTAATTGAATTCGTTGCTGATCACGCAAACTCTGACCACGATCCTCTTGACGCTCATAACCCAAACGGCCTTCTAAGGGAATACCTTTGGTCATATCACGCTGACTGTAAGAAACTCCCAGGGCCAAGTTGTTGCGACGATCTGTGCCACTACTATCCAGGCGATATACATAACCCTGTCCCAGGTTGAAAAAAACTGCCCAACGGTTGTTCAAATCCATCCCTAGACCTACTTCATGACCTGTACCTTGATTATCAGAAACCTCGGATGCATAACGGCTGACGGATGCATAGGCGCTTTGACCATTACCAAGTTTATGGATTACCTTACCATCTATGCCGACACGCCGATCTGCTCCACCCAAGCTCACACTTGCTCCTGTTGCTACAGTCGTGGCTGGATCAATATGATGGCTAACCCCTAGAGCAACTGACTGGCTGGCTGCATCAGAACCTGTACCTTGTTGCCATGATAGTTTATATTCAGTATCATCATTTGGATTATAACCAGCGCCCACATCACTAACTGTCTGACCACTATCAGACTGACTCAGGTTTGCATTCAGAGATACCCTATTTGCTTTGTAGCCTACACCAGCACTAGCAAACTGCTGGCCAACCATATCTTGTTTCATACCTGCGCTTACAGCCAATTTTTCATTCACTGCATAGCGACTATCAACTTGGTAACTATTCCCTTGCCGGTCATGACTAAACTGGCTTCCGACCAACAATTCGGGAGTCAACTGATGCTTAATACTCGCCTGAGTTAGGTTGTTATCAGAGTCACTAAAAGCAGTCTGCTGAGACAAAGTCACAGAAGTATCTGAATTTATCTGGAAATTTCCTGATACCGCCAGTTTATCAGTAACCGTGGCACTTGCAGCCATATCTTCACGTTGATGCGTGAACTCACCGCTGACGTTCAATCGATCATCCACCTGATAGTTAGCCTGAAGCACTTGAGTACTACTATTCAATGCCGCACTGCGGCTTTGTGGATTTTCTGCCAATTGAATTTGGCGATCATGGCTAAATCTTACTGACAAGTCATCATCATATTGATGATGCCAGGACACACCACTGGCTTTCTGCCCACGTTGATGAGCAGTAGCATTAGAAGAAAAGTGCTCCGATATTTGACGTCCATAATAATTCAATAGTGTGCGCTGATTAGGTAAACGGATTTCTCCCTGAATACTAATCGCATTCCCTGCCTTACCCTGATCACTTTGTGTAATATCAGCTTCATCAATCGCCCAGTTTAAGCCACCATCCGTAGAAACATGGTGTGGGTTGACCCTTGATTGACTACGAGCTGCTTCAATGTGCACACGGTGGTTTTTAGTCAGCTGGATATCGCTATCAATGCCTTGTAATTGATAGCGACTATCCTGCTGATCAGCTTGTACATTAGTGATACCCAATACTATGCTATCATTGAGTTGTTGCTGGATACGACCACCACGGGTTCCTTTACTCCAGTCTCCAGCAACACTATAACTGTAATCAGCTACCAGAAAGGTTTCAATATTCGTGGATGTATTAGTCAATAGATTTTGGGGCGGTTGCCAGAAGGTAATACGACCAGCGGCTGCATTAAACTCATAGTCCGTATTAAGCTTGAGCATCTGACTTGAGGTAACTGTGCCAGTGGACTTGTTACGTTGTTCTAGCTTCAAGCTCAAGCTATCGATTAAACTTTGTTGGTGCTTCAGGTAATACAGGCTACTGCCGGTGACCAGAAATTCATTATGAGCTGTCTTCAACTTTGTTTTGCCCATAAACACATCTGCCTTAGTCACCGTTTTATCTACAGACGCTGATTGTTGTAACTCGTAATGCACCTGTGCACCCTGTAGATTACTCTGATAGCGAGCCAATTCGGTCTTATCGAAGGCTGCCTGTACTTGGCCCCACCTGGCCCAAGAAGCATCCTTCTCAATCAACAGGTAAAGTACACCATAGGCTTCCTCACCCAAATTTGTCACCTTGGCATTATCTCCATACACGGCATAACTGGCATTGGGATCTAGATTATTGAATAAATCGTCTGAATTTCGGTCAGTATTTATATTGGCAGTAACCAGATATTGCCCTTCTACAGTACCCTTAAAGTAGAGCTGTACCTTACCATCTTTCCAGATACGCTCCCTGTAACGTTTACTACCAGAATTAGCCAACTGCAGGTTACCGTTAATCGTACTATAACCTATTTCAGCATCAATAATGCCTACCAGAAAATGATCACTAGGTGTATCAGCAGAATCCATTGCCCCCACATCAATTTGTTGCT
>Ga0233444_10005516_pt1 | contig 11621 bp, 9 predicted proteins | sample SI_124_October20_6_FD_182792 | JGI IMG/M metagenome (GOLD analysis project Ga0233444, IMG submission 182792) | Seawater microbial communities from Saanich Inlet, British Columbia, Canada - SI_124_October2016_10_MG | ecosystem: Environmental > Aquatic > Marine > Inlet | place: Canada: British...
CTTTTAGATGCTACCAATAAAGTAGGAGTAGAATTGACGGAATCTCTAGCAATGTATCCAGTTTCATCCGTTTCAGGATGGTATTTTTCAAATCCAGAGTCTAAATATTTTGGGTTAGGAAAAATTAAAATGGATCAAGTGGAAGAATTAAGTAACAGAAAAAAAGTAGACGTATCTATTATGAAAAAATGGTTGTCACCTAATCTTGACGATTGACTTTCACACTAAATACTTTTTCAAGGGCTAAACATTGACTATGGTCACAGGCCATATACTTTACAACTCCAGCAATTTCGAATGAACTTGCAAGAGGTTTGATTTTTTGGTAAAAACTAGTTTGATTTTCATAATAAGCTACATTAATACCAAACCCTTTGTCGTACTTAGTAATTGGTTTTTCTTGAAAAACTTTTCCTTTTAATATATAGTTATTTTGTTTTTCAAACTCCATAATAGTAGGTAAGGGACCTTCATCAGGATAAGGCACATCAACTGCATACAAGTGCCAGTTGGAGTCAATTATTGCATTAAATACAACCCTGTTTTTATCCGGATAATAATTAATAGTCCATTTTACAGGAACTTGAGAAAATGAAACTATATAGATAAAAGAATAAATAAATAAATAAAATGATTTCATTTAAGAGCTCTTGTATTGCTCAAGCCCAGTTCTTAGCCATTTAAGAAAATCTTGTCTATTCCCATGGTTAAGATAATCTGCAGAACCATTGGAAAGATCTTTACCGTTTTTATCTAACATTCTGTAGTAAGGCTGAGACAATGACTTATATTTTTTAGCTTGATAAGCACTCCATTTATCACCTATTGTAGTAACATTAATTATTTTTCCTGGAGCAATTTCTTCTTCAGAATGTTGGTCATCTGGAAGGGGTCTCTTGTCATCAACATAAAGAGAAATTATTACGACACTATCTTTTAAAATATTGAATACTCCCTCTTCTCCCCAGACTTTTTCTTCCATCTTTCTACAGTTAATACATGCATGCCCTGTAAAATCTAAAAATGTAGGTTTGTTAACACTTTTAGCATATGCTATTCCCTCTTCTAAGTCATGAAAAACCGGCAGCCCTTGAGGACCAGAATGGGTGTTTTCTGTAGTGTTTTTTGTTTGGTTATTGTTTGAATAAATTCCAACTCCACTAGGGGATTCACTATAGCTCATTGGAGGAGGAAAACCGCTAATTAATTTTAAGGGAGCTCCCCACAAACCAGGGATTAAATACATTACAAAAATTAAAACAGTTGTTGCTAATAACGATCTAGATACAGAAAGATGTTTGATATCCCCGTCGTTTGGAAGTTTGATAAAACCAAATAAATACAGAGCAAGGACAAAAAATATTCCAATCCAAATTGCTATAAATAACTCTCTTTCTAGAAAATGGCCTTGCATTACTAGATCTGCATTGGAAAGAAATTTAAATGCTAATGCTAACTCTAAAAATCCTAAAAATACTTTTACAGTATTTAACCATCCGCCTGACTTTGGCAAAGAATTTAACCATCCTGGGAATGCAGCAAATAAACCAAAAGGAAGAGCAAGAGCAAGAGAAAAACCAAACATTCCAACAAAAGGACCTATTCCACCTACTGTTGCAGATTCTACAAGAAGTGTTCCAACAATAGGGCCAGTGCAAGAAAATGAGACAAGAGCTAGAGTAAACGCCATGAAGAAAATGCCTAAAAAGCCTCCTTTACTTGAAGCAGAATCTGCTTTGGTAACCCAAGTATTTGGAAGATTAATATCAAATGCTCCTAAAAATGAAACAGCGAATACAATTAACAGAACAAAGAAAAATAGATTAAAGTAAATATTTGTAGAAAGAGAATTTAGAAAACTTGCACCAAATAAAGCAGTTATTATTGTCCCTAGCAAAACATATATGATTATTATGCTTATTCCATAAAGTATTGCATTTTTAACCCCAGATGCTTTGTCTTTTGATTGTTTGGTGAAGAAACTCACAGTCATAGGAACCATAGGAAATACACAGGGTGTTATAAGAGCTGCAAAACCACTAAGGAATGATATTATAAAAATTAAGAAAATGGATTTTGAATTTGATTTATCCTCGCTATTTGAACTTTCTTCTAATACAGAAGATTCTTGTTCAACCATTATTTCGTTGTCTACTTTTTCCTCACTATTAACAATTTTATCTAAAATAGTTTCTTTTTTATCTTGAGTAGATTTAGAAGAATTAAGCCCTATTTCATTTAGTGATTCTACATTACAACCCTTAACTTTGACTTCAAATGGGCCATCAAAAGGGGGCAAACAGTGGTTGTCGTCGCATGTTTGGAAAGTAAAAAAACCTTTGATAACAAAATCTTTTTCAGATTTAACAAATACTTTTCTGGATATAGTTATTTTCCCTTCATGTAAGTAAAGATCTTCTTTTGCTACATCGTCGTATACATGTTCAAAAACAGGTTCGTAAATAGTATCCTCACTAACAAACATTGAAGATGTATCTAAGTACAAATCAGTAGGAATTGAGAAGCTTTCTAAAGGAAGATTTGCGGCGTTAATATGCCATCCTTCTTCAATATCTATGTCAGCTGAAATAGTAACTACACATTCTTCTTGAGCAATATTTATTGTGTACTTGACTTTATCTTCGGGAAATTCCATCTCCTGAGAAAATAAAGTACCGCTAGTAATTAGGGTAAAACAATAAAAAAATAAGAAGTTTAAATTTTTAAAATTCATTCAAAATTTTTGGCAAATTTACGACGATATTCTTGGTAATCAAGAAATAGTCGAATTATATATTCTTCCTTCTTACGTTAGCTATAATAAAAGGTTGTGTTCGTAACTGTAAATTTTAATTTTCTTGATAAACAATCTTGTAAAAAAGACTACAATTATTGTTAACCTTATATCTATCATTTATTAAAACTCCTATAACCCAAATAATATCATTCTTAGATTCTAAAACAAAAATATTTTCTTTTTCTAAATTAGAAATCTTAGAGTCTATCAAAATGTCGCTTATTTTTTTATTTCCTTTCATCCCAAGAGGTTGAATTTTATCTCCACTCTTCCATTTTCGTAATTTTAAAGGAAAAGTTAACTTAGAATAATTGAAATACTCAACCTTATTATTGGATTGTTCTAATGATAGAGTTTCGCAAAGATGGCCAGTAAGCTTAATAGGGACTTCAACTGCTTCATTTTTATCAATGTAAAATATTTTGTCATTTCTTTTCTGATTTGTCTTCATTGATAATGTCCAATTATTTCTGTCTTTTGATATGCGGTGTGTAGAACTTTCAATATACTTCCCACTTTGAGAATCGATTTCCAACCAACTATTAATTTGCGAATAATTAAATCCAAATTTTTTAAAGAAATGGTACCACGCTTGTCTTGGAATATGGTTGCTGAAATTAATCAGAGTGTGGTCTTTTTTTTCCTCTAAAAGTGGTTGAATAATTTCATCTACTAATTGATTTAGTAATAAATAATCTTCTCTTAGGAAATTTATAGAATTCGTCAATCCTTGTTCAAATTTTGGAAATTTGTTTCTAAGTCTTTGAAATATTTCATTCCTTATAAAGTTTCTATCGTACTTGGAAGTTAAATTACTGCTGTCTGTTCCATACTTAATTTTATTTTCTTGAACATACATTAAAAGTTGAGTCTTGGTGATTTGCAATAATGGTCTTAAAATTATTCCATTTCGATCTGGAATTCCTTTTAAACTACCTATCCCATTTCCTTTTAAAGCGTTGAAAAGAAAAGTTTCATGATTGTCATTTTGGTGGTGAGCAGTTAGTATATAATCTATATTATTTTCTTCTGCCAAATCATTGAAAAATTGGTATCTAACTTCTCTAGCTTCGTTTTGAATATTTTTGAGTAGATTAATTTTTGCTTCTTTGTAGTAGAAATTCAATTTATTTTCCAAACAATATTGTTTGATAATAATACTTTCTCTTTCACTTTCTTCATTTCTTAGTTGGTAATTAACATGAGCTACTGAAATATTTAAGCCAGCTTTTAAACCAATATCTAATAGTGCCATTGAATCACTTCCTCCTGAAACAGCAACTAAAAACTTGCTATTTGTTTTTATTTGCTGTTGCTTGAAAAAAGCTAAAAAGTCTTTATTAATATTATTAGTTATTGACATGCTTTAAATAGTGCCTCTGCTTTTATTAATGTTTCCTCATATTCTAAGTTGGGTTCGCTATCAATAGTAATTGCACCTCCTACGTGAAAAGATAATAAATGATTTGCTTTATTGTAGATAAGTGTTCGAATTATTACGTTAAAGTCAAAATCTTTGTTGGGGTAAATTATTCCAAAAGAACCAGAATACAATCCTCTTTTTGAAATTTCATAATCCTCCATCATTTGCATAACCTTAATCTTTGGGGCTCCGGTCATAGAACCCATCGGAAAAGTAGCTTTTAAAATACTTGAAATCTTTTCATTATCAGAAATATTGCAGGAAATAGTGGATATCATTTGATGGATATTTTTAAAAGTATAAATCTCTCTTAGCTCTTCCATTTTAACAGTGCTTTTAAGAGCTATTTTACTTAAATCATTTCTTACTAGATCAACAATCATATTATTTTCTGCCTGATCTTTTAAGCTGTCTTTTAATTGTTCTTTTAACAGCTGGTCTTTTATTGGGTCTAAATCTCTTTTTTGAGTCCCCTTAATAGGGCTTGAGTATAGTTTATTTCCTCTTTTCTTAATGAATAGCTCTGGACTAGCAGAAATAATATGATGTTTCTCTAAATCTGCATAAAACCCATAAGGAGGATTGGTCAAATCCATTAAATTTTCAAAAATTAATTTGGAATTTAAATGGTCAACTTTTGAAATCCATTGATAACAATAGTTGGCTTCGTAAAAATCACCTTTCTGAATATGATCTTTAATCTTTAAAATTTTCTTTATGTATTCTTCTTTTGAAATATCAGATTGGAATTCTATTTCTTGATTTATTTTTTTTTCTTTTTCGAATGAATAATTGTTGAAGACCTCATCAGGAACAAAACAGTGGATATCTGGAAATTTAATATCATCCTTGTTGTTAGAAGACAAGTTTTCGATATGGTTTTTTAAATCATAAGAGTAAAAACAGATTATATACTCATTTTCATTATTGCTAATGAAATCATCTAATTCATCAAATAATTTTGGATTTTTAATAGTTGAGCTCCAGGACGCTTTGGTTCCCTTATAAAGTGTATTATTGAAAAAAACCTCCAAAAGTTAAATTTTAATAAAAGATAAATTCACTATAATTTATCCTTAATAATTTTATGAAGACCTTCTGCCCAATCATCGTTATCATTTAGAGAAGGAACCAGTTGAATTTCTTCACCACCATGTTCTTGAAAAAGCTCAAGATATTCTTCACCAATTTCTATGGTAGTTTCCAAACAATCTGCCACAAATGCTGGAGAAAAGACCAAAACTCTTTTTTTGCCTTCTTTTCCAAGTTTTTCAATTGTATGGTCTGTGTATGGCTGGAGCCATGGGTCTCTTCCTAATCTAGACTGAAAACATGTAGAATATGAACCTTCATTTAATTTAAGTGCTTTTACAAGTAATCTAGTTGTTGCATAACAGGTAGCTTTGTAGCAATTTGCATTTAAAGAGTTTATTTCATCTTCGCAAGAATGATCTGCACAAGGTTTACCATCTAAATATACTTTATCTACATGTCTCTCAGGAATACCGTGATAGGAAAACATTATGTGGTCGTATTTTGGAATATCAAATTCTTTAGCTCGATTTACAATACATTTAATATAGTTGGGATTATCGTAAAATTGACCAATTACAGAAACTTCAGGAATTACCCACCATTTATTAATGATTTTAAATGCTTTTTCTATGGTAGATCCAGAAGATGCAGATGCATATTGAGGATATAAAGGGAAAATATAAATTTTGTCATAATTTTCGGTTCTCATTTTTCCCAATACATTTTCCATGCTAGGTGAACCATATCTCATGGCAAGTTCAACATCAAAATCTTCAGAGGCAAGTTTTTTTAATTTACTAGTGAGATTTTTTCCATAGGTTAATAATGGTGATTTACCACCACCAATTTTAAATAACTTTTTATATTCTTTGGCAGATTTTGGAGCTCTAAAGGGAACTATAATTAAGTTAACCAATAACAATTGTGCAATTCTTCCAATATCAATTACTCTAGGATCATTTAGGAATTCTCTAAGATAAACTCTTACATCTTTAACCGAAGGACTATTGGGAGTTCCTAAGTTAAGAATTAAGACTCCAATTTTATTTTTTGTCATATTAGATGTGTAATGGTCTACTTTCTGTTGCTGCTAATGCGGCTTCTTTTACTGCTTCGCTGTAGGTAGGATGAGGATGACAAATTCGAGCTATGTCTTCTGCACTTGCTCGATATTCCATTGCCACTACTGCTTCCATAATTAAGTCTGCAGCTCTAGGAGCTATCATGTGAACTCCTAGTACCTCATCTGTTGTAGCATCTGAAATTATTTTTATTAAACCTTGAATATCCATTGAAGCTCTAGCTCTTCCAAGTGCTCTTATTGGAAATTGACCAACTTTAAAGTCTACGTTAGATTCTTTTAATTCTTGTTCTGTTTTTCCTACTGCTGCAACTTCAGGCCATGTGTAAACTACGCCTGGTACTAAATTATAGTCAATATGTGGTTTTTGATTTGCAATAAGTTCGGCTACAAAAACACCCTCTTCCTCTGCTTTGTGTGCAAGCATAGCACCTTTGACAACATCTCCAATTGCATAAACATTTTTTACAGAGGTTTGTAGATGATTGTTAGTGATCACTCTTCCAGCCTTATCAGTTTCTAAGCCAATATTTTCCAGTCCTAATTTTTCAGTATATGCTTTTCTTCCAACTGCAACTAAACAATAATCTCCCTCAACTGAAATAATCTCTCCCTTTTTGTTTTTCACATCTAGCTGTACTCCATCTTTGGTAGAATTTACTTTTTGAACAGCGTGGTTAAATAAAAACTTAAATCCTTCTTTTTTTAGAATTTTCATAAGTTCTTTTCCAAGTGTTTTGTCCATAGTTGGCAGTAACCCGTCTTGGAATTCAACAACTGTAACTTGAGAACCTAATCTTCCATAAACAGAACCTAGTTCAAGTCCAATAACACCACCGCCAATTACAATAAGATGTTTGGGAACTTCTTTTAATGAAAGAGCTTCCGTAGAGGTGATAATTCTTTTTTTATCAGGCTCCATTCCTGGAAAAAAGTTTGGTTTTGAACCAGTTGCAATTATTATATTATCCCCATATATTTTATCATTTTTTTCTCCATTTATAGAAATAGTATTTTTATCTACAAAAGAACCCATCCCGTGGTAAACTTTAATTTTATTTTTATCCATTAGATATTGAACTCCATCACAAGTTTGGCTTATTACTTCCTCTTTTCTTGTCATCATTTTTGGAAGATTTACTTTAGGAGTATTGATATCAATCCCATGCTTGTCAAAATCATGAAGCGCTGTTTTAAAATGCTCACTTGAATCTAAAAGAGCCTTTGAAGGAATACAGCCAACATTTAAACAAGTTCCTCCAAGTGTATTGTATTTTTCAACTACAGCAGTTTTTAATCCTAGTTGAGCACACCTTATTGCAGAGACATATCCCCCAGGGCCTGAACCTATAACAACAACATCGTATTTTTCCATCATAAATTATTTGAATACTAATTTAAACATAATGGTTAAAATCAACCGTTTGTTTTACCAAGATTAATTTGAAATCCACATTTTTTAAAATAATAGTAATAAATAATTACAAGTTCGAGTATAATAGGTTTTACAAAAGAGTTAAATTCTTGGGTTAAAGTAAACCAAAACAAAATAGTTGTAAAAATCAAAATCAACGATAATATTAAATACCAATAAGCGAAATTATTCCAGCTTTCTTTAATTAAACAGTAAATTAAAATAAAGTGAAAAGGAGATGCCCAAAGTAAATTAAAATTCATTTTGGTTGCATTGTGGTCAGTTCCTATCCACATGAAAACTAAAACAATTCCTAATAATCCAATTATAAATAAGTTTAATGAGCTCCAAATCCCAAGTACCTTATCTAACTTAAAGACAATTAGCAAAAGAGTTATTGCTAGTAAAATCCAACTATAAAATCCAATGTTATTAAGTTTATTTTTATTTTCAAAAGACTTAATAAGAGTGTTTTTTGATTTAACAAGGTTTTTAATAGATCCATTATTTAGAACCAAGCTTTGGTCAAATATCTGTTCAACATTGAGTGGAAGAAACATAAGATTTTCATTACTTACCAATTTATCAATCTTTTTACCTAAAACAAGGTCAATTCCCAACTTTAACCAAGGGAAAGATTCCAAATAAAGATGAATGGTTTCCCTAAAAGTGAATTTATTAGATTTTGGAGATTGGTAAAAATTTATATTTTTTTCAAAAACTTTTACAATAATGTCTCTCAATCTTGAAGAGCAGTTGTCATAAAAAAATTCATATTTATATTTCCTGTTTTCGGGTTTATAATTCTCTTCAAGAAGTTGAATTATTTGATATTTCTCTTGGTTACTTAAGTTTAAAACTTGCTCTCTTACTCCTCTTTTAGCGCGGCGATACTCTATCATGAAATTAGACATTAATTGAATGCCCATATAATATTTTAATCGCCCTTTTGCAAAATCATATCCAAATTGAAATTGACTCTCTGAAAATTCAAATAAGCCCCAATTCACAACTAAGTCGTGGCCATTTACAGGATTTTTTATTCTTAATGCACTATGTCCAAAAAGAGAATATATTTGAGTACCTGGATCACAAGTGAGAACACTAATTTCCGTACTTTCAATATTTTCAGATATATTTAGACTATTTGAAAATGCCCAAAAAGGAAAAAATAATAATAGAAAAGTTGTTTTAAATATTAAAAATTTCTTTTGCATTTTTTGAAGTGATATTTCCAATTTCTTCACTGCTAATTTCGTAAATATCCGAAAGTTTATTTGCAATAATAGGAATGTAACTACTTTTATTTCTAGTCCCTCGAAATGGAGTAGGGGTTAAATATGGAGAATCTGTTTCCATAACAATATTTTTAATATCAATATTCTTAACCACCTTATCAAGACCACTATTTTTAAAAGTAACTACTCCTCCAATTCCTAATTTGAATCCACCATAATTTAATATTCGATCTGCATCTTTCAAAGAACTAGTAAAACAATGAAAAACCCCTTTTAAGTTTTCGTCATTTAATTGGTCTAAAACTTCAAATATTTCATTGTAAGAGTCTCTTGCGTGAATAACAATAGGAAGTTTAAATTCTTTGGCCCAATTTATTTGGGTAATAAAAGCTCTTTTTTGGATTTCTAAATTTGATTTGTCCCAATATAAATCAATTCCAATTTCGCCTATAGCTATTGTATTTATGGATTTAATAAAGGGTTTTAAATAATCTAAATCATCTTCATAAGAATCTTTAACATAGCAAGGGTGTAATCCAACCATTGGGTAACAAATATTTTTATAGACTTCACATATTTTAATAATATCTGTAATTGAACTTTTGTCAATATTTGGAAGAAGAAGTTTATTCACTCTGCTATTTTTACATTCTGAAATAATTTCTTTTCGATCTTCATCAAAATCTGGAAGATAGATATGTGTATGGGTGTCTATGAACACAATATTTAGTATATATTAGTATATGTTAATTCATTCATGATTTGCATAATTCATTAGAGAATATTGAGTAAAGATAGTTATAAGACAAAATATTTCAAGGAATTAAATTCATTAAGATTTATTGGATTCATTGGTATTTTTTTTGGACATGTTTTTTTTAGTAATAGTCCAGAAATAATTAATTCAAAATTATACGCTACTATATTTAATTATGGTAAAATTTTAGGATTTATTTCAATAGATTCTTTTTTTGTTCTCTCAAGTTTTTTAATTACTTGGAAAGCTTTAGAAGAAATAAAATTCACCAATAAATTTCAATTTAAAAACTTCTTAATTAGAAGATCATTAAGAATTTGGCCATTATATTTTTTAATAGTTTTTATTGGATTCTTATTAGAATATTTAAAATCTCATTACTTCCTTGAATTAGAAAAATTACCTTCTTTATGGAATTTTGTTTTATTTATTTTAAATTATAATATCATTGAGAATGGTTATAATTTTTTATTCTTTATGGTATTTATGTGGTCTATTTCTGTGGAAGAACAATTTTATATTTTCTGGGCAATTACAATAAAATGGTTTAATAAATATCTTTTCGAAATATCTTTCATAATAATATTTATTTCTCTTTTCTTTAGAATTTATTTCATAAACGATTCCCTGTCTTTAAACTTCCATACAGTAAGTGCTCTCGGCAACTTTGGCATAGGTGCTTTAACAGCAATTTTAGCATTTAATCGCTCTGATTTATTAATAAAACTTAAACTTATCCCAAGAACAACAATTGTATTTTTTTACATAACTATTTTTACATTTTTTATTTTGATGCCTAATCTTTTAGAAAATGATTTTTTTATTGTTATTCAAAGAGTACTATTCTCCATTTTCTTTTCTTTTATTATTTTAGAACAAACCTATTGTGATAATTCTATAATAAAAGTTTCTAGAATTAAATATTTTAATTTTTTTGGAAAGTTATCCTATGGGTTATATTGCTATCACGGAATTATGATCACTATAGTGTTACAAGTGAATAAGTTATTTATGGAATCCTTGATAAATAGTTTGGCTTTATATCCGATATTGATTTTCGTTTCAACACTTATGGTTTCCTATATTAGCTTTAGATTTTACGAATCAAAGTTTCTCAAACTTAAATATAAGTTTTCTTTTTTATCATCTAATTAAATACATTTTACCAAGGCCATTGGTAAAAGCTTTGTCCCCTTCCGAAGGTCTAAGTTCAATCTCTAAATTATTGATTTCAGAAATCACTCTATAAATATAAACACCATTTGCAACTGGATCACCAAATTCATCTTTTCCATCCCAGTAATAATTGGTCATGTTATTTCCGATTTTTATATCTTCTATTTCGTTTAGATGAATTTGCTTAATAAGTCGTCCATTAATATTCATTATTTGGATATTTAATTTATTAGGTATTTCGGACCCTGTTAGAGTAAAAACAAAGTGTGTTTTTGTTGAAAATGGGTTTGGATAATTATATATGTTGGTAATGGAAGATTTCTGAATTACTTCAAAGTTTATTTGATATGGTTCATCTCCACTTGAGTTTCCAGTTTTATCTTGCCCTTGTACTCTTAATTTGTATATTCCATCTTGGTCAAAAACAGGGTTATATTCAATTGTAAATTTATTCTCTTGTTCATTTATATGCCATTCTAAATTAGCTATTGCACCATTAAAGAAGTTAATTCTTTTCCAGAGAGAAGAATTAGGATACTTAATTTCAATTTGAAAATTAGCAGTATCTAAATCCTCATTTAAAATTAAAAAAGGATTTTCATCATTTAATTCAATGACAATATGCGGGTTTGGACTTACAATATCATTATTTAAAATATGAACACCATCAAAAGTAACATCTAAAAGAGGATTAGTGTTA
>Ga0233444_10005519_pt1 | contig 11615 bp, 13 predicted proteins | sample SI_124_October20_6_FD_182792 | JGI IMG/M metagenome (GOLD analysis project Ga0233444, IMG submission 182792) | Seawater microbial communities from Saanich Inlet, British Columbia, Canada - SI_124_October2016_10_MG | ecosystem: Environmental > Aquatic > Marine > Inlet | place: Canada: British...
AAAGATTTAAATTTAAAATTATAATATTATCTTTTTCACTTTTATTGGCATCAATAACCTCTTCATCAAGCGCGGGTTCAGGTGGTGAACTTTTAAAAGTGGATTGGAGTTTTAAAGGTTTAACAGGTAAATTCGATAGAGCATCGTTGCAAAGAGGATTTCAAGTATATAAAGAAGTTTGTTCATCTTGTCATTCTATGCAGTACTTAAGTTACAGAAATCTTGGGGAACCAGGTGGACCTGAATTCTCTGAACAAGAAGTAAAAGCGATTGCAGCTAGTATTGAAATAGAAGACGGTCCAGATAGCCAAGGTGAAATGTTCACAAGAGCTGGAAGACCAGCAGATAAATTTAAAAGCCCATATCCAAATGTGAATGCATCTATAGCCGCTAATGGTGGCGCATACCCACCTGATATGTCAGTGCTTGTAAAAGCGAGACCTGGAGGATCAAATTATATTTATTCAGTATTAATGGGGTATGAGGAACCACCAGCAGGAATGATTTTAGATGATGGTGTTTATTATAATAAGTATATGATTGGAAATAAAATTAAAATGTCATCTCCTTTGAGTGATGATATAGTGGAATATACAGACGGTACACAAGCCACTGTAGATCAGATGGCAAAAGATGTTACAACTTTTTTAACATGGGCTGCTGAACCAGAGCTAGAAGAAAGGCATAGAACTGGAGTTAAGGTAATGATTTATTTAATACTTCTTACGGCTTTGGTCTATTTAAGTATGAAAAAAATATGGTCAAGGATTGACACGGAAGTATAAAACATCACCATCTTTAACAATATAATCTTTTCCTTCTATTCTTAATTTCCCATTTTCTTTACATTTCTCAGCTGAACCATACTTAATAAAATCTTCACAAGTTATGGCTTCAGCTCTAATAAAGTTTTTTTCAAAATCTGTATGAATAACACTCGCTGCCTTTGGTGCTAGAGTATTTTTTTTTATAGTCCACGCTCTACTTTCTTCAGGTCCAGACGTAAAAAAGGTATCTAAATTAAGTAGATCGTATCCTTCTTTTATTAATTGATTAAGACCGGTTTTATCTAAACCTATTTCTTTCATGAAAGTTTCCCTTTCATTATTATCTAGACCCATAATTTGATCCTCTATGTCTGCACAAATAATAACAACTTTTTCACCTAAATATTTTTTTTTAACACTTTCTGTTAATGCGTTACCTTTTGCTAAACTTTCTTCGTCGACATTGCAAACGATTATTTTTGGTTTAATACTTAGCAACCCTAAGGTTGATAAAAATTTATATTCTTTTTCATCATTAATCTCTATTTCTAAACCTTGATTTAATTTTTCAAGCTTTTCTTCTAAAATAGAAATCTCTCTTTCATCCAGTAATTTTTTTTTCCCTTTATCAAGTTTTTTTTGAATTACATCTATATCCGAGAGTATAATTTCAGTTTGTATAGTTTCTAGGTCGTCTAAGGGATTAATTTTTGAATTTACATGAGTTATTTCATCAGATTCAAAACATCTTACAAGATGTATAATTGCATCAACTTCTCTAATATGTGATAAAAATTTATTTCCTAAACCCTCTCCTTTTGAGGCTCCTTTTACCAAACCGGCAATATCAACAAATGTTATGTTAGTATAAATTTTTTTTTTGGAATTAGATAACTTGGATAATTGATCTAATCTTTGATCAAATACATCTACTATCCCTATGTTAGGGTCTATAGTGCAAAAGGGAAAGTTAGCGGCTTCTGCATTTTTAGAGGCAGTTAAAGCATTGAATAAAGTAGACTTTCCAACATTAGGAAGCCCGACAATACCACACTTAAATCCCATTAAGGTCTTGATTAACTTTGCTTGAAAATAAGTCTATCTTTTTTTCAATAAGAGAGGGTAATTGTTTTACAATATTTTCAGTAATCTCATTTATTTTTTCTTCTTCATCTTCTTTAAAATCTTCAAGAACATGATTATTTACTTTTTTTTTCTTCTTAGGATGACCTATACCAATTCTCACTCTCGAATATTCTTTGCCGATAAATTTATCAATAGACTCAATACCATTATGGCCAGCGCTACTACCACCAAACTTTGCTTTAATCTTTCCAAAGTCAATGTCCATATCATCATGAAATACAAAAACATCTTTTGCTTCAATTTTAAAATAATCTATTAATTCTTTTATTGCAGTTCCAGAATTATTCATAAAGGTTAATGGTTTAATTGCGTAAATTTTTTTTTCAACTATATTTCCTGTTGTAAGTAAGCCTTTGAATTTCGGTTTTTGTTTTGAAAGTTTAAAATGTGCATTGATGGCGTCAATAATTTTAAAACCAATATTATGTCGAGTATTTGTATAGTTGGATCCAGGATTTCCTAATCCGACAAGTAAAAGCATATTAATTATTTTTTTTCAGCAGTTTTTTTATCTTCAGGTTTTTTTTCAGAAGCATCTTTGCCTTTGTCATCTTTTTTTGTTGTTTCTCCATCTTTTCCCGCTGCATCTACGCCTTCAGCAGGAGTTTCTCCTTCAGCACCTTCAGCAACAGTTTCTGCCGCAGGTTTTTCTGGTTCTTTCATTACCGTTGGAGCTGCAACAGTTGCTATGACAAAATCACGATCAATCGTTGGAACAACATTTTCTGCTAACTTAACAGAAGAAATTTTTATACTTGTTCCTATGTCCGTACCAGCCAGGTCTACTGTAATATCATCAGGTATATTTTCACCTGGACATTTTAATTCTACTTTTCTTCTAACAATGTTTAATACCCCACCCCTTTTTAAACCTGGGGAGTCAGGGTGATTAATAAATTTAACTGGTATCTCTAAAATAATTTTTTTCCCCGCGACTATTCTCATGAAATCAATATGAATTGGTTCTTCTGAAACAACATGAAAGGCAACATCTCTAGGGATCACTTTTTCTTTTTTTCCATCAATATCCAATTCTAAAACTTTTGACAGAAACGTATCAGAGTTAACAATGCTTTTAATCGCTTTTTTTTCTACTGAAATACTTTGATTTGGATTTTTGCCACCATATAAAATAGCCGGCACAAAACCCTCAGCTCTTAATTTATTATTAGAGCCAGAAGTAGTGTTCTCTCTTTTTATTGCCTTTAAGTTACTCATAATTTAATTGAAGAGGGTATATAACCTAAGATCTTAATCAAAACAAGGGTTAATTGAATAAATCCGATACCGAATTTGAATTAGCTATTCTTTTAATGGCCTCTGACATAAGAGAGGTAATAGATAAGACCTCAATTTTATTGTTATTTTTTAACTTATCAGAATTATCAATAGAGTCTGTAATAATAAGTTTCTTAATTTTAGAGTTTTTAATTTTTTTTGCCGCATCACCGCTTAAAACAGCGTGAGTAATAAATACATATACTTCTTTTGCTCCTTTTTTTTTCAATGCTTCAACTGCATTGATAATAGTTCCTCCACTATCAATGATGTCATCTACAATGATACAGGTTTTATTTTTTACATCGCCAATTATATTCATGACTTGAGATTTTCCAGGAGCTGGTCTTCGCTTATCAATAATTGCAAGATCTGCTTTTATTCTTGTTGCAAGCGCTCTTGTCCTAGCAACTCCTCCCATATCAGGAGATACGCAGATTAATTTTTTTGAGTTAATTTTTTTTTTAATATATTTAGAAAATAATGGTGTGGTAAACAAGTTGTCTACCGGCATATCAAAAAAACCTTGGATTTGACCAGCGTGTAAATCTACTGTAACTATTCTATTCGCTCCGGCATTGGTTAAAAGATTAGCAACAACTTTTGCAGATATAGAAGTTCGTGGAGCAACTTTTCTATCTTGTCTTGCATAACCAAAGTATGGAATTACAGCTGTAATTGTTTTTGCTGAGGATCTTCTTAAAGCGTCAATTACCAATAAGAGCTCCATTAAATTATCATTAGCCGGATTTGATGTAGATTGGATAACGAACACACTATTACCTCTTATGTTTTCATTAATCTCAATATAAATTTCACCATCAGCAAATCTTCTAATGTTTGTATTAATTAGTTTTAGTTTTAAATTCTTAGCGATATTTTTACTAAGTTTAAGATTACTAGTTCCAGATAAGATTTTCATGAAATATACTTATTTATACAATTATTTCTATTTCTTTTCAAATTAATAAATTTAAATCAAACGGATAACAGATATACATCGCCCATAATCAATTTGCTTTAGTTTACAAGATCTTCTATAGCTAAAAAAATTGGATTTTTCTTTAAAAGTATTGTGGTTTACATGATCAACTTTTACTTTAAGCTCTTTAAGTTTATCTGCTACAAAACTTCTTAAGTCAAAAAATCTTTTATCTTTTTTAATCTTAGAGAAATATTTTTTATTTTTTTTTGACCTAAGTATAAATTTTTTATAAAAATTTAGATCTATTTCGTAACTTTCCTTCCCGATGCAAGGACCAACACTTGCAAAAAGAATATTATCTGAATTTAATTTTTTTAATTTTTTAACTGTATTTTTGATTATCCCAGAAAGCGCACCTTTCCAACCAGCGTGAATGCACCCAATTATATCATTTTTCAAATCATAAATTATGATTGGAACACAGTCTGCAGTTAGTACACATAACGATAACCCTTTTACTCTAGTTATCATTGCATCACAGCTTATTTTTTTATTATAATTACTTTTTTTTATTTCTATTACTTCATTGCTGTGAGACTGACTCATTAATATAAGTTGTTTTTTTTTCACACCCATTTTCTGAGATACGTAATTAAGATTTTTAAATACATTTCTCTTTTTATCTTTTGAGCCTACGCCACAATTTAAACTTTTATAAAGCCCTGTTGAAAACCCCCCTTTTTTTGAAAAAAAACAGTGTTTTATTCTGTCAAATTTATTTAGTTTTTTTGAATAAAACATTATTTAAATCCAAAAAATTTATTTGACTTAAACTTATAAGCCAAAGATACTTTAAACAGTTCACCCATTAAATATGGACTTAATAATCTTTTTAATCTTAAATACATATTTGCTTGGTCGCTAAATTTCATTTTTTTTCCAATAATTTCTGCTCTTTTTACTATACCCATGTTTTTTAAAAATTTTTGTTGTGATATTACTTTATTCACTTTTAAATTATTTTTAAGATAAAATTCATTTAAAAGTCCGAAATTTACGTGGGAAGTAATGTCAGCTTTACCTAAATTATTTAGAATACGATTCTTTTTGTGTTTTATAACAGACTGTATGGTGTTTTGATTTTTAGGTTCTAAATACCCATAATCAATTAACAGTAAACAACCTTCTAACTGTAGTATTTTTTTTTTTATTTTTTCCAGTTCATTTAAACCTAACTTTGGAAACTCTATAAAATTTAATTTTCTTAATATTTTATAAGACTTGATATTTGCAACATCTTGCTTGGAAGCTTTTTTAAACACCTCTTTTATCCTGTTATTTTTTTTATTTAGTGAATAGTGTTTCTCTAAGAAATAACCTTTTTCATTTTTAAATTGTTTTATTGGTATAGCGTCGAAAAATTCGTTTCCAAAAAAAATTACCGGTCCCTTTTTTAAATTCTTAAAATCATTTATCCATTTCACTTGCCTATTTTTAATGTTCTTTTTTTGCAATTTTTTCAAAAGACTACTTGTTTCATACAAATAAAATTTTTTTGCAGAATTGAAATCATCAAATTTTTTTGATACCTCTAAAAATATATTTGCTAAACTACCGTCACCAGGTCCAAGCTCTATAACATTTATAATTTTAGGTTTACCTAAAATTTCCCACGTTGATACTACCCAGATAGCTATCATTTCAGAAAATAAATTAGATATTTTTGGTGCAGTTATAAAGTCACCCTTTGCACCAAAAGGTGATTGAGATGTATAGTAGCCATTTTTTTTATCATAAAGCACTTTTTGAAAAAATTGATCAACTGGAAGAAATTTTTTTTTTTTAAAAAACTTTAAATTAGATTTCATTTTTTTTTGAGAAATTAAAAATTATTAAACCTGACAATATCATTAAAAAACTTAAAATAGTTCCCATACTAAATAAATTTAAAAAATATCCTATTTGAGCATCAGGCTCCCTAAAGATTTCTGAAAAAATTCTTAACATACCATAACCTATCATGAAGATATAAGAACAAGTTCCTATTTTATAATTTTTTTTAAAAATAAAAAAATTTAAAACAAGAAATAAAATTAATCCCTCTCCTAGTGCTTCATATAACTGTGATGGATGCCTTGGACTCATATCAACGAGTGGAAATATTACACTCCATGGGATATTTGTTGTTTTACCCACTAGCTCGCCATTAATAAAGTTTGCTATTCTTCCAAAAAACAATCCAATGGGAGAGACGCAAGCAACAATATCTAGCAAGATGAGTGAGTTTATTTTTCTTTGTATTGAAAATAAAAATGTTCCAATAATTACTCCAATTAAAGCACCATGAAAAGACATGCCACCTTCCCAAATTTTTATTATATCCAATGGTTTGGAAGCATAATATGAAAGATTGTAAAAAACTACATAACCGAGTCTGCCTCCAATTATTATAGAGATAATTATACAAGTAATAAAATCATCAAAATTTTTTAGACTCAATTGATGGCGTTCATTTTGAAATTTTCTAGTAATTATTTTTTTTCCTAACCACCACCCAATAAAAATTCCACCTATATAGGCTAAAGAATACCACCTAATAGCTAAAAACCCAAAATCAAACAAGATAGGATCTAAATTATGGGTATACATATCTTTTTATATCATATTTGAATTTCAGATGCCTATCAAATAAGATGTGTTATGAGTAATTCAGAAAAATTATTAAAAACTTTATCAAGTTTAATCGAAAACGGAATACTAACCTCAAAAGATATTAAAAAAGAAATTTCAACTGACCTGAAATTTAAAAGAGATAAAATTGTTAATAAACTCAGTCTTGTTTCTAGAGAAGAATTCGAGGTTTTGAAAAAAATAGTTCAAAAGCAAAATATAACAATAAAAAAAATTATGAAAAATAAGAAGGTTAAAAAGGCAAAGAAATCTTAACCAGCAGCCCATTATGCCTACTTCTGCTAAGCTGAATATGACCGCCATGGGAATTTATAATATCTTCGACTATAGCTAACCCTAAACCAACACCTGACTTGTTAAGACTTCTACTTTTATCAAGCCTGAAGAAGGGTTTAAAAACATTTTTAAATTGTTCTTCAGGAATTCCGGGTCCATCATCTTCTATTTCAATTGAGGCTCTATTATTACCTTTTTGAAAATTGACAAAAACTTTATTTCCATAGATTAACCCATTCTGAATAACATTTTCAAAAGATCTTTTTAAAGCTGTGTATCGACCTATTAATTCGATAGAATTTTTTTGTGAAATAATTAATTTTTCATTATTGAATTCATTTTTAATAGAATTGAATAATACCAATAGATCAATTTTGGTTGTATCTTCTTTTGCCTGGGTTTTAGCAAACTGCAAATAGTCGTTAAGCATTTTTTCCATTTCATCAACATCTTTAGACATTTTTTTCGTAAGATCTTTTTGTGTTAACATTGCTATTTGAAGCTTTAAACGAGTAAGTGGTGTTCTTAAATCGTGGCTTATGCCTGACAGCATTTCTGCTCTTTGATTAAGATGACGATTTATTCTTTTTGCCATTCTATCAAATTCAAAAGCTGCTTTTCTAATTTCTAAAGATCCTGAAGCTCTAAAATTGTTTACATAATCTCCTTTACCAAATCTTTCAGCTGCTTTAGCTAATTTTACTAGGGGCTTCGTTTGATTTTTTAAGAATATTAATGCAATAATTATTAATAAAATTGAAGGTAGCGTTGTCCACAATACAAACAATCTAATGGATGAAGTGGAAACCATTTCTTTCGGAACCAAAAATTCCAATACTTCATTTTTCAAATTTATTTTAATTTCAACAGCATTTTTAAAACTTGAAGTACTGAACCAGTAATTGTTGTTACCAAAGGCAGATTTCAATTCTCTCCTCAAAGATCTATCCATTGGGCTAAATTTTCTTTCACCACTTGATGAAGGAAATACTGTTTTACTAATACCTATTTCAAAGTTAAAATTATTTTTGTAGCTATCTGTGAAAAAATCTAGATTTTTTTTATCATTTGTATAAACTTCTTCTATAGTCTTTAGTTGGGCCACCAAAGACCTTGTAATATTTTTATTAGCCTTAATCCAAATGCTATCATAAAAAACAATAGTGATAATTAGTTGAAGAATTATTGTTGGAGCCGCAACAATAATTAAAGCTCTATAAAAAAGTCTTTTAGGAAGGATATATTTTACAAACTTATTCAATCCAGATAACATAACCAGACCCCCTTATTGTTTGTAAATATTTTGGATTTTTCGGATTTATTTCAATTTTTTGTCTCAATCTAGTTATCATTACATCAATTGAACGTTCTTGACTTATTCCTGAAATCTTGCCTATCTCTTCTCTTGAGAATGTTGTTCCAGGATTAGATAGCATTTCAATTAAAACCTTTTTTTCTGAATTATTAATTTTTTTTAACTTATTATTTAAGTTGATTGTCATTTTATTTAGATTAACTTCTGCTTCCCCAACATAATACTTTAGTTTAAAATTTATCTTATTTTTTTTATTAATTATATTTTTAATTCTCAATAATAGTTCTTTAGGCTCAAAAGGTTTTCCAATGTAATCATCAGCTCCAAGTTCTAAGCCCTTAATTCTATTTTCAACTTCACCTTTAGCAGTAAGTAGTATAATTGGTGTTTTATTTTTTTTTCTAATTTCTTTAGTCAAGTCGTATCCATTTTGACCAGGCATCATGACATCTAAAATAATTATATCAAATTTTAAATATTCTAATCTTATTTTTGCTTGTTGAGCATTTTCTGCTGTAGAGATAATGTAATTGTTTTTGGATAAATAATCTTTTAGCAAACTTCTTATTCTATCATCGTCATCAACAATCAGGATATGATTTTTATTATTTTCCATCTATAATTCTTTTTAGCACATCTTTAAATTTAATGACTGAGTCAGAGCTTGAATTTTTTAAAGCACTAAATATTCTTTTTTTTTGCGAGTTATAGACTGCATCAAAAAAAATTTTTCCTTCCTTATCTAAAAATAAATTCTTCTTTCTTGTATCATTTACATCTTGAATTTGTTTGATCATTTTTGATTTGATGAGATCACGTAAAACTCTATTCAAGCTTTGTTTAGTAATTTTTAGCATAAAAATTAATTCTCCTAAGTTAATACCAGGATTTCTTTCTATCAAATTTAAAGCTCTTAGATGTGCAGGCCCAAAAAATTTTTTAGATAAAATCTCTTTAGGATCAGAAAAAGTCTCTCTATAAGCATAGTATAGTAGTTGAATAAACTCTTTTATTTGTTCATCTTTTAGATAAAGTAAATCTTTCATAATGGTAAGTTATATTGACTTATCCTAATGAGGAATATACTTTTTTATAAATAAAAAATCTATATATTTACGACAAATGGAAAGTGTACCTTACGATAAACGATCAGGAAAAATTTGGTTCAACGGTAAAACCGTTGATTGGGCTGATGCGAATATACATATCCTAAATCACGGTCTTCATTATGCTAGCTGTGTGTTTGAAGGAGAGAGAGTATATGAGGGAGAAATTTTTAAATTAGAAGAACACACCGAAAGACTTTTTTACTCTGCAAAACGAATGGGTATAAAAGTTCCATACACTCAAGTAGAGCTAAACGATGCTTGCAAAAATATAGTAAATATTCAAAAAGTTCAAAATGGATATGTCAGACCTTTAATTTGGAGAGGAAGTGAAATGATGGCTATATCAGCTCAAAAAAATAAAATTCACGTTGCAATAGCTACATGGGAATGGGGTTCTTATTTTGACCCTAAACTTAAATTAAATGGAATTAAATTAAATATATCAAAATGGAGAAGGCCAGCACCAAACACGATTCCATGGGACACCAAAGCCGCTGGTTTGTATATGATTTGCACTTTATCTAAACATGAAGCTGAGGCTCAGGGCTTTACAGATTCTTTGATGTTAGATTATGAAGGAAATATAGCAGAAGCAACAGGTGCCAATGTATTTTTTAAAAATAAATCTGGAGAATTACACACTCCAATACCAGATTCATTTTTAGATGGAATAACTAGAAGAGAAATAATAAAAATAGCCAATACAAAAGGAATAAAAGTTATAGAGAGAAAAATTAAACCAGAAGAAATGAAAGATTTTATTGGTTGTTTTTTAACTGGAACTGCTGCCGAGGTAACCCCAGTATCACAAATTGCTAAATATAATTTTAAAGTTTGCAATATAATAACTGATCTTAATGAATCTTATCAAAATTTAGTAAGAAAAAAATCTGCTGCTTAATCTTTTTTGTCTTCGCTTATAGCGTGGTCTATACCTCTTCTCAAATAATCATAACCTGTGTAAAGAGTTAAAAAAGCTGAGAGCCATAAAAGAATTATGCCAATAGTTTGAGCATTATAGTCTTGAAAATTAATTACTTTATTTCCACTTTCACCAGTTAAAAGAATTGCAATAGAAATCATTTGAATAAAAGTTTTGAGTTTAGACAGACTTGTCACTTGCATCGTAATGCTACCTTTAGCAAGAAATTCTCTTAAACCTGAAATTAAGATCTCCCGCGTCAATATTATAATAGCGGCAATTACTTCATAATTTTTTATAACACCATTCATCACAAGAAGTATTAACGCAGCGGCAACAAGAATTTTATCTGCTATTGGATCAAGAAGTTCTCCTAATTTAGACTCTTCCTTAAATAACCTTGCCAATAATCCATCTAGGTAGTCTGTAAAACTTGCAATAACAAATAAAAAAAACGGTATCAGGTCTCCAAAAAAACCTGGAATAAAAAAGGTTAAAACAAATATAGGAACAATAATTATACGGCCTATAGTTAAAATATTTGGAATTTGAAGTTTCATAAGTTATTCGTGAAAATAATTATATATTTTATTGGCAATGTTGTCTTCAATTCCTTCTATAGCTTTTAAATCATCAAGACTCGCTGATTCAACTGCTCGCGCTGATCCAAAATGATTTAACAGGGCTCTTTTTCTCTGTTTTCCTATTCCTTGTATTTGATCTAATAGAGATTTACTCAAATTTTTCTTTCTTTTTGCCCTGTGAGTACTAATAGCAAATCTGTGTGCTTCATCTCTTAATCTTTGAATAAAAAATAAAAGAGGGTCATTTTTATTTAAAATGTATTCTTTTCCTTCATGGTAAATTTTTTCCTCTCCAGCATTTCTTTTTTTACCTTTTGCAACAGCTAATATTGGTAAGTCATGTAAACCAAGTTCATTAAGAATTTCTCTGCTTACAGAATATTGTCCTTTACCACCGTCCACTAAAATTAAATCAGGTAGAGATAATGAACCTGATTTTTCTTTAATAGCTTTAGAAAATCTTCGAAAAAGTACTTCTTTCATCATTCCATAGTCATCATTCGTTATTTTTTCATCTTTTATATTAAATTTTCTATACCTTTTTTTTACAAAACCTTCGTTTCCAAAACATATTAATGCACCAATAGAGTCAGTTCCTTGAA
>Ga0233444_10005521_pt1 | contig 11610 bp, 13 predicted proteins | sample SI_124_October20_6_FD_182792 | JGI IMG/M metagenome (GOLD analysis project Ga0233444, IMG submission 182792) | Seawater microbial communities from Saanich Inlet, British Columbia, Canada - SI_124_October2016_10_MG | ecosystem: Environmental > Aquatic > Marine > Inlet | place: Canada: British...
TCTTCTTTTAAATTCCTTTTTCAATTTCTTTATTGTTTGATCAATGCTATTATCGTCTACAATTATAATTTGATAATTTCTTTTAAAAAAAGATTTAAAAATCTCTGGCAAAAGAAGTTTTAAATTGCCGTACTCATTATAACTAGGTAATACTAATGAATATTTTGTTTTCATTTTTTAAAGATGTATATATTTATATTCATAATAATATATTAGTATAAAATAACCCGTTAGTTAAAATGATAAATTATAAAATTAGATTATATGATCCTTCGATTGGTGCACAAGAAAAAAAAAATGTGCTTGATTGTTTAAATAGTAATTGGATATCATCAAAAGGCAAGTATATAAATAAATTCGAAAAAAAGTTTGCTAATTTTTTAAAAATTAAACACGCAATTTCTGTTGTTAACGGAACAACAGCCCTACATCTAGCTCTATTAGCTTTAAAAATAAAAAAAAATGACGAAGTTATAGTTCCAAGCTTTACCTATATAGCTCCTGTTAATGCAATAAAATATATTGGAGCCAAAGTAAAATTTATTGATTCTAAATTAAGCACTTGGCAGCTTGACGAGTCAAAATTGGAAGGACTAATAACAAAAAAAACTAAAGCAGTTATTGTCCCACATTTATATGGTCAAATTAATGATATAGAAAAAATTAAATATATCTGCAAAAAGAAAAAAATTTATATAATTGAAGACTGCGCTGAAGCATTTGGTTGTTACTACAAAAATAAACATGTAGGTACTTATGGAGATGTAAGTACATTTAGTTTTTTTGGTAGCAAAACAATTACTACTGGTGAAGGTGGAATGGTTGTTACAAATAATAAAAAAATTGCAGATTTAATCTATAAGCTTAAAACAGTGGCAGTTGTAAAAAATAAAAACTATTGGCATGATATGGTTGGTTATAATTACAGAATGACGAATATATGTGCTGCAATTGGTTTAGCTCAAATTAACAAAGCTAAAAAAATAATTAAAAATAAGATTAAAATATTTCATCTTTATAGAAAATACTTAAATTTAAAAAAAATAAAAATGAATAATGAAACAATTTATACAAAATCATCATTTTGGTTAATAACAATTTTTTTACAGAGTAAAAAAAAAAGAAATCTTTTAATTAAATTACTTACTAAACATAAAATTGAAACAAGAACTACTTTTAATCCGATACATAAAATGCCAATGTATTTTAATCGAAATTATAAAAATTTGTTTCCAAACTCTGAGATTCTATCAGATACTGGATTAAGTTTACCTAGCGGAAGTAATTTAAGTGATAAAGAGATTAAAAAAATTTGTTCACTAATAAATCAGTTTATTTATAAGCATTAGTTTTTAAGTAAACTCTTCCAAATATTTCCATTTCGATATTAAAATTATTTTTGATATAAAATTTAATATTTTCAGGTGTGCTTTTTAATGTTTTAACAAATATATTATTGTAATTTAAAAAATAATTATTATATCTTTTAAAAGTGATAGATAATAGTTGAGACCCTAATCCTTTATTTTGTTCATGTTTATTTATTGCAATAATTAATAATTCATTATTATTTTTTAATATTTTATTTTCTTTTGTACTAGATATCATTAAAAAAAAAATAACATTAAAATATCTTATTAGGTTTTTGATTTTAAATTTAACTATATTTTCAAGAAATGAAGAAAAAATATAAAAAATATTTTCTTTGAGAATTTCTTTTATAATTTTATTATCAAGACCAAATAAAACAAAGCCAATTAGTTTTTTTTTATTAAATATTCCAGTACCTAAATTTTTTTTATTATTGAAATATTTGTTGAGATAAATTAAAATAGTTTTTTTTCCTATTATGGATTTTAAATTATCAGGTAACGTCTTTATCCATATCGATTCAATTTCATTTATATAATTTTTGTTAAGAATATTTACATGAAATTCAGGTACACTCATTTTATAAAATTTAAGTTAAATGATAATTTAATTATTTTTATCTCTTAGGTTTAGTGCTCTTTTTATGTCATAATTAACCATCTCTTTTACTAATTTTTTAAAGGATGTTTCAGGTTTCCATCCTAACTCTTTACGTGCTTTTGAATAGTCACCTCTGAGTTCATGAACTTCAGTTGGTCTAAAATAGTATTTATCAATTTTGATTAATGTTTCTTTTGTTTTAGAGTTAAAACCTGTTTCTTTTAAGCCTTTCCCTTTCCACATAATTTTGATGCCTATACATTTATAAGCTTCACATACAAAATCTCGAACAGATCTACTTTTACCAGAGGCTATAACATAATCGCTTGGTTTTTTTTTTTGCATCATTAACCACATACTTTTTACGTAGTCTTTTGCTGAACCCCAGTCTCTTTTCGCATCTAAATTTCCGAGAAATAAAATATTTTTTTTACCAATATAATTATCTGCAACAGCTCTTGTTATTTTTCTAGTTACAAAAGTAGCTCCTCTTTTTTCCCCTTCATGATTAAAGAGTATTCCATTAACAGCAAATATATCATAAGCTTCTCTATAATTAACAACAGTCCAGTAAGCAAATAATTTTGAAATTGCGTAAGGACTACTTGGTCTGAATTCAGTTTTTTCATTTTGTGGAATTTTAGTATTACCATAAATTTCTGAAGTCGAAGCTTGATATAATTTAATTTTTTTTTCTATCTTTAATCTTCTAATTGCTTCAAGTAATCTTAGAACACCAAGGGCATCTACGTTAGCTGTGTATTCAGGAACTTCAAAACTTGTTTTAACATGAGATTGAGCACCTAAGTTATAAATTTCATCAGGTTTGTTGTCTTGAATTATTCTAATTAAATTTGATGTGTCTGTTAGATCTCCATAAAATGGGAAATAGCTTTTTTTTAAAATATCTTTTTTATAAAGATGATTGATTCTTTCAGTATTAAAAGAAGAAGATCTTCTTTTAATACCTATAATCTTATAATTTTTTTTAAGTAAAAAATCAGCTAAATGAGATCCGTCTTGTCCTGTTATACCAATAATTAATGCTGTTTTTTTAAATTTCATATATTTTAATTATACTAAATTTTAATATAAGTATAATCGTTATAAATTAATATTTAAAAAAGTAAAATGACAAGTAAAATTAAATCTCACTTCTTAATAATCATCTTTTCAATTATTTATCTTTTAATTGGATTTTTAACATATAAAGATTACGGGATTGGTATAGAAGAGCATTTTCAAAGAAGCTCTGGATTTTATTGGTTAAATTATATTTTTCAATTATTTGATATCAACACATATAATATTACTATTAACAATAAGATTATTGATATAAAAACCGCTTTACCAAATCTTCCACCAGTAGAAATAGCAAAAAATTATGGAGTGTTATTTGACCTTCCAACAGCATTTATAGAGGTTTTTTTTGAAATAAATGATTCTAAGAATTATTTTCACTTAAGACACTTACTCAATTATTTAATTTTTTACTTAAGTGGAATTTTTTTTTATAAAATTTTATTAGAAAGAATCTCAACTAAAATAATACCATTTTTAGGATCCACTATTTATATGCTTTCTCCAAGAATTTATGGAAATAGTTTTTTTGATGGTAAAGATTTATTTTTTTTGTCTATTTTAACTATTACATTATTCTTTTTTTTTAAATTTGAAAAAAAAAAGAATTTAGCAAATTTATTTATTTTTGCATTATTTTGTGCTTTTGCTACTTCATCTAGAATTATTGGTGTAATAGTTCCATTTACATTTATAATTTTAATAATACTTAAATGCATAAATTCAAAAAATATAAAATGGAACTTAAAAATAGTTTTTATTTTTATTTTTTTTTATATTTTTTCTCTATATTTACATTGGCCTTATTTATGGACACTATCTTTTCAAGAACTAATAAACTTTTTTGAAACTTTTAAGGTTCAAGCTTATCCAAAAGTTTTTTTTAAAGGAAATTTCTTCTATTCACATCATTTACCTTTGAGTTATATTCCTATGTGGATCGCAATTAGTACACCAATATTTTGTTTATTACTTTTTTTTATTGGTTTTACTAACTATTTTAGAAGGTTCTTTCTTAGATTAATAAATATAAAAGAAAAATCTTCTTCAAACGATTTATGGAGTAGCAATTATGAGAAGAATGATTTAATAGTCTTTATAATATTTTCACAAATTTTATTGATTTATTTTTCTACGTCTTTAAATTTATTTAGTGGATGGAGACATTTTATTTTTATAAATTTTTTTATATCTTATTTTTCTGCAATTGGCTTATATTTTATTTTCTGTAGATTTAGAAAAAATTATTTATTTTTACGCTTAGGATTGATTATTTTTCTCCTTTTTAATATTGAATTAATATTTAAACTGGTAATTTACCACCCATATCAAAGTGTTTATTTTAACAATTTAATTAGTGATAAAGATAAAAAACTTTTTGAAGTTGACACTCAATCATTAAGTAGAGTTGACGGAATAAAAGACATAATTAACACACATAATAGTAAAACAAATGTATCAATAGGAACAGCATCTTGGACGCCATTAGAAAACGCCAGAGCATTATTTAGCAAATCTGATTTAGATAATGTAATTTTTAAAGGAACTTCTAACAAAGAAACAGCTGATTACATATATAGCAATCATTATTTTGAAATTGATGTCAGATATAACAAAAAATACGAAATACCGTCTAATTTTTATTTGTATAAAACATTTAGTGTTGATAATACAAGAATATACTCAATATATAAAAAAAAAAATTAATTAATAATGAAAATTTTTATTTATAAAATCTTAATATCTTTTTTACTTATTTTTATTTTATTTCACATTACTTTTGGCTATGCGATAAGAAATTTGGAGTCAAAATTTTATAATAATTTTTCTAATGATAAGATTTTATTTTTAAAAGATAAAGTTAGAAAAGAGATTATTAGATCTTTAAATAAAGATAAGATTTTAAATAATGAGGATGCGGAACTTTTGAAAAAATTCATTAACAAAATAACTAATGAAATAAAAAATAATTAATGTATAAATAAAGCATGATTAAAATAGGTATAAATGGTTTTGGTAGAATAGGGCGTTTAATATTAAGAGCTTTATTGGAAAATTATAAAAATAAAATAAAAGTAGTAGGTATAAATGACCTCGGCTCAATCGAAGCTAATGCTCATTTGATTAAATATGACAGTACACATGGGACTCTAAATTATGATATTAATATTTCAAAAGATGGTTTTCAAATTGACAATCAAAATATAAAAGTTTTTGCTGAAAGAGACCCTTCAAAACTACCATGGGGAAAAATTGGAGCTGATATAGTATTGGAATGTACTGGCTTTTTTTTAGACAAAGTTTCAGCTGGAAAACATTTAGATGCAGGTGCAAAAAAAGTTATTATTTCAGCGCCCGCAAAAGAGGTAGATTTTACTTTAGTTCAAGGAGTAAACAATAAAGATTTAAAAAATGAACATAATATTATATCGAATGGTTCTTGCACAACTAACTGTTTGGCACCAGTAGCAATGGTTTTAGAAAATACTTTTGGTATCGAATACGGCTATATGACTACTATACATAGCTACACTGGTGATCAGAAATTATTAGACACTTTTCATAAAGACCTAAGAAGAGCTAGAGCTTCTGGAGATGCAATGATACCAACATCAACTGGAGCCGCCAAAGCAATGAGTCTAGTATTACCAAGTTTAAAGGGTAAATTAGATGGCACAGCAATTAGAGTTCCTACACCAAATGTATCTTTGATAGATTTAACTTTTGTTCCTAATAAAGCGGTAACAATTGAAAGTATTAACGAAGCAATGATAAAAGCTTCAGAAGGTCCATTAAAAAATATTCTAGCTATAAATTCAGCTCCTTTAGTTTCAAAAGATTTTAACCATAATCCACATAGCTCAATATTTGATCTTACACAAACTCAAGTAATTAAAGGTAAGTTTAGCAGAGTATTATCATGGTACGATAATGAATGGGGTTTTTCAAATAGAATGTGTGATACCTCAATTCAGATAGCTGAGCTAATTTAATTATTTTGTTTTTTCAAAAAAATAAGAATTTAAAAAACTATCTTTTAAATAGAAATTTTTTTTATTAAGCTTTTTAAATAAATTAATTTTATCTTTATTGTCAAACAAATCGTTATGAAATTCAAAAATTAAGTATTTTATATTTGGTAAAAAGTTGATATAATTAATATAATGTTCTTCAACTCCTTCTCCGTCGATGATCAAAGTATTAAATATCTTAATTTTGGATATATTCTTATAATATAAATTTTTTAATTTAACTTTTTTTTGTGTTGATCTATACATCGATGTTGCCAAAAAATTTTCATGATTATAAAAATATTTTTTTTTATTAATTTTAGTTAACATGAGGTTCCCGACATAAATCTTAAATTTTACTACGTTAGATATTAGATTTTTCTTTAAATTTGGAATAATTTTTTCGTTTATTTCAAATAAAATAATTGGATTCATGGTTAAATGATAGGCAATAACTCCAATAAATCCTATACCACCTCCAACAATTATACATTTATTTTTTTTTGATAAGTTTCTCTGAATAATTTTTCTGTCATTAAGTTCATAGGTATTAAAAATAAATGAAGAATAATAAGGCAATGGAAAATTACAGTTTTTTAATTCAAATATAAATTTTTTATAGTAATATTTTTTAATTAATTTTTTTGAATCCATCCAAAAAAAATATTGTAATGAAAGATATAATAGATTGGAAAAATAAATATTTTTGTTAAAAAATTAAATGGAGTCATTTGTTTTTAGAAAGTTTTATCTGATATTATAAATTTTTCATTAAATTTTTTTTTACTTATAAGAGTATAAAGAATATATTTTATAAAAAATTTTAATAAACTAACAATAAAAATTGAATAGATATTTTTACTTTTAATGGTCATAATCATTGATGACCATAATATTAGTAACTTTTTTAAATTATAATTTGTTTCACCGCTTAATCTTTCTTTATGAGTGATATTAATTGAATTAATTTTTCTTGAATTATTTATAATTATCCAATCTAAAAAAACTTCATTATTTTTATCAGAATTAATTATATTACATATTCTCCTATTGAAACCTTTAAATGATGACGTATAAATTTTTGTTGATTTTCCCGCAAGTATACTAGAAGTCAAATGATTTAACTTACTTACTAATCTTTTCCAATACACATGTTTTCTATACAAATATTTTACATAACAAGCTTCATAACCTTTGTGTAATTCATTGATAATATCATTTATGTAAATGGGATCATGTTGTAAATCATCATCCATCAATATAATGTATTTACCATTAGCGTAATTGAGACCAGCGGAAATAGCATTGTGCTGTCCATAATTTTCCTTAAGATTAATCCCTTTTACAAAATGATTTGTTTCAGTTATTTCTTTGATAGTTTTCCAACTGTTATCTTTACTAAAATCATTTACCAAAATAATTTCAAATTTTTCCGTTAAATTTTTAGTAATTTTATTGACTAATTCAGGTAAAATATCATTACTATTATATACTGGAATCACTAAAGATATAAGCATCTATTATGTTTTATTTTTTTCTGCTTCTTCTATTATCTGCAAAGTATTATGAGGTAGGCCCATATTAGCTCTAACATTTTTATTTTCTTGTACAAAATTTTTTTTTTTCTTAAGTTTATTTTTTTTATTTAAATCTGAAACAGCTAATAAAATTTCTTCAATAGTATAGTTTTTCTCCATTAAGTACCGACTTTATAAAGTCTAATCATGTTAGTCATGCCTGCTTTTCCAAACGGTAATCCAGCGGTAATTATAACATAATCATTTTTTTTGATAAATTTTATTTTTTTTATTATTTCTTTTGAAATCGAGATCATATCTTTCCAGCTATTAGCATCACGACTATTTATAGATTGAACGCCCCAAAGCAAAGATACCTGTCTACTAACATTTATATTAGGCGAGATTGTAAAAATTTTAGCAGCAGGCCTCATTGCAGAAACTAATTTAGCTGATTTTCCTGAATTTGAAAAAACAATTATAGCTTTTACATCAGGGTTGTAAGCAATATCTTTTACAGAAAGAAGAATTGATTTAACTGGATCCTTGTTTGAAATAATAGTGTTTTTAAAATCTTCTATGTGTTCTTTTTTATATTTTTCAGTCGAAATTATAGTTTTTGCCATTGTATTAACAGCTTGAGAAGGAAATTTTCCAATCGCTGCTTCAGCAGATAACATAACAGTATCTGCGCCTTGGAATATTGCAGTTGCAATGTCATTAATTTCAGCACGCGTAGCAGTATTATTTTCAATCATACTTTCTAACATTTGAGTTGCAACTATTACAGATTTAGAAAATTGAGAACATTTTTTAATCAAACTTAATTGAACTTTTGGAACTTCGCTATGACCGATGTCAATAGCTAGATCACCTCTAGCTATCATAATTGAGTCAGTTGCTTTTATAATATTAATTATATTCTTTAAAGCATGTTTATTTTCAATTTTAGCTATAATACCCATATCTTTTTTAATTAATTTTCTTGCTTCAAAAATCAACTTTTCATTTTGCAAGTAAGAGAGAGCTATCCAATTACAACCAAGCTTAATTGCAGATTTGATATCTGTTTTATCTTTAGTGGTTAATTTATTAAAAGAGATGTTTAAATTTTGAATATGTACGCTTTTATTACTTCGTATAAGACAATTTTGACTTTTACAAACTGTAGTAACAGTATTTTTTGTTTTTTTGATCACAATAAATATAAATTTTCCATCATCTAGTAATATTTTATTACCCCTTTTAATTTTTTTTAGAATTTTAGGATAATTAAAGGTAATCCGATTATTATCACCAATCTTATGTTTATTATCAAATATATATTTTTGATTGAATCTTAATTTTATACTATCATTTTTAATTTTTCCTACTCGAAGTTTGACACCCTGAAGATCAGCAATTAAGGAAATTTTTTTTTTTGAAATTTTTTCTATTTTTCTAATTTTAGATACAATAGTATTAATATTTTTAGTATTATGACTAAAATTTATTCTGAATGCATCAACACCTAAATTAACAAGCTGTTTTAACTTGTTTTTGCTATAAATTGCCGGACCGAGTGTTGCAATAATTTTGGCTTTTTTTTCCATCAAGAGTTTTTTGTGTTATAACACTTCTTATCTCAAAAAAGAATATTTAAGAAAATTAAAATGATAAAAAAAAAAATTGGAATATTAACCAGTGGAGGAGATTGCGGAGGATTAAATGCAGCAATTAGATCTATTTTTTATAGAGCTAAAAACAAGTATAATATGGATGTTTTTGGTATAAAAGACGGAACGGCAGGTTTAATGCATAGACCAGTTTCTGCCATTCAACTTACTCATAAAATATTTGAGGGCTATTTATTGAGACAGGGCGGAACTTTTTTAGGCTCAACAAACAAAGGAAATCCTTTTAAATATCCAACAAAAGATGGAAAATATTTTGATAGATCAAAAGAAATAATAGAAGGGTACCATCAAATGAAGTTTGATGGATTAATTGTAATTGGTGGAGACGGTAGCATGCAAATCTTAAAAAAATTAGCCAAGGCAGGTGACATGAAGATTGTTGCAATCCCAAAAACTATTGATAATGATGTAGGCGCTACAGAAAGTTCAATTGGATTTCATACAGCTGTAGATGTTGCTACTCAAGCATTAGATAATCTTCAATCAACTGCAGCTAGTCACAGAAGATCAATGATTTTAGAGGTTATGGGAAGAGACGCCGGACATATAGCACTTAATGCTGGGATAGCAGGTGGAGCAGATATAATATTGATACCAGAAATAAAGTATTCCATAAATGGAATTATTAATAAACTTAATGCAATGAAAAAAAAAGACATACAACATTCTTTGATAGTTGTTGCTGAGGCAGTAAAAAAAGAAAATGGAAATACAGTATTACATAAATATATTGACGGTGAAAAAAGACTGGGTGGAATAGGGGATTATATAGCTCAAGAGCTAATGAAAAAAACAGAAGTAGAATGTAGAGTTACTACGTTAGGACATGTACAAAGAGGTGCACCACCTACAGCTAGTGATAGAATTCTAGCAAGTGCCTTCGGAGTTTACGCTGTAGATCTTTTAAATGAAAAAAAATTTGATCGTATGGTTGCATGGAAAAATAGAACAGTAATCGATGTTCCTATAGATGAAGGAATAAGCACTTATAAAAACGTTGAAAGAAAAGACTCTTTGGTAGAAACAGCACTATCTTTAGGGATCTATATTGGTGATGAAATTTAATGACAAGTAAAAATTTACATAAATATGCAAATAAACTTGTAAATGCTTTTTTAAAAAACAAAATTATTTTACCTATACCAATTAAATATACAAAAAAATTGTCAGAGGCACAAAAATTAAGAAAACTTTGTGAAAGTAAAATTAATAGACCTATATCCGGATTTAAAGCAGCCGGGACCAGTATACCTGTTTTAAAAAAATTAAAAGAAAAAGAACCATTCTATGCTACAGTTTACAAACATAATGTTTTAAAAAATAAAAAAAAAGTAATAATAAATAAATTTACAATGGGAATAGAATTAGAAGTTTGCTATATTATTAAAAAAAATTTTTTTAAATTAAAAAAAAAAATTACAAAAAAAAATATAAAATCTTTTATTTCACATATTGCTCCATGCATTGAAGTTGTAGGCTATAGACAAAAGAAAAAAGGAATAAAGAGTCTTGGTGATTTATGTTCTGATTTTGGCGCTAATGTAAAGTTTATTATTGGTAATAAAAAGGTATTTAATAATAATAATGTTAAAAATTTAAAAACAAGAATTGAAAATAAGAAAATAAAACATATTGTTACCGGTAATACTAATACTGTTTTTATTAATCCAATGAATTCACTTTTATTTGTTTTAAGGAAAATTCAATTAGATAAAATAAGTCTTAATAAAGACTTTTATGTTTTTACAGGTTCTACAATTGGAGTTGTTCCAATATTAAGTAAGGGAATTTATAAAGGAGTAATTAGTAAATTGGGATCAGTATTAACTAAGATTAATTAGATAGTAAGTATCCACTAACCAAAATTGTTGCTACAAAAGTGGCAATTTTTATTTTTTTAAATAGAAAAAATTTTTTTTCATTTGTAACTTTTCTTTTCGAAAGAAAGTAAATGTTGGTCTGTTTTTTTCTTCTAAACTTAGGTCTTAATGGATTAGGTATCGTTTTATTTTTTATTGGGTCAAATTTTTTAGGATTAATCTGAAACATAATTCATTAAACTATACTTTATAACCTTATTCAACTTACCAACGCGACAATATTGCTAATGATAATCATTATCAATATAATGTAAATGATAATCATTATCAATTAAAAACAAAGGATTTTATGAAATTTAAGATAATTATAGGAATAATAGCTTACTGTGCTAGCTTCGTGTTCAGTGTGAGTCAGGCTAATGAAGTAAATATTTTCAGTGCTAGGCATTATGACTCTGATGTTCAGTTATATGAAAAATTTACTAATAAAACTGGAATAAAAATAAATGTCATTTCAGGTAAATCAGGGGCCTTA
>Ga0233444_10005526_pt1 | contig 11606 bp, 5 predicted proteins | sample SI_124_October20_6_FD_182792 | JGI IMG/M metagenome (GOLD analysis project Ga0233444, IMG submission 182792) | Seawater microbial communities from Saanich Inlet, British Columbia, Canada - SI_124_October2016_10_MG | ecosystem: Environmental > Aquatic > Marine > Inlet | place: Canada: British...
GTTTGGTCATTATGTGACTGGCATTAACTTCATTAATTGTTCTGAAGTACGCTTCATTTATTAAATCTTCATTTATTGAAGTATCAATTAAATATGGTTTTTCTAATTGAATTCTATATCCGCTTAGCTCATCAATAAATTTCTTTGTGGTATCTAATCCTAATTCTTCAGCAGCTATTACCTTAAGTTTAAAATTGATAAATAGCTGTATATATTCGTCTAAATCTTCTTTAGTAGCGATTTTTTCTTTTTTATTTTTCCAATAAATCTGTTCGAATTCTGTTTTGTTAACCGTTTGATCATCAATTTTTAAAATAGTATTATCCTGTCCAAAAAAGGTTGCATAACAAAATATAATTCCAATTGTTTTGATTAGTTTCATTTAGTAAATTATTTAATTATCTTAAATTATAATTTGGTGACTCTCTTGTTATTGTAACATCGTGAGGATGACTTTCAACCATTCCAGAGCTAGTTATTTTAATAAACTTTGCATCCATTAAATTTTTTATGTTTTTGGCCCCACAATATCCCATTCCAGCTCTAAGTCCTCCAATTAATTGGTGCATTACCTCTTTTAAAGAACCCTTAAATGGAACTCTAGCAGAAATACCTTCTGGAACTAACTTTTTAATATCATTTTCATCCTCTTGGAAATATCTGTCTTTAGATCCTTTTTGCATAGCTTCTATAGAACCCATTCCTCGATAAGTTTTGAATTTTCTTCCTTCATAAATTATCGTTTCACCTGGTGATTCTTGTGTTCCGGCAAACATTGAACCCATCATAACACTAGATGCTCCAGCTGCAATTGCCTTAGGAATATCACCAGTAAATCTTATTCCACCGTCAGCAATTATGGGAACTGATGAGCCTTCAAGAGCTTTTTTAACATTCATTATAGCTGAAAGTTGAGGAAAACCAACACCAGCTATAATTCTTGTCGTACAAATTGACCCTGGTCCAATTCCTACTTTTATTGCATCTGCTCCAGCTCGAACAAGGTCTAGTGCAGCTTCTCCAGTTGCAATATTTCCTACCACAACATCAAGGTTTGGATATTCTTTTTTAACCTCTTTTAATAATTCAATTACCCCTTTCGAATGTCCATGGGCGGTATCAATAACTATTGCATCAACACTTGATTTCACCAAAGCTTTTATTCTTTCAAAAGTGTCTTTGGATATTCCTACAGCAGCAGCAACTCTTAACCTACCAAACTCATCTTTACAGCTATTTGGATGTTGTTTTACTTTGATAATATCTTTGAAGGTGATTAAACCTACTAAAAAATCATTTTCATCAATAACCGGCAATTTTTCAATTTTATGATTTTGAAGAATATTCTCAGCTTTTACTAAATCAACGTCTTCATTTGCAGTAACCAGATTTTCTGTAGTCATTACTTCTGCAATTTTTTTATTTAATTTTTTTTCGAATCTTAAATCTCTATTTGTTACAATACCTTTTAGCTTTCTTTCTTTGCTTATAACCGGAATTCCTCCAATTTTGTTTTCAGCCATTAATCTTAATGCGTCTCCAACTAGTGCTTCTTCGTTAAGTGTAATAGGATCTAATATCATTCCACTTTCTGATCTTTTAACTTTTCTAACTTCATTGGCCTGTCTTTGAATAGACATATTTTTATGAATAACTCCAATCCCACCTTGTTGAGCAATAGAAATTGCTAAATCATGCTCTGTAACTGTGTCCATAGCAGCAGAAATGATAGGCGTATTTATAACTATATTTCTAGTGAATTTAGATCCTAAATTCACTTCGTGAGGTAAATTTTCAGAGTAAGCAGGTACTAAAAGTACGTCGTCGTAAGTTAATCCTTCTCCAATAAATTTTTCTTTATTATCTAGCATAGAACAAATGAAAGTTTTGCAAATTTAGAAAAATACTTCTATGTGAAAGAAATCAGTGTTGTATTTAAGACATATTTAACATTTAAAAAATAATCTTATTAATAATTGTAGACATTTTCACCATCAATTATTGTATATACAACTTTAGTGTTTAAAATATCGTTCTCCTCTTGACTTAAAATTTCTGTATTTAAAACTACCATATCTCCAGATTTCCCAATTTCTAAACTTCCTTTTTCAGTTTCCTCAAAGTTTGCAAGTGCAGCCCAAATAGTCATTCCTTTAAGCGTATTAATTCTATTTAAAGCTTCGTTTTTTTGAAATCCACTTAATGGTTTTCCTTTGTTATTTTTTCTAAAAACAGCAGCATAAAATGTATAAATCGGATTGATTTTTTCAACTGGAAAATCGGTTCCAAGAGCAATTAAAAAATTTTGTTCCAAAAGTGTTTGGTACTTGTAACATTCTTTTAATCTTTTTTCACCAAGTCTTAGTTCAGCCCATGAATAGTCAGAAGTAGCATGTGTAGGTTGAACAGAGGGTATAATATTGTATTGATTAAAAAAGTTTATGTCATCTGGATGAATACATTGAACGTGTTCTACTCGCCATCTTAAATCATTAGATGATTCTAGAATTTTAGCATAGGATTTTAGGACTGTTCTATTGGTGGAGTCTCCAATTGCATGGGTACAGGCTTGAAAGCCTAATTCTTTAATTTTAGCAAGTTTTTCTTCATAAAATTTTTGATTTTGCAAAAGCATCCCGTAAGTTTTATTCTGGTCAGAATAAGGCTTTAAAAGACAAGCTCCTCTAGACCCTAAGGATCCGTCTGCAAAAAACTTGAAAGAACGAACATTTAATTTATTTGTCTTGTAGGGCTCTGCTAAAGTATCTAAGTAATACTTGAAATTATTCTCATTATCCGAAAGCATTGCAAAAACTTTTATTTTTAATTCTTTAGATGTGTGGAGTTTGTCTATAAGTTCTACATCTTCTTTATTGAGCCCCGCAATATCTACTGTAGTTAGTCCCAGGGACAAACAATCTTCTTGAGCTTTAAGTAAAGCCTTTTTTTTAGAAGATTCGTCTGGTTTAGGTATTTTTTCCAAAATCAAATTCATTGCATTATCGACAAATAAGCCAGTGATTTTTTGGTCAATTTTTTCAATATAACCACCTTCAATTGTTGCATCTAATGCAACTTTAGCACTTTGAATAGCCATTTGATTTGCCATAATAACGTGTCCATCTATTCTGTGAAGAACAATATTTAAATCTTTAAAATTCTCATTCAATAGAATATTGTTTGGCCAGTTTTTATCTTTCCACTGGTTTTGATCCCACCCATATCCAATTAGCCAGTTTTTGTTTTGTTTATCAATATTTTTTTTGAGAATATCAATTGTTTCTTGAAAAGAATTGGCACTTGAAACATCTACCATTCCTTTTTGAAGACCATATGCTAGAAAGTGACAATGCGCATCAATAAATCCAGGATATGCAAATAAACCCTTTAAATCTATGGTTTCAATAGAGTTATATTTATTTAGTATCTGATCGTTTTTACCAAGAGCTAAAATTTTCCCATTTTTTATAGCTATAGCTTCATAAACATTATAGTTGTCATCCATTGAAAAAATAGTTCCGTTGTGGGAGATGAAATCTACTTCAATTTTTTCTTTACATGCTACTAAAAAAAATAGTGTAACAATTACAGCTGTTCTACTTAGTTGGATGTTTTTTAAATTGGTCATACATTAAATTTATTACAATTATTAGAAATAATAGCCCAGGAACTTTATACCTTACAAGTGCGCCAATAACTGGTGTAGAAAGCCCAGTTAATATAAAAAGCATGATAATGAAAAATAATGAGTTCCATAAGACATTTTTAACATCTTGATTTATTTTAATTTTTAAAAAAAGTATTTTGAATAACAAATATAAAACCATTAAATACATTATCATGTTTTCTATTAGCGGAAAAAGCTGCAATAGATTATTTATGTTAGTTGGAAAAGGCCTAAAAAAACCATTGATTGCGCCCATTGGAATTGCTTTAATTAATGAACTTACAGTTGGTTCAACTGGAATTATTTCATAAGCGCTACCAGTATCAAATAATTTACTTAAGGTTATAAAGTCATTTTGCTTTTGAGAAAGAATTTTTAATGGGTTATAAGAGTTATTCATTTTTCCCATTGCGAATATTATTACAGTAATAATTGCACAAATTGTAAATATTATTCTTGGAGGTTTAAATTTTGTTTTTTCAGAAATCACACAAGAAATTAAAGCTGGAAAAAAGCAAATAAAAATATAAAACTTAACCTTAAAAATAATTAATGCAGCTAGTATAAATAAACTTATATTGACCCATTTTTTTCTTCTTTTAATTATAAGAGAATTAAGTATTAGGCCAAATGATAAAATTATCAATGGTTCTTTTAATATTCCAGAGCTCCAAAGAAAAATACTAGGAAACAATAATAATGACCAAAATAAAATCTTTGGATTTTTAAATTTGAATTTAACTATCAAACTTTTAAATATTAAAAATTCCCCAATAAAAGCCATCAGAATAAATGAAATGGCGTTAAAAAAATAATTTTTTAATCCAATTAAATTTAATATTGCATTTATCTTAATTAACATTCTGGATTCATTCATTAATGAGTTTTTATAAGAAGTATCCCAATTATTCATTTCCATATAGTAATTAAAAGAAAAATATTCTCGATTAAAATCTAAGCCAAGTATGATTTTAAAAAAATCTATTGGATTTTTAAAGAAAGAATTATATAGAACCAAACTATCATCGTAATATTTAAATATGTCTGCTGTATGTCTTGGACTATAGTATTGTGTGTAGATATAATATAGAATAAATCCACCAGAAAGTTTTACCACAAATGCAATAATAATTTCAATTCTAGAAATGCCTTTATAATTGAAAAATTTTAGTTTAAAAATTGCAATTATAATTAAGCAGATATAAATAATAGCTGTCAGTGGAGTGTCTTAATTCATCCAATTTAAAAAAAATAAGCAAAGCATATATTATAGTTATTAAAATTTATAATTTCAATCGAACCTTTGCTGTATTTCAATAAAATATTAATCAAATCATTTGCTCTTAATGACAATGATTACAATCCTTAATATAATGTTAGTAAATCAATAAAGTTTTGAGCGCATCATTTCATTCTTTAATTATTTTTGTTGCTTATATTTTATTATGTCTAATAATCCTCAAAATAAACCAGCCAGTGCTGAACAAGCAGTAGAGTTGGGATTAAAAAAAGAAGAATTTACCCACATTTGTGAAGTTTTAGGTAGAATTCCTAATTTTACAGAACTTAGTATTTACTCTGTAATGTGGTCTGAGCATTGCTCTTATAAAAACTCAATCTATTGGCTTAAAAAATTACCCAAAGATGGTCCTCACATGTTGGTGAAGGCTGGGGAAGAAAACGCAGGGTTAGTTGATATTGGCGATGGACTTGCTTGTGCATTTAAAATAGAGTCTCATAATCACCCTAGTGCTTTAGAACCTTATCAAGGGTCAGCAACTGGAGTAGGTGGTATTAATAGAGATATTTTCACAATGGGAGCAAGACCAATTGCTCAAATGAATTCCTTAAGATTTGGCCCTTTTGAAAATACTAGAACTAAATGGCTTTTAAAAGGTGTAGTAAAAGGTATTGGAGACTATGGAAATTCTTTTGGAATACCAGTATTATCCGGTGAAGTTTCTTTTGACAAAAGCTACGACCAAAATCCTTTAGTAAATGCATTTTCTGCAGGTATAATGAGTGTTGATGATCTAATTTCAGCAACCGCTACTGGCGTTGGTAATCCAGTATTTATAGTTGGTTCCTCTACAGGTAAAGATGGTATTCATGGAGCAGCATTTGCTTCTAAAGACATGACAGAAGATTCTATGGATGATTTGCCAGCAGTGCAAGTAGGTGATCCTTTTCAAGAAAAATTATTACTTGAAGCCTCTCTAGAATTGTCAAAGACTGATGCAGTAGTTGGTATGCAAGATATGGGTGCTGCAGGAATCACTTGTTCTTCTTCTGAAATGAGTGCTGCGGGAAATGTTGGAATGAAGATAGATTTAGATAAGGTGCCGACAAGACAATCTGATATGAAAGATTGGGAAATATTACTTTCTGAATCTCAAGAACGAATGCTTGTAGTAGTTGAAAAAGGGAAGGAAGATATAGTAAAAGAAATTTTTGATAAGTGGGACTTAAATTGTGAACTTATTGGAGAAGTAGTTGAAGGTGATTTGTTAGAATTTTATAAAGATGGTAATTGCGTAGCTAGTTTGCCACCCTCTTCTTTAGTTTTGGGTGGAGGTGCTCCGCAATACCAAAGAGATTATAAAGAACCTTCTTATTTTAAAAAGTACCAAGATTTTGACATCAAGGATGTGAGAGAGCCAGATAACTTAGTTGAAGTTGGTAAGTTTCTTTTTAGTCAACCAAATATAGCTTCTAAAAAATGGATTTACGAGCAGTACGATAGTATGGTTGGAACCAATAATGTTTCTACCAATCATCCATCAGATGCTGGAGTTGCTTTAGTTAAAGGCACCACAAAAGGTATTGCAATGTCCGTAGACTGTAATTCAAGATATGTTCATGCAGATCCCGTGAAAGGGACAGCAATTGCAGTTTCTGAAGCCGCTAGAAATATTGTAGTAACTGGTGGGAAACCATCTGCTATTACCAACTGTTTAAATTTTGGAAATCCTTATCATCCAGAATCCTATTGGCAATTTGTGGGTGCTATCCAAGGAATGTCAAAAGCATGTGAGAAGTTTTCAACGCCTGTTACAGGCGGTAATGTGAGTTTTTACAATCAATCTATTGTGAATGGAAAAGAAGTGCCTGTTTTTCCAACTCCTACTATAGGAATGATAGGTCTCATGGAGGATGTTGGAGATATAATGAGCTTAGACTTTAAATCTAATTCTGACCATATATTTTTAATTGGAAAAGTGGTTGAGGATATTGCTTCTTCGGAATACTTAGTCAAATATCACAAGGTAGAGGCTTCTCCAGCCCCATATTTTGATTTGGATGAAGAATTTAATCTTCATGAATGCGTTTCTAATATAATTAGTAAAAAATTAATTAATGCAGCACATGATTGTGCAGATGGTGGGTTATTTGTTTCATTGGTTGAAATGGCAATGTCTTCTAATTTAGGACTTAAAATATCTACACAAAAGACTATTAGAAAAGATGCATTTTTATTTGGCGAATCTCAAGGAAGAGTTGTGGTGACAGTCAAAAGTGAACAATTAGAATCTTTTAAAGGTGAAATTGAACTAAGTGGAGTTCCTTTTATTTCTTTAGGTAATGTAACTACTGCAGCAAATATAGTCATTGATAATATTAATTATGGTTCTGTAGATAGTCTGAAAGAAATTTCTGAAAATGTTATTAAACTCTAATTCTTTTTACTAATTTGTATTTAAAATTTATTATATGATATATATCAACATATTTTTATATTCCGTAGCTATATTTTTACTATTGAAATCTATTATGATAATTCCAGAACGACAGTCTTGGGTTATACAAAGACTAGGTAAATTCAATAGAATCTCAAAGCCTGGTTTAAAACTTAAGATTCCTTTCATAGAAGTTATTGCTTCCAAAGAGAATTTAAGAATACAGCAGTTGGATGTAGATGTAGAAACCAAAACTTTAGACGATGTCTTTGTTATTTTAAAAATTTCTGTTCAGTACAGGATAATAGATGATAAAGTTTATGAAGCATTTTATGAGTTAGATGATCCTCATGGTCAAATTGCTTCCTACATATTTGATGAAGTAAGAGCAGAAGTTCCAAAGTTAGGCTTGGATGATGTTTTTGGTAAAAAAGATGATATTGCTTTGGCAGTTAGAGATAATATTTCTTCTCAGATGGGGCAATATGGATATAAAATCGTTAAAACACTAATTACAGATATAAACCCAGATGAATTGGTTAAAGCGTCTATGAATAAAATTAATGCTGCCATGAGAGATAAAGAAGCTGCTTTTCAAGAAGCAGAGGGTGAAAAAATTAGAATTGTAAAAAGAGCTGAGGCCGAAGCTGATTCTAAAAGACTATCTGGAGAGGGTATTGCTGCTCAAAGGTTAGAAATCGTAAGAGGTTTTAAAGAGTCTGTGGAAGATTTTCAAAAAGCTTTACAAGATGTAGATCCTCAAGAAATTATGCAGTTTGTTTTAATGACTCAATATTTTGATACTCTAACCGCAATTGGTGCCAATGAAAATAACAACACAGTCATGGTTCCTCACACACCTGGTGGAATGAAAGATTTTCAACAACAAATAATTGAGGGTACATTTGTTGGTAAAGAATTAGCTAAAAATCAGAAAAAAACAAGTAAATAGTAGCTAGTCTTAGCCCTTTATGTGATACGCTAGACAGCGTATTGTTTCTTTAAAAATATTTCATATTCTTGGCTAGATTGTTAATAGTTAAATAGAAAAATTTAATTATATAATGGACCAATTCTGTAATTTATATATTAATTGATTATTTTATTAAATTATTACAAAATATGCCCAACTTTTTCATAAAAATTACGTACAATATTATATAATAAACTGGTTTTTTTTAGCTTCATACAATAATTATTATCATAAGTTATTTTATAAGTCTAATTGTTTCCTTAGATTTATTGTGTGAACAAATATTTTAAATTTCTTTTATCACTTATTCTTATAATTTCATTTACAGAAGAAATTAAGGCTACACACGTCCCTGGAGGAAATATTACCTACGAAAATATAGGCCCAAATACTTTTGTAGTAACTCTCACAGTTTTTGAAGACTGCGGAACTGCCTTCATGGGAAATACTGCTCAAATGCTTATGGTTTCTAATAGCTGTGGATTATCTTCTCCAAACATTAATTTACCTAATGTTGTTTTTCAAGATGAGGTTTCTCAACTCTGCTTACAAATGATTGGTCAAAGTGAATGTAATGGCGGAGGATTTCCCGGTGTATACATGCATGTTTGGAGAGATACAATAACTCTTCCTGGAGGGTGCGACAGTTGGGTATTTGCTTGGGATGGGTGTTGTAGAAATACGTCTGTCAATGCTTCAGGTGGAAGTAACAATTATTACTGGGAAACAGTTCTTAATAGCGTAACTGCACCTACTAATTCCTCACCTGTTATTACTTCGCAACCCATTCCTTATAATTGCAATAACCAACCTGTTATTTATAATTTTGGTGTTTATGAGCCGGATGGTGATTCACTTCACTACTCATTAATCAGCGCAATGACAGGACCTAATGGCAACGTACCTTATAATGCTGGTTACTCAGGTGCTTCTCCTATTAATGGAATAAATATTAATCCAGCCACTGGAGAAATAACTTTTACCCCATCAATTCTTGGAAATTTTGTAGTAGCTGTATTGATAGAAGAATTCGATTCTAATGGAAATTTAGTTGGTAGTATTATACAAGATTTTCAGTTTGAAATTATTTCATGTACCAATATTGGCCCTTCACCACCAAGTGGAGGAATTACTAATTTCACTGGAACAGCGATTTTAACTGGCCCATTTGATATTCAGGCTTGTGAGGGTGATAGTATTTGTTTTGAGATGGTATTTACAGATAATAATGCTACAGATTCTGTTTATGTAAATTCTAATATTAGTCAGCTATTCCCAGGGGCAACTTTAAGTCAAAATGGTTATTTCTCACCTGTTACCGCTACCTTTTGCATGGCGGTTTTACCTGGAGCAAACCCTTTTAGTACAATTAGTGTTACAGTAAATGACAATGCTTGTCCAATTATAGGAACTACTTCATCAGCTATTGGACTAACAGTCATATCTAGTACCTATGCTGGTCTTGATTTCACAATGTGTCAGGGAGTTGGAACTCCATTGAATGCAACTGGTGGATCTAATTTCAACTGGTCTATTATAACTGGAGACCCTATAAGCATTGGCAATAATTTTTCTTGTAATGCATGCCCCAATCCTATTGCAAACCCTGCTTTCACAACAATTTATAAAGTAGTTAGTAATCTCTCTGGAGGTTGTACAAATATAGATACAGTTGAAGTTACAGTTGTTCCAGATTTTAATTATTCTTTGACCCAGTCTGGAAATACTACTTGTCTAAATTCGTCTATTCAGTTTAATGCAGTTCCTTCACCTTCTGGAAATTATTCATATCAATGGGATCCTCCAAATTTTTTAACCAATGCTAACATTGCAGATCCAGAATTTAATTCTTCCATGCCTGGTTTATTTGATTACGAGGTTACGATAATAAGCAATTTAGGATGCGTAAAAAAGGATACATTAAATATTGATGTTTATCCTGCCTATTCTCCTGACATTACTCTAACAGCCAATGACACTAATATTTTATGTGGAGATACTGTTTTCATGAATGTTGCTTTGGGAGGTGGAGTACCAGCTCTTTGTGGTCCAAGTGGTGCAACTTCTTGCAATGCTCCTACTTCTTTTCAAACTTTAGGAACAAATAATGGAACTAACGGACAATTTGCCTATCCTGCTCCCTTTGGACATTATTATAAAAACGCAAAACAACAATATTTATTTAAGGCTTCAGAATTACAAGCTGCCGGTTTCTCAGGTGGTAAAATAACTGAAATTGCTTGGCAGACAGTATCCCAAAATGGAGCTACAAGCAATTTCTATGGATTTACTATTAGAATGGGATGTACCAACCAAAACTCCATTAATTCTTGGCAATCTGGACTATCTACAGTATTTAGTCCCCAGAATATTAACGTGGCTATGGGATGGAACGACTTTCAATTTACCACAGCTTATGAATGGGATGGAATATCTAACCTAATTGTTGAAGTGTGTTTTAACAATCTTAACAATGGAACTTATACCTATAATTGGTCTACTCCTTATAAGATAACACCATATAATTCGGCTATATATTACAGAAGTGATTTAACTGCTGCTTGCCCTTTTAGTGGGTCACCAACTGGCGTAGAAAATAAAAGACCAGTAACCAGATTTAAAACCTGTCCTACAATTCCAGACCCAAATAATTTTACTTTTCAATGGACTCCACCTTCTTTTATCTCGAGTACCACCGATCAAAACCCTTATGCAATTCCAATGGTTAGTACTTATTATACAGTAGTTGCAACCGATTTAAATGGTGGATGTACAGATACAGCAAGTATTTTTATTTCAGCATTATGCGATACCTGTGATAAACCAATTCCAGTTGTGGACGGACTTACATGTTATGGGGGAAGCGATGCTTCTATTTCTGGTGTCCCTGATGGTATCGATGGTCCTCCATGGATTATTCAGCTAATGGATGCCTCTTATGTCAATACTTTTGCTGTAGATAGCAATGTAATATCCTCTTTTTTGTTTGATAGTTTGAGCGCCGGTAGTTATGTAATAAGGTCTTTAGATACCGCTGGGTGTTATGCAGATACTATGATTATTATTCCTGATGGTGTTCCCATGGTTCTTTCAATGAGTAACGATACCATCATTTGTATTGGAGGTACAGCTACAGTTGGTGTAACAGCCACAGGTGGAACCCTTCCATATAGTTATAGTTGGAATGGAATAAGTGGCAATGGACCTCATGATGTTTCTCCTACCTATTCACAATATTATAAAGTTAGTGTAGTAGATTCTTTCAACTGCGTTTCAGATTTCGATTCGG
>Ga0233444_10005528_pt1 | contig 11606 bp, 8 predicted proteins | sample SI_124_October20_6_FD_182792 | JGI IMG/M metagenome (GOLD analysis project Ga0233444, IMG submission 182792) | Seawater microbial communities from Saanich Inlet, British Columbia, Canada - SI_124_October2016_10_MG | ecosystem: Environmental > Aquatic > Marine > Inlet | place: Canada: British...
GATAAAGAGGCTTTACCTTTGAGTTTACCCATGCCACTTTTTAAAATGGTTGTGCCCTTATCTTTTAAATCTGCTACTGAGGGAACTGATGGTATCTGTAATTTAGTTTTTGTTAAATCAGGATTTTCAGAATACTTATCTCCACCTTCTGTTGAATTTTTGTAAATACTATAAGTTACTTCGTTGTTTGTAATATTAACCTGTGGTTCAATTTCGTTTTCACCTATTCCTGGAGGTTTACCAAACAATGCTCCTCTTAATTTATCTTTTGCAAGTCCTATTCCCTTTCCAATTCCTTGTTTAAGAAGTGTACTTGGATTTCCTCCACCTGTGGATTTTAGAAATTTACCAAATTCAGTTCCACTTTCTCCAAGAGTTACAGGTACATCGGAAGTCTGTCCTTTTATTTGTCCAAGAATACGAGATGGAATTTGATTTGAAGGTATTCCTAATTTATCATTAACTTTATCTCTTACATCTCCTATTGAATTTAACTTACCTCCGGTGAGCTTTCCAATACCTTTTCCAATTAAACCACCATCACCTTCAGTACCACCGGTCCCACTCTTCATATCTTCCAATACGGGAGTTGATTTATTTACAATACGTGTTGCTTCATTTCCATATATTAGAGGATTATTCAATTCAACTGCAGTTTTAACTCGAATACCACTTGTTTCTTGTTCGACAAGAGTTTCCTTATCAGCTTTAACTGATTCTTTTAACCCACTACTATGAAATAATTCTAATATTGTTGCCATATCGTATTAAGCTCGGTTTAATCTAAATTTGTTTACAGAATTTCGCTCACTCTCATCCATTATTGCGGCTGTAAATTTCTCTTTATTCAAATAAACATTTACTGTTTTATCAGCCATTGTAGCTGCTATTAATTCTTTCATTTTTTGCTCCATCAAAAGTTCATATTCACTCAACGAACCAGCATTTAAACCGGATGTTTCAGATTCTCCACCACTTTCACCAAGTCCACTAATTAATCCTGATATCGATGAACCTATTCCGCTAATTGCACCACCTATTGATGCTGATATTGAAACATCGGCTAGGGCATCTAATTTAGAAGTATCCAATAAGTCAAGTTGAGTAACAACCGATGCTAATCCACCTGCCATTGATACCAATGCATTTGCCAAATTGGTTACATTATCTACACCTTCTGAACCGAAAGTCCCTAAAGCTTCTCCAGTTTTGGTTAAAAACTTTCGTACAGTTCCACCCCAAAGTAGAGATGCGATACCCAATGCACTAATTCCAGCGGTTAATCCAATGAAGCTATATCCAAGTACTCCCATAGCAACTGCTTTTTCTAAAGTTATTACATCAAGCATTCCTATTAAACCACCAGATACTGCTGTTACGATAGATGCTATACCTTCAAATGCTCCTTTTAATATATCACCAAATGCAGATATTGCTGGTGCGGCTAACCCAAGAGCATATCCCAATGGAATCATTGCTGCACCAAATGCGGCAAGTACTAATAAACCTATTCCAATTTGTGGTAATGCTTTTGAAACTGTTTTTCCAAATGCTGATAATCCACTTCCTAAACCTCGCAAACCAACACCGGCCGCTACTCCCATTAGAGATAATGCTAACAAACCTGGTATTGCTGCTATCATTGCAACCATACCCAATGCGGTTGGTATTAAATTAAGTGCACCGAAAAGAACTTTTGCATTACCCATTGCTTTTAATCCACTAGCAAGACTCTTTAATGATTTACCAGTTCCACCAGCTGGTTTTGCTGCTTTTGTATCTGGAGTTTTTATTTTATCACCAATACCCTCCGTTGCTTTATTCTTAAAAGCTCCGAGTTTTTTAGCTACTCCTGAACCTTTTATTTTTTCTCCTATCTTGCCTGCAAAAGAACCTAATTTACCACCAGCTCCCCCTAACATACCACCTACCTTAGATGCAGCCATCTTTGCAAGGTTCTTAACAACTTGTGCTGATGATTTAATCATACCACCCATATCAATTCCAAGTCCTTTGAGTTGTAATCCCGTTTGACCTGCAGCAGTAACCATACCTCCTAATCCTTTAATACTGGTACCAAGATATTTGTTTAATCCCCCATCAACGAGTTCACCCATTGCAGAGAACTGTTCATTCATGATTCCACCAAGTTTACCTGCTTGTTCTTGGTTGGTAGCCATTTTCTTGAATTCATCAACAGATACGCCTAATAAATCAGCTGTCTGTTTCTTTTGGTAGTAATCCATTTTATTAAATGCAGTTATACCACCAACTTGTTTTAGAGTTTCCCCTACTGCACCTTTTATATCATTATTATATGCAAGTTCTCTTGCTTTGTTAAGATTAATGTTTTTACCTAACATTGCACCTAATTCTAATTCTTTAGTAATAGATGTTTCAAAATCAAGTAATCCATCGGCAACACCACTAAGTGTTTTCATATTAACACCTAATTTCGCTGCATATCCAGCAGCTTCTAATATATTATCACCACCATCTTTACCAAATAATGCAAACTCTTCAGCTGAATTAGCTAAATCACTCATTAATTGAGCTGGTATGATTCCATTTTGTTTTGCAAACTCTGATGAGGTTTTAATCATATCAGTTGCAACAGAAGTAGAATTTCCATTTAATCTTGCAAACGAACCTGTTAGGGTAGCGGCTTCTTGTCCACTAATACCCATGTTCATAGATATTAATCCAATATTTGCTTGTGCTTCAAATGTTGCTCTTCCTGTATCACCAAGTTCAGCGGATAATGCTTTAGCATTTCCAACTGCATCACTAAATACTAATGATAGTAAACCAGCTTTTCTAGCAACACCATCTGTTTGGAACATTGAAGTTCCTAATTCAGTATTTGCTTCGCCTATCTTACCAACAACAACACCAAGACCTGATATTAAACCACCTACAGCTCCTGTTATGTTACCATATAGAGTTTTAACGGTCATTAATGTACCTTGTATTGTTTTCTTTATACCTTCAAGTACATCATGCTGGGATTGTATTAAAGCTTTTTGTTCAGAACTCATGTCAGCATAATTCTGTGCTAAACTATTCTGTTGTTTTAGTGATTGAATAACTTTAGTGTTTCCATGAAGAATCGTACCAAGAGATGACATCTGGTCGTTATACTCATTTGTAAGAGCCGCTCGAGCTTCAACATCTTCTGAACCCAATTGTGCAATACTTCTATTGAGTTCTTGAACTTTAGTTATAGTTGCTAGACCTTCTTTATCTATTGAATCAATTTTAGTTTTAAATTTAGTATTTTCTGAAGCTAATCTTAAACCTTCTGTTTGTAAACTGTTTAAATCACCATACATAGAACCCATTGACTTGATAGAGCTTTCTTCACTTTTCAATGAATCTAACTTTTCTTGTCTAAGTTGTTGGATTTCTTTTCTAAGTTCTTTTTGTTTTGAAATGAGAGATTCTAACTGCTTTTGTTCTTTTTCAGTTAGCGCAATAGATTTCTTCTGAAGTTCAATCTTTTCAGCTTGTATCTTCTTAGCTTCTTTTAATATTTCAGCATCATTTCTTGCCATTATAGTCTATTCCTAAGTTATATTATTTACTATAATCTGCGAAAAGTTTATCTAACTCTCGTTTTTCTTTTTCGATTTGTTTCATCTTATCGAGTACTGCTTTAGGCATACCTGCTTTCTTAGCTTTATCTAAATGTCTCTTTGTAGTATTGTTTTTAACACCATCAAAGAAGTCTCCGACAAACTTACTAATACCCAATCCCTCGTTTATGTTTTTTTTACCCATGTTGTCAATCCTATATATTTGTTCTTATATAAATATAAGACAAAAAAAAAGTGAGGAAGTATTACCTCCTCACATTTACATTTGGACTCCTACCACCACCTTTTTTGGCAGATTTGTCCATTTCTTTCTTTTCAGATTTCTTTGCTTCTAACAGTTTCTTAAAGTAGAAATTTCTCCAATGGATTGGCATGAAGTAAATTTCTGACCAAGTAAATCCATTACCATAGTTAACCATTTCCCAAATTTGACTGTGAAGTTGGATACTATAATCACTCGGAAGGGTAAAAAAATCCAACCCCAAAGGGGATATCGAGAGCCTCCGTCTCTCCAGTAATATCTGATGTGAAATCAAATTTTAAATCTAAATCAGGTGTAAATTCTTGAATGTGTTTTCTAAGAGCTCTGGAATCTCTTGCTAGTAAACCATTCTTTACCCAATTATTAATGAATCCTCTATCTTCGTTACCATCTACTGATTGAATCATATATCTCAAACGAGTGGTAACATCTTGAGAAACTGCTTCTCCTTTTTGTAATCGTTGTAATGCAGCTATTTCTGCATTTATATCAATTTCATCCTTATGTGTTAATAATCTAAATATAATTTTTTTCTTACCAAGTGGCAAATCAAATTCATATTTGTTTTCATTGGATAAAAAATCAGTATCAACTTCTTTTACTTGTACCTTAGAAAGGTCTATGTTTGTTTTTTGGATTTCACCAGAAAACGGGTCGGTTACTTCTACTTGATAATCTTTACCATATCCTAAGATACGAGTTGCTAATAGAATTGCGTTTTTATCACCAATGAATATATCACCTACATTCACATCTTTTTCTACAACAACAGATTCAAAGAGTTTATCGAGTACCACCCCCTTCCTTATCAAATTCTGTGAAGCAAGTATATCCTCTTCTCTAGCGGTCATATACTTAATTTCAACTGTACCCTTTGATAATGGGTTTGATTCTGGGTAAAGTTTACCTTTAGAGGGTAAATCAATTACTTCCGTTGGAAAATCATTATTTGCCATAACTTTGTTTTATTTGTTCGTATATAAATATATAACTTTTAAAAAAGTTGTAAAAAAAAGGTTCTCACTAAGAGAACCTTCTTCACTAAAATATATTTAATTTTATTATTAGAATTCTAAGATTGCATAATCATAAGATAATGTCAATGTGATTTCGGCAGGGTCATTAGAAGACCAATCTAAATCATTGAACACTGCGTTATTGATAAATGCACCTTTAAGAGTCCATTGTTCAATCTTATCACCAACTGGTCCTAAAAGATAAATCTGTAAATCCTTTTTATAGAAATCTGCATATCCATCTCTACCTGTTAGAGATTCGTGTGATGTTCTTACCCACTCCATTACTGCTTGAGCTCCTGAAGGAACGATAGGGTCAAATAATGTAATCTCTACATCTTGCCATTCTCCCTTACCTTTTAATTTACGTTTAACGTTAATGTGGTCTAGGGTAATAGTTTCAAACTGAATTGAAGGTCTATTTGCTGTTTTTATTAGATATGAAGGGATACCATCGATTTCCATGATGAAACGATTTTTCATCTTTGGTTCGAAATTGGTATAAAACATATCGTTAAATTCTAATACTTCTGCCATGTTGTTTTCTCCTAATTATATTCTTACTATAAATATAGTTCTTTTTTATTTTTATTTAATTTATGCGGTAAAAGATGCACCAGTTGGTAAGATATTGAAATCTAACACGATGAATTCAGCAGTTTTAGTTGGTTGTAAGAAAATCTGTCCAGCCAATATATTTCTGTCAATTACATCTGGTGTGTTATTACTCTCATCCATCACCACTCTAAATGCATACAATCCTTGTCTTTGTTGTATTCCTTCTAAATAAGGATTTACAGTATTCAAGAATTTACCTCTCGTTTGAGATGTGTTTTGTTCGAATACTAAGTATCTTGAAGTAGAAGCTATATACTTCTTAACTTTAATCATTAATCTTCTTACATTAATTCTATCAAGTGCAGATGCTTTATCTTGTAAAGTTTTCTGTCCAAATGCTACGATACCTTCTCCAGGGAACTGAGCGATTGGATTAATCTTTCCTTCATACAATTCATCTCTTTCAGCGTGTGTTAATCTGTTTAATACAGATATTGCACCTACAATACCACCTCTATTTAAACCTGCTGGTGCAAACCATTCGGCTGCAACTGCATCGTTAGAAGCATATATTCCTGGCATCAATACTGATGGTGGAACTGAAATTAGTTTATTAGTTCGTGAATCAATTGTTTTAACCCATGGGTAGTATGTACCTACATAGTTAGAATCAACTGCTACACCTTGTTCTATTGCTTGTGATATAGTATCAGATGTTACATTTCCGTTTGAACTATTGTAGTTTACACCCACAACATCACCAATAAAGAAACAATCTTCTCTAGCTTCACACATATCAACTACTTTGTCAAATACATATGAGTGATGTCTTCTTACGATTCCAGGTACAGATACCAAGTTGATATCGAAATCATCTGGGTTAGATACCGATGCAATTGCTTTTACATATGCAACAGAACCACTTGCTGTTGAAGTTGATAAATTAAATCCTTGAGAGTTACCACTACCAAAGTTTGCAGATGAACCAGCAAGTGCTTTTTCAATGGTTGGGTCACAACCATCAAATCCACCTTGGAATCCAACTGTAAATTGTCTTTTGTTAATATCAGATGATAGTGAACCTGTCAGTTCATATCCAAATGATTTAGTACCACCAGCTATACTTACTGTACCATCAAATGCGAATACTGTGTTTCCACCTTGTGTTGCTCCGGTTGGTATTGGAGATAAGTAATTGTTGTTATCTATTTTAATTTGAGGCGTTTCTAAATCAATACCACTATAAACAGATGATTTAGATGATGAATTCTCATCAGAACCTGTACTAAATAATACAGATGGTACTAATGATTCACTTCCACCGTCTCCAACGTATATTGGATTGTAGTACTTAGCATGTCCAAATGGTCCAGCAATAATTGGGAATGAGCCTTCACCAACCGTTTCAACTCTTACGAATTTAGAACGATTTGAATAATCACCATTCTCTGTTTGTTTTCCATTTGCATCGATTACCAAGTTTCTATCACCAATTACTTTTTTGATGTAATTAGGAGAAGCTGGGTCTAAATTAATATTGTTATAAGTTTCTAATACTGATTTTCTTTTATCTGTATCAGAGAATCCTCTAATAGATAATGTAAATGTAGAATAATCAGTAGAGTTTGTTGAACCTGCTGCCTTTACATTAGATATAGATACTTTAAACTCTTTATTGTAGCTTGAACCATCACCAATAGAATGTAATCTGAAAAGATTGTGTCTTTCACCAGAAATCAACTGAGATTGTATCCAAGGAGTGGAAGCGTGTTGTATATCTGTTGAAAATGCTTGGTTTGATAATGTAATTAAAGATACTTCACCACCATCGGCTTTTCCTAGGAATTCAGCTGAAGCTTTTTCAAAATAATTATATACATAAGCTTCTTTAGTTCCTCTTGGGTTAGTTCCAAATACATCACCTAAGTCATTTCCATCTGCTGGATTGATAGATGCTGATATTGCAGCAGAACCAGTTAACTGAATACTAAATGCAGATGCACTTACTTCTGAATTTACCACAGAACCTGATAGAGTTCCTCTACCTGTATGTGTTTCAAATAATGTTCCCACTATTTTTTCTCCACCAACTGAACCACTTGCTACAATAGCTACTGGTGCTGTTTGTGTATAACCACCGATATTTCCTACACGAACAATAGTTACTGTTCCTGCTTCTCTTAGGTAGTTTTGTACGGTGTATCCTGTATAGTATGAACCATTAGGTGTACCGAATATTTCTTCGAATTCTGATTGTGTGTTTACAACGGTTGGTACGAATGCTGGTCCCTTTTGAAAAGGTCCAATTACTGCCGCTCCGATTTCTCCAATTCCTTGTGATAAGAAAGAAAGGTCGTTTTCTCTCGTAAATACACCAGGTGATACAATTTTTTCTGCCATTTTATTTACTCCTTGTTATGTTTTTTGTATAATATACTCGTATATAAGTATAACTCAGTTGTCCTAAAGTATAAATTTACTTATCAACTTCTTTAGATATTTCAGTATTTTCTTCTACCGTATCATCAGATTTAATAGGAGTAAATGTATTAGTTACAGGATCATAGTTACCATCACCGTATTTTTCATTTAAACTTTTGAATAATTCTTGTTCTTCTGATACTAAATTAGAATGCTTTACTGTTAGTTCGTTTTCAGCTTGTTCTACTTCAGAAATTCTTCTCTTTTTCTCCAAAGTAAGTTGACCTAGTCTTGTAAAAACATTTGCAACATCTTGTCTTAATTTGTTGATACTCTCTAGTTCTTCGTTTGTAAACTTTATTTGTTCTGCCATTATATATTTTTTAAACGTTTGTTCGTATATATATAAATATATAGATTTTTATAAAACATAAATTATATACTACGAAACTGTAAATGTTAATGTACTTGAGTAGTTACTTAATAATCCATTTGTACCATATTGTCTTACTCTTGCATATCGAGTACCTGTTCCAATATCGAAAGAACCTGCATCGGTTGTAGTTACAACTGTTACTTCAGACCATTGAGTTTCACTAATAATAGGTGAACTGAAATCTGAATTATTATCTATCTGTACATCATATACATTATTTGTACCATCTCCACTCCATGAAAGAGTTAATGTACCATTTGTCCAAGCTAATGAGGTTGGTGCATCTGGTCCAGTTTCATCGGTATGTGAATTACCACCTTTATTGTGAGTTATATACCCATTAACTAAATATGTATCATTTGTTTCAACATCAATTGAAACAATTTCATTTGTTTGATTAACAAGTTCGATTGAAACAATATCTACTTCAGTAATAACACCATCTATTTCTTTTATTAATTTATCATCCGTTGTAATGTTAAACATTTCTAAGAATCTATAATTCCCATCAGATGCATCTTTTACTAACATTGGATGTTCTCCTGTTGCAGTTATTTCTCCATCATTAATATCATAATGTCTATTAGAAAATGAATAAACCAAATTTTCAACAGTTACATTTTGTACTTCAGTTGTTAATACATCCGTATTCCAATCTAAGAATTCAGATTCCTCTGTTCCTAATCCACCAATAGAGAATCCTCTCAATACATCACCTTCTTCTAAATCACCAACTTCAATAGTTGTTCCATCTGCAAGTGTTACAGGCGAATCAATAGTTAAACATAGTGCAGTTGAATTACCATCATATGAATCTACTGAATAAACTGTTTTAGTTCTTGCACTATCGTAATTTGTTGCGTGGTCATTATAACCATCTGCGAAAGTTGAACTAAGTGTATGTGATTGAGCTCCCATTAATGTTTGCTGTGCACCAGCTTGTGGGTTCATAGCCCCAACAGTTATTACTGCAGTTACATCTTGATTTGCAGCAATACTTAAAAAACCAGCGGTATTACCATCTGAATTAAAGGTTGGTGTTACTGACCATGTAAAGTTTTGATATCTATTAGCAATTTGTCCTGAGAATCTACTTCCAATATCTCCAGTAAAATTTAGTGTATAAGTTTCATTTAATCCTTCTACTGCATATGTGTATCCAGTTACTGCACCAACTGCATCTATACCGTAACTTGAAAGTGATATATTATCTCCAGCTACCGGAGTTCCTTTTATTGAACCCAACGATACATTGGCATTTTGGGTATTTCCCGTTGCTGCCGCTAATCCATTTAAACTAAGTGTTTCTCCTGATGTAATTGCCATATATACTTTTCCCTATATGTTATAAATATTAACTAATTGATTAATCCATTTATTCTTATCTGTAAAACTAGTTTTCATGAATTCTTTTAAACACAAAAACCATTTATTTTTTTCTACATATGGGGTGTTGGATAACCTCTTATAAATATCATTAAATTCTTTTTTAGATGAAGCTCTGTAAGGATATTTAAAATCTTTACACCAACTTTTATGTAAAATTGGCAATTTACCATAATCCACTGCTTCAAATATTGAGTATCCAAATGGCTCATATGTAAAACATGAATGTGATATGCCCCAATCCATATTATAAAATGTATCTTTAAATTCAGGCATATAATGGTATATTTTCATTTTAGATGTATCCATTTTCATTCCCTTTTTCCAAACCACTTTAAAATGATTAGAATTAGTAAATAGTATAGATGATAATCCATCCAAATATCTTGGATTTTTTCTTCCTTCACTTCTTGCTGCAAAACCTACTGTATTTGAATCCGATAATTCTAAATTATGCTTAAATTCATAAAAATTAGGTATATTTGTATTTTCTATTAGAATATCATATAAACCTACCCATATAGAATGTTTAGAAACATCATTTATACTCTGTTCCCATTTAGAATCCATATATGGGTGTTGTATAAATGAATTATCTGTTCCAAATTGTGATTTTATTATATGGTCTACTGAATTATGCAATACATTTGAATGTATTTTATCTAAGTTTTCATCTATTACCTTCATTGGAGTATAATGTCCATGTAATATGTTGATTCTTCTTGCACCATTACACAATTCTTCAAATTTATCAATATCATCCCCATGCCAATGTGCTTCTATTGGAAATTCGTAATCTTCATGTCCTTTTGGTTTGTTTCTATGTAAAAGAAGAATAGGTTTTACATCTAATTTGGGTGCAATTAATTCCATCCATAGATTTACCCATGTATCAGTACCTGCATTTACCCAAGGTCCTCCACCCGTAGTATAATACACATCATATACCATAGATTATTTTTTTATAATGATTTTTCCTGCAAAAGTACCAGCAAAAGTTACAGTTACTCTGTTTACTGAGTTTGATGTTACCGATTCTGCTTGTTCTTGTTGTGAAATTGAAGTATTCCAACATTGTACTATTGGATATTCTTCATTTAAGTTGTGGTCTATTAAATCTGTTATTTGTGAAGAACCACTAACTACACCATTAGTAGCGTTGATTGGTCCATAAACACCACTATAGCCCTGCAAAGTTGGTGAGATTATATTATCAGTTGCCTGAATTGATTCATGGTATGTATTTGAAAATGTAGAATTACCACCAAGTACACTTAATAAGCCTCGGACATGTATAGAACCAGATTGTATTATGCGTACAGCATTATTATCCATAGCACCATCTATATAAACATCACCTTGAGTTGCGGTAAAATTTTCACTTCCAGTAAAAGAATTACTTGAGTTATAGAATGCAATATGTGAAGTTGTTCCTGTACCGCTAAGTGTTCCAGCTTCACTACTCAATGCATATCTTGTATCATAAGATGATGTTAATTGTGCAGAACTTGAAATTACATTATCACCATCTGTATTTAGATATCTTGTATCATAAGATGATGTTAATTGTGAAGAACCACTAACGATTCCACTTGGAATACTTGTAAAATTACCATAATTTAAGTAATAAGTTCCATCTTCACCATCTAATAAGTTCGCATCCGATGCAACACCCTGTACAACATGACCACCCTTTGCAACTACTACTCTACCACTTTCAGATGATGCAAATGTTACAGTTACATTATTAGTATCTGTTGTTACGATTGAATTTGGTATAAAATAACCATCATCATCACCATAAACACTTACAATTACGTTTTTAGTACCAAAGTTGTGAGTTACTGTTTTAGAAGTTACATTTGTGAAAGTATCCGATACTGTTGCAACCTCAGATATTCCGATATCTCCAAAAGTTATTTCTCCACTAC
>Ga0233444_10005531_pt1 | contig 11605 bp, 10 predicted proteins | sample SI_124_October20_6_FD_182792 | JGI IMG/M metagenome (GOLD analysis project Ga0233444, IMG submission 182792) | Seawater microbial communities from Saanich Inlet, British Columbia, Canada - SI_124_October2016_10_MG | ecosystem: Environmental > Aquatic > Marine > Inlet | place: Canada: British...
GTTTCCTACCAAATTTAAAGAACCATTAGCTTTAAAGACTTCAGTTACTAGGCCAAGTTCTTTATAAAGATACATTCTATTATTATCCCATGTTGAAATTCCAGCAGCATCTTGGCCTCTATGCTGAACTTGTATTAGTGCATCATATATATCTGAAGCAACATTCTTTTTCTTGTGATAAATAGCAATAATACCACACATTATAATAAATCAACCAATTTAGAAGCATTTCCAGTATAGTTAGCAGGCGTAAGGGATAGTAATGTTTCCTTGTCTTCATTAGAAATAGTAAGCTCAGAAACAAATTTATTTAAGACATCTGAACTGATTTGTTGTCCTTGGGTTAAGTTTTTCAATTTTTCATATGCGTCTTCTTTACCAGATTTACGAAGGATCGTTTGTATTGCCTCAGCTAGGACTTCCCAGTGAGAGTTGAGTTCATCTGCCATAAAAACTTTGTTTATCATTATTCTCTCAAGGCCACTTAAAATACTCTTCAATGAAAGAAGAGAATGAGCCATCCCAACACCTTGGTTACGCAAAGATGTAGAATCTGTTAAATCTCTTTGCATTCTAGATATTGGAAGCTTTGTTGATAGATGGATTAAGAGTGAGTTTGCAAGACCTATGTTTCCTTCTGCATTTTCAAATTGTATAGGATTTATTTTATGAGGCATTGTAGAGGATCCAATTTCACCTTTAATTTTCTTCTGGCCTAAAATCCCTCGGCTTATATACATCCAAATATCGCGACAGAGGTCGCTCATGATAGAGTTAATCCTAACTACAAGTTGATAACTTTCAGCTATACTATCATGTGATTCAATTTGTGTTGTAATTAAGTTGGGCTCAAGGCCGCAAGATTGAATAAATCTTTTAGAAAAAGCTAGCCAATCCATTTTTGGATAAGCGGCAACATGAGCAGACCATGTTCCCGTTGCACCACCAAACTTCCCAAGTAATTTCTGGGCTTTTGCCTTTGTCACTTGTCTTTCTAATCTTGCATAAAAGACACCAATTTCTTTTCCGAAAGTAGTAGGGGTGGCAGGTTGTCCATGAGTTAGAGAAAGCATAGGATCATTTTTATATTTTATGGAAATAGATTTCAACTTTTTTAAAACCACTTCTACTTCTGGCAGAAAAACTTGTTCAAATCCATGCTTCCACATTAGGGAATAGGAGAGATTATTTACATCTTCTGAGGTAAGGGCAAAATGAACCCATGGGTGTAAAGATTTTTTTATTTTTTTTTGTATATAATATTCGATTGCTTTTACATCATGCTTTGTTTCTGATTCAATTTTTTTTATTTCTTCAGCCGCAGTAATATTAAAATTTCCATAGATATTTCTTAACTTTTTTATTTGAGATTCTGTAAACGAATTTAGCTCTTTTATTTTTTTTTCACGACTGAGTGCTATCAAATATTCAACTTCAATATAAAGCCTGTAACGCATCAGTGCCGCTTCAGAAAAATAAGGAGAAAGTGATTTTACACTTTCACCATAACGACCATCAAGCGGGGAAACCGCTCCAAGTCTATTATACACCCAATATCCGTTTAACAGCTAAAGCACAATTTCCAGGATCAATTACTGTTAAAACAGGTGTATTACTTGGCATTTGTAATGTTGAGTGAATATTTACTAGCATATCAGACTTATCGGAAAAAGGGGGACATCCAATGGTTGGAAACTCTGAATTTGCAGCAACAAAACCAGATAAAGCGTTAGACCTTCCTGCAATAGTTATATAAACTATATTAGCATTGTCTTTATTCTTTGTTAAAATTTCTAAAACCTTCAGTGGCTGTTTGTGCGCTGAAGCGGCATGCTGTTCCCATTTTATATTGAATTTATCTAATTTGTCTGTAATCTTTTTTGCGTGTGGTTCGTCCGAAGTTGAACCCATTATTAATATTGCTTTCATATTAAGTCCTTTAAGTTGTTTTTAATTCTTTCATTTATTGAGGTCCGTGAATCAGGAAAAGGGAATATCCCGCCTGTTATCGTTTCATATAAGTATATATATCTGCTGGATAATTCAATTACTAGATCATCAGGGGCCTCTGGAAGAGTTGAATCGTTGTAAGGGTCACAATTATCAACAAACCATAATCGTAAAAACTCTTTATCAATATTTTGAGGTTCTTCTGCTTTTTCAATGCGTTCTTTATAAGTACTTTCAATCCAATATCGACTAGAGTCTGGAGTGTGAATTTCATCAATTAGAACAATATTACCATCTTCATCCTTACCCATTTCATATTTAGTATCAACCAAAATCATTCCGTTTTCGGCTGCTTTTTTTTGTCCGAAAGAAAAAAGTTCAAGAGCTTTTTCACTACAAAATTCCCAATCTTTTTGAGTCATCCAGCCTTCCTTTACAATTTCTTCAGGAGAAATGGGTCTATCATGATCTTTTTCTTTAGTTGTCGGGGTTAGCATATTCTGATCTAACTTTTGATTCTTAACTAAGCCTTCCTCTAATTTGTTTCCGCAGTATTCACGGTCTCCATTTTTGTAAACTGTCCAGAGTGAGGTGCTTGTACTTCCTGTGATGTAACCACGTACAACAAACTCTATTGGAAAAACTTCACATTTTTTTGCAATAGTTATATTAGGATCGGGTATATCAATTACTTGGTTTTTTATGATATGTTTTGTTTGTTCAAACCACCACGCACTTGTAAGGTTTAAAACTTGTCCCTTAAAAGGAATGGAAGCAAGAACACGATCAAACGCGCTTTGCCTGTCGGTAGTAATTAAAATAATCTTATCATCGAATTCATATTGGTCTCTGACTTTACCTGTTCTCTTTGATTTAGCATCTAAATTAGTCTCTGTCAGAGTGTTTTTAAGTTCGGCCCTAATTCGATCTTTATAATGTTTAGTTGATTCTATAGCATTCATGAGATAATGTGTTGAATAGTATTTGAGTGTTAATTAATTCATTTAAAATAGATTCAAAATTACCGCTATTTACTGTTATGTTCCATAGAACACCGTATTTTAATTCAGTAATTCCTTCTATTTCAAACCTTCCTTTAAGTGATTCAAGCTTAGATCTAGATAAAACATCATCTTTTTTTCTTACTAAAAATGAAGCAGTATCACTTACTTTTTTAGTCTTACTTAAATATTCTTTATTTGAGTTATAAAGTTCACCACTTGAATTAATAGAATCAAGAATGGATTTTTGGTCTCCTTCAATAGAGAGTTCCCAATGGGTCTGCCTTTTAACTGTTATGTCAAACCCTCTATTATGGAGTGCTTTTTCAACGGAGGCCTCTGTATTGTCTGTGATGATTTGGTCTATAACCCATTCGGTAGATTCTTTTTCAGGTGAGTATGTAAGAATTTCAAATTGTGGTTTTTTTGAGATCAGTTTATGGCTAGTTAAAGGAATTTTTTCTTGGATATATTCCTTTAGAGAAGAAAAAATAGCATCACCGTTAGTTGTTCTCTCTGGGTGCGGCATCATTGCCATTATATTTCCTTCTTTATTGCACAATGCTGCAATATTATAGATAGACCCATTAGGATTTGTTGGGAACTCATTAACAATAGTTCCATTCTTATCACAGTATTGATAAACCGCTTGTTCATTATCAATTAATTCCTTTAAGAGCTCATCACTCATTATAAATCTACCCTCACCATGAGCAATGGGAATATGAATATGCTCTCCAAGCGAAAGATGACGTGTAAAAGCGGACCTGTTTGGTTCAATATTCATTTTTAGATTTACCCAAGCATTATAGTAGCCAACACCAATAACTTGATCATTTTTTATTCTTTTATTGTCTGTCAAGGCAACACCTAGTTCCTGTTTTTCAAAGCCTGGAACAAGGCCACTTTCAACAAGTATTTGTGCGCCATTACAAATACCTAAAACAGGTTTTCCATTTTCAGCTTCAACTTTTATTTGAGTAATAATAGGTTCTAATGAAGCTATTACCCCTGAACGAGAACGGTCTTCGTAAGAAAATCCACCAACAATAATATATCCCTGGTAAGGCTTAAGACCTTCAGCATCTTCATTCCATAAAAATTCGGTAGGTTCAAGACCTACCCTTTCGCAAGCCATAATGGTTTCTCGTTCAGTATTTGATCCTGGAAATTGAATTATTGCAATTCGAGGTTTCATGAAATATCGACGCCGTCACCATTAATAATTATTGTACCTATATCATAAACCATACTTATATCTTTTAGAGATTCTTTCACGAGACTAACATCTTCTTTTTTTACAACAAAGACCATTCCGATACCCATGTTGAAGGCTCGATACATTTCATCTTGATCAATTTTCCCGATATTTTGCATAACATCAAAAACAGGGAGGCTTGGCCAACTACCTTTTTTTATTTTAGCACCATATTTATCAGGTAAAATTCTTGGAATATTTTCAATCAGACCACCTCCAGTGATATGCGCAATTCCCTTAATATCAATACCATCTTCTAGAGCTTTGAAAACATGATTTGTGTAATTTATATGCGGTTCTAGTAAAGTTAGCCCCACTGACTTTTTTAAACCCTCAACATGATCGTTAATATTATGCTTTGCTACTTCGAAGAATATTTTACGTGCTAGAGAATAACCGTTGGTATGAAGGCCGCTAGAAGGAAGGCCAAGAATAACGTCTCCAGGCAATATTCTATCTCCTGTAATTATTTTATTTTTGTCGACAACACCAGTTATAACCCCAACTAAGTCATGCTCGCCGGGTAAATATGTATCAGGCATTTCAGCAGTCTCGCCTCCGACTAAAGATACATTTGTTTCTCTACAAGCTTTGACCATTCCAGAGACAATCTTCTCAACAATATCTGGGCGTAGCTTCTCATTCGCAATATAGTCAAGAAAAGTAATTGGTTTTGCTCCCATCACGAGTATATCATTCGCACACGCGCTCAACAAATCAATACCTATTGTGTCAAATTTTTTGAGTTTCCTTGCAATTATTGTTTTTGTCCCAACTCCATCAATACTTTGAACAAGCACGGGGTTCTCATATTTTTTAAAAAGAGGTTTTAAATCATAAAGGGACCCAAAACTGCCAAGACCAGTTAAAACATTTTTAGAAAAAGTTGATTTGACGCTATCCTTAATTTGTTCGACGACTCTGTTGCCGGCATCGATATCTACACCAGCAGATTTATAGTCTATTTTACTCATTAGGTTTCTTCATTTTTATAAAAATAGTAAGTTTATTTTAAAATTTCCAATTTACGTAACGCCTTAGAGTTTTTCTCTTAATCCGGTTTTCCAAGATGACTTAACATCCATTAAATCAATAGAGATTTCTTCATTTATTTTAATTGTTTTGTTTTTATTTGTTTTTCCGATAACTGCAACTTCAATATCATTTTTTGCAAACTCCGCTTTTATTTCTTCTAAATAAAGCGAATCTGCTTCAATAACAAAGCCACCGGTCTCACCAAATAAAAAAGCTTCCGGCTTAAGAGTGGTTTCATACTTCACACTACAACCGATGTCATTTTTGAAGGTCATTTCTGTTAAAGCGGCTGATAAGCCCCCATCACTAATATCATGGCAAGAAAGAATAAGCTGCTTATCGATGCACGTTGTTAAAGAAAATATTTCACCTCTGACTATTTCAAGATTAGGTTTTGGTACATTTGCACCTATTTCATTAAAAAGATCATAGTAAACGGATCCCCCAAGCTCATTTTTTCTTTCTCCAATCATTAGTATGAGAGAGTTCTCTTTTTTAAAGCTCATTGTTATCACTTTATCAATATTTTTAATTTTTCCTAAGCAACTAACAATTGGACTCGGTGGTATAGCACCGGACTTTGACTCATTATAAAAGCTAACATTGCCTGCAATAATAGGAGTTGGGTTTTTGGGGTGTTCTTTTAAAGTTATTGCTTTACATGCATCGGAAATTCCTTTTGTGCTTTCAACAAATTCCCACATTTGTTCAGGCTTTTCGGGGTTTCCAAAGCATAAACAGTCTGTTAACGCATGAGGTGTTGCGCCAACAGATGCAACATTTCGCATAGACTCAACAGTTGCATTTACGCCTACCCAATATGGACTAATTAGCCCATATCTGGGGTTATGGTCAGTAGATAAAGCAACACCAAGATTTCTAATTTCAGCAGGGAATTCTGAGGAGTTAAATGGGGTAATAACTCCTGAGTTTGAAAAACCTGGTTCTGTGTGTGTTCGTCCTTGAACTTGTTTATCATATTTTTCAAATATAGGTTCTCTACTTGCCATGTTTTCATGAGACATAATATCTAATAATATTTTATTAAAATCAGATGGAGTTTCTAAAAAAGGTTCCTTGAAACTCTTCTTTGGGTCTTCATAAGGCCGGTCATACAAAAATCCTTTTGTGACTTCTGATGCAGCGGCATTAACAATTTCTTCATCTTTGTCATGAACAATATATTGTCCGTTATCCCTTATTTTCCCGATTACAGATGCCATGGCACCATTACTGACACCTGAAAGATCAAAAGTGGTGTTATAATGATTGATGATTAGTTTTGTTAGAGAGGGGGGGCAAACCCACATAAAACGTTCTTGAGTTTCACTGCACAGATAGACCGATGAATGCAAGCCCTCCATACCTTTATGAATCTTGTTCATCCATATTTCCGATCCATATCCTGATGTTTCAGCGAGTTCAACGCTAGCGCAGGCAACTCCTCCGGCACCCAAATCTTTGAATCCGACTTGATCAATTAAGTTTTTTTCCTTCAAAATATCAAATAATGCATACGTTGACTTTAGAAGATGTCTCTCTAAGAAGGCATTTGGTTCTTGAACAGCTCCTTTATTTTTATCTTTCTCTTCTTCTTCTAGTTCAACAGAAGCAAAACTCGCACCACCAAAACCACTATTGTCAGTTGGTTTTCCAATCAATATAAGGTCATATCCATCGGCATCTTTAGGTGCGTAAGAGTGTATTATGTTATCTTCTCTAACAATACCTAGTGTTACTAAGGTAACGAGACAGTTTTCATTGTATCCTCTGTTATAATAGAGATCTCCTCCGATATTAGGAACACCTAATGGGTTTCCGTAGCCTGCTATTCCAGAAACAACACCATCGTGGATCCATTTTGTTTTACTTTTTTGAATTTCACCGAATCTAAGAGAATCTGTACATGCAATAACTTCAGCTCCCATACACATTACATCTCTAACATTTCCTCCCACTCCAGTAGCGGCACCTTCATAAGGGACAATTTGAGAAGGATGATTATGAGATTCATGGCTCATAACTATGCACCAGCGCTTACCCTTATTATCTGTAGTTACGGCAATAACACCGGCATCCTCTTTTGCCCCAAGAATAACATCAGGACTTTCCGTTATAAATTCTTTTAAATAAGAACGACTACTTTTGTAGCTACAATGCTCTGAACCTTGAATAGAGAATAAAACTAATTCAGCAATAGAAGGGGCTCGCCCGAGCATCTTATGTTGAATTTTCCGTACTTCATCTGAAGTTAATGAAATGTTTAATTCGGCGAGAGTGCTCTGGATTTCCTGATCATTAAGATCGCTAAAGTCAACAATCTCTTTTGTAAAAGCCATTACCTTATTATTGTTTCATGACGTTGAGGCCCAACTGAAACAATCTTCACTGGACATTGAACTTCTTTCTCTATAAATAAAATATATTCTTTTAAGGTTTTTGGGAAAAAATCATATCCTTTGTCCCAGATATTTTCGGGAATAGCTTTCCAACCTGGGAGATATTTGTAAATGGGAGTAGCTTGTCTATACTCAGTTAAACTCGCTGGCATTTCTTTTACTTCTTCACCATTAATATTGTATGCGGTACAAACCGGAAGTTCTTTAAACCCATCTAAAACATCTAGTTTAGTAAGAGCTATTTCAGTAAGTCCGTTTACTCTAACTGCTTGCCTTACTTGCACAAGATCTAACCAGCCAACCCGTCTTGGTCTGCCGGTGGTTGTTCCATACTCACCACCTTTTTCACGCAAAGACTCAGCCTCAGTTCCAATTATTTCAGAAGGCAAAGGGCTTTCTCCAACCCTACTTAGATATGCTTTAACAACTCCAATAACGCGGTCAATTTTATGAAAACTAACTCCTGTTCCAGTAGAAATGTGACCTGCTGCAGTATTTGAAGATGTGGTGTACGGGTATATTCCATGATCAACGTCAAGGCTTATTCCTTGAGCGCCCTCGAATAAAATTGATTTACCGCCTTTATATGCATTGTAAAGTTCGACAGAAGTGTCTTTTATGTAAGGTTTTAAAAGCTCACCATATTTTGTATATGTTTTGAAAATTTCATCTTTCGATATATCTAGGGATTTCGAAAGAGATTTTTCAATAAGACCTTTAGCAAAATGATATCCTTTTTCAAGCTTTTCCTTAAAAACATCCGGCTCTAAGAGATCTATAATTCGAATGCCATTACGAAACATTTTATCCGCATAGACCGGAGCGATGCCCCTGTTTGTACTTCCGGCTGCGAGGTCTCCCTGGTGGCCGGAAAGTGCACTGTCAAGAATGATATGGTACGGCATAATAGTATGAGCTCGATCGCTGACCATTAACTTTGGCTCAATACCTTTTTTTTGGACATATGCAATTTCATCAAGGAGAGCTTTGGGGTCTACAACAACACCGTTGCCTATAATAGACATTGGTTCACCGTAGACTATACCAGAGGGGATTAAATGTAGTTTGAAGGTTACCCCTTCAACAATTATGGTGTGTCCTGCATTATTCCCGCCGTGAAACCGAACAACATAATCAGATTCACCAGCAAAGAAATCTGTTATTTTCCCTTTCCCTTCGTCACCCCACTGGGCTCCGACAATTACGGTAATTTTAGAGTCTAAGGTAGACATTTAATGCCATAGTTTAATTTTTAGATTTAACCAGTTAAAGACATTTAAATATTAAAAATACGAAGCCGAAATTATATTCATTCAAAACCAGATAAAATGGCAATAATCATTTTTTTTTATTTTTATTTAAAGATTTCTTTTTGGCCCATAACAGTATTCGTTTAAACGGGGGAAAGTAGTCTGCTAAAATGATTAGGCCTGGTATTCCAAACATCCATCCTTGAAATATGGGTATTAAGCCACCGATTAAACCGATTAATATCAGAACAATACCAAGGCCAATTCTGAAAAGAGTTTTTATCATTTAGTTTTGTATAAAAACATTATCTTTTAAATAGTTATTTAAATCAATATTTTTTTTCTCATACAGAGTTTTTTCAAAGAATAAAAAAGCTAGATCATTTACTATTTTTATTGATTTTTCGGGTGAATTTTTGCCTACATCCATAACATATTTTATAACGGGTGAAAAAAGAGGTATATCTGTAAAGTCTAAATGCAGGCTGTTTTTAATAAAAACATGAAATTTTTGTGATGTGGAAGCATTAAGTAAAAGTTCTAAATTTTTGTAGTTTGAAGGGTAGTCTGAATCATCCCAAGAGGGCCTTCCTATACAAAAAAGAGGAATATCTAAACCTGAAGTAACTATCTTATCAGGTAAAGGACTGAACCATCCATCTAACACAAAACAGCTCTTAATTCGGTTGTCTAAACTAGAGGCAAAAATTGCAGTTGCTCCACCATATGAATGACCTGCTATAGCTATTTTAGTTAAATCTAACTGATTGTATAATAAAGAGGTTGTTTTTTTAGATTCAATTTTTTCTAATTGATTTATCAAAAAGGTAATGTCATTTGTACGTGTAATAATTTGCTTTTTCCGAATTAATAGGCTATCAGGGTGACCAGTCAAGTCCGACCTATAGTCTGCGATCGAAGAGTCTGGGTATATTGTAATATTAGCATCATAACTATGATTGATAGCAAAAATAACATAACCCTGGCTTGCTAAGCTTTCAAAAAGAGCTTGATGCAATAATCTAGAACCTGTAATGCCATGTGAAAAAATTATTACAGGAAGTTTTTGATCTGAATTTCTAACGGGAATATTTTTAAAACTATTTGATTTAACATACTCTAGGTGCTTTGGCAAAAAAGAAGGGATTTTTCCTGCTTTAGCCATTGTTTTTGCGCGCAAATCCATATAATTCATATAGGAGTTACGTTGGGATAAGTTTTTCTTTTTCCCAGGATACCATGACTGGATTACAAGTTTACGAAAGTCTGTTGAATCCTCTTTTGTAAACCACTCGGATCTTGTTGAGTCTGTCCAACAGAATAATTCCGTCCCAATATCATACTCGCCATCTGGCTTGGGTAAATCAAAAACGGGTATTATATATGGAATAAAGACAGCTAGAAAAAACCATGTAATGGTAATTGTATTTAGTACAACGCTCCTGTTATCAAAAAGCTTGAACCTTAGATAAATAAAGGGCATTATAAAAAGTGCAAAGTTTAACTGCCATCGAAAACCTTCGATGTAGTATTGTAATATGACACAAAGGATTGAAAAGAATAACGAAGCAAGAAATTTTCTTTCGTCTTTTTTAAAGATTAATAGATAAATTGATGCACCAATTAGAAGAAGACTAATTGTTTCAAGAGGTCTCATTTGGAATAACCTGTATTGTATTTATATAAAAAAATATGGTAAAAAAACATAGTAGCAAATTGAAAAAATTAAATTTTAAAAGAATATCAAGTGATAGAATGAATGCTCAATCAGAGGCTTTCTTAAAAACAATGCTTCTTCGAAGGTCTATTCGTCATTTCTCAAAAGAGTTAGTACCAATTAATATTATTAAAGATGCGGTTAAAGCTGCAAGCTCTGCACCATCGGGAGCAAATAAACAACCCTGGCACTTCACAATTGTGAAAGATTCTATTCTGAAAAAAAAAATAAGATCTGCAGCAGAAAAAGAAGAAAAAGAATTTTATCAAAACCGTGCCCCAGATTATTGGTTAGAAGATTTAAAAAAATTTGAAACTAATTGGGAAAAACCTTTTTTAGAAGACGCCCCTTTTCTAATCGTTGTTTTTAAAAAAACATTTACAATAAATGGAGAAAAGAAGACAAAAAACTATTATGTTAATGAATCAGTTGGGATTGCATCTGGTTTTTTATTAACTGCACTGCATAATGCGGGTCTCGCGACCTTAACCCATACGCCAGCACCAATGGGTTTCTTGGAAAAACTATTAAATAGGCCTAATAATGAAAAAGCAATATTACTCATACCCGTTGGTTTCCCTTCTGATAATGCAGAAGTACCTGATTTAAAAAAAAAGTTATTTAAGAATGTTTGCAATATAATATGAGGTTGAAATGTCAGTTAGAATTCTAATTACGGGCGGTACATTTGATAAAGAGTACGATGAAATAGATGGGAAACTTTATTTTAACAAGACTCACATCGAAGAATTGTTAGCCCTCGGGCGCTGTAGGCTTGAAGTCAAAATATCTACATTGATGCTCATTGATAGTCTTAAAATGAGCAATAAGGATAGAACGCTTATTACAGATTCATGTAGGCATATTAAAGAGAGTCAGATTGTAATAACGCATGGAACTGATACCATGGGGGAAACAGCAGAACTTATTGCTGCCCAAAAATTAAACAAAACAATTGTCTTAACTGGTGCGATGATTCCTTACAAGTTTGGAAG
>Ga0233444_10005533_pt1 | contig 11604 bp, 10 predicted proteins | sample SI_124_October20_6_FD_182792 | JGI IMG/M metagenome (GOLD analysis project Ga0233444, IMG submission 182792) | Seawater microbial communities from Saanich Inlet, British Columbia, Canada - SI_124_October2016_10_MG | ecosystem: Environmental > Aquatic > Marine > Inlet | place: Canada: British...
ATTTGTGATTTTTTTTTTTTAATAAATATATAATTGCAAGAACATGTATATCAGCCAAATCTAAAACATGAATATAATCTCTTATAGCAGTTTTATCTCGAGTCTTAAAATTTTTTCCATTAATTGTTAAAAAATTTTTTTTATTTGTTGCGACTTCACAAGCAACTTTAATCAAATGTGACGATTTTTTATCAATCAAACCTGATCTTAATTTTAAATCTGCTCCTGCTACATTGAAATATCTTAATATCATGAAATTAATTTTTTTTTCTTTAAATTTTTTTTTTAAATATTTTTCTACTTTTAATTTTGATTTAGCATAGGGATTTATTGGCTTTAAACTGCTGCTCTCAGAAAAATTTTTTTTAATATTACCGTTGCCATAAACCGAGGCAGTTGAGGAAAAAATTATATTATTCAAATTGTTTTTAATACATGTTTCTAAGAATATTTTTGTTTTAAGATAATTAAACAAATTATATTTTTTGGGAAACATAACTGAATCCTCAACTTTTATTAAACCTGCAAAATGAATAACGGCGTCAAAATTATTTTTTTTAATAATATTTGAAACTTTTTCTTTATTCGAGATGTCACACTTGTAAAAGTTAGCTTTTTTAGGAATTACTTTTTTTGACCCTGTTATAAGGTTATCGATTATTGACACTTTATGACCCTTGTCCAATAAAGACAAAGCAGTATGGCTGCCTATATAACCCGCTCCTCCTGTTACTAGAATATTCATTAAATTTTAGGTTTCTCCAACTATCGTCTTTGAAATAAATTCAGGCATAAAAAAAATGATAAATAATTTTATTTTATTTAAATTATTTGGATATTTAAATATTTTTAAAAGAATTGAAAAATTTCTTTTTGTTTTTACAAGAGTGAGGCAAGAATAAAATCTTTCCCATTCTTCAAATACTATTAAATTTTTTTTTTCTCCAAATATTTTACTTATAATTAATTCTTTATACCATCGTCTAAATTGATCTGACTTAATTTTATAGTATTTTTTTTGCATTTGATTTTCATGCTGCCTATAAATTCCAACAATTTCTTGTACTGCAGCAAATTTATACTTTAAAGAAAATCTCAATACAAAATCCAAATCACCAAGGTAGTTATATTTTGTTTTAAAAATTTTCGTTTTATTCAGAAATTTTTTTCTTAACATAATGGTTAATAATCCTACACTATAAAACTTTAAAAGATCTTTGGTAACGTGACCTTCGGGAAGATTTTCTGAGGTGATTAATTGTTCTCTTCTAGAAAATTTGTACTCGTTTATCTTTAAATATTTTCCATACACTAGCCCTACTTTTGGATCTTTAAATTTTTTTATTTGAAGAGTTAACTTATTTGGGAGCCATTTATCATCTACATCTAAAAAAGCTATATATTTACCTTTTGCTTTTTTAATGGCTGCATTTCTAGATTCATATAAACTAACTTTTTTTTTTGTAAAAAAATATTTTAATCTTTTGTCATTAAAATTTTTAAAAATTTTAGCGCTATTATCAGTTGAGTTATTATCCCAAAATATCAATTCCCATTTTTTATATTTTTGTTTTAATACACTTTGAACAGCTTCGTCTAAAAAAGTTTCACCATTATAACAATTCATAATTATAGAAATAAGATCTTTAGATTTCATATAAAATTAGTTTTTGCTATTAGATTAGTTTGGTGGGTACTCTGTTTTTCCAATTATTAAATCTACCAAGGAGAGAAGAAGTATTTGATGTATGTTTTCAATATGATTATAGGCTTTACTGTCTACCCAAAAATTAATATCTCCTAATTTTGATAATTTATTATTCTTATCATTCCCCGTAAAAGTAATAATATTTTTAATATTCTTTTTCCTTGCAGACTCTGCGCCTTTGATCATATTTTCAGAATTTCCACCAGCAGAAATCAAAATCACTGAGTCTCCTTCATCACCATAAAATTCTATAGTTCTATCTACCCATTTTTCATAACCATAATCATTTGAAAAACATGTAATCAGATCTGACTCGTTATAATTTGTGCACCTCACTCTTGCATTTTTTGTTAGATCTACACTAAAATGACTAGCTATAGCAGCGCTACCTCCATTGCCAAATATCATTGTCTTTTTACCAATGGCATGAGTTTGTTTTAGTATTTCCTTTACTTTAATTAAATTTTCAAAATATTTATTATCGCCTATTAAATTATTAAGCTTATGAAAATAATCTTTTAAAAATTCTAAATCCTTCATTTTTCTATTTATTTATTTTTTCTAAAGTTTTAATTTGATCAACTATTTTATTGACCCAAATATCAGCGTTTTTTTCAGTAACTCTGACATCACATTTTTCCGGTTTTTTAAACATTATATTAGTATCTTCAAATCTACCTTCTTTTATCGTGTCTAACCAAATTATAAAGTCAGGATTAAAAAGCTTTCTTGCGTCTGGCGTAGGACATACAAAATCAGCAACTACTTTGTAGCCTTTTTTATTATAATTTCCAGCTAAATTAGCCATTCTATTTGCTTGTCTTTCACGTCCATTTTCAGAAAAATCAAAGTCGTCAGCTTCTTTTCTCACTCTATCAGCATTTAGCCACTTTGCATTAATTTTTTTAACTAATTTAGAAGCAAGTGTTGTTTTTCCTGCTCCTGGCAAACCCATAACTAAAATTTTCATTATCATAAAATATTAATTATTTTTAAGATCGTTCTTATATTGTATTTTTTCTAAATTCCCAGGGATATTTGAGTTAAAATAATCTATTATTTTTTTATTAAATAAATCTTTCCACTCTCCGACTTTTCCTTTACGCAAAGTTTTTCTCTGTCGTCCATAAATTTTTAAATTTTCCGCTAGAGATATATTTTTTTTTCTACTAACAGTAATATTCTTTTCAATATCTGTTGCAGAAAAATTTTCAAAATTTATATAATTTAATATTCTATCGATATATTTTATTGGATCATTTTTATAATCCTCGTACCACAATACTAAAAAATTTCTTTTTTTGGAAACTTCCAGCCAGTTTAAAATCCAAAAATAATAATAATTAAGTGGATCTGGAGTGTTGGGCGTCTCTTTAACCTTTAAAGACATTATAAAACCATCTGTGAAATTTAAACCTTTAATCTTATTGTGCTGCCAATGGTTTTTATCAGCTAAAATATGATAATATCTGCTAATTAGCATATCTCTCAAATCACGAAGTGAAATGATAATTCTTAAATTATTTTTCAAAGCTATTTCTTCATATTTTTTTTCATAGTGGGTATGTGTTTTCAGAAAAGTAAACTTATCTTTTGGAGAATGTCTAAACATTTCATCACTTATTCCATGGTCGTGATTAAGTTTGCCAGTATAAAAAATTCTATTAAACGAAGTATTTTGACGTACATAAGGTAAATTATCAAAAATTTCTTCTATTAGCGTTGTGCCAGATTTAGGTAATCCTGCGCACCAAACTAATTTATGTTTTGATGAAAATTTTTTTGATTGAATATCTTTTTTATAATCATCTTTTATCCAGCTAAATGTTTTTTTTGGCCTTAATAGTAAAGATTTAATAAATCTTAGTAAGTGTAGTAAATACTTTATCATATTTTAAAAAATTAATTCTATATATAGCGTTTTAATATTTTTATAACTTTATTAATTTCTTTTAGGGGGCCAGTTGTAATTCTTGTAAAATTTAATAAATTTTTTACACTGAGTCCGCCTTTAATAAGAATTTTTTTTCTTTTAAATTCTTTTAAAATTTTTTTTCTATTTTTTCCAAAATCGATATGAATAAAATTTGCATATGTATCAAAAAAATTTATATTTTTATTTTTTAAAAATTTAATTAATAATTTTTTTCCTTTAGTTGTTTCACTAACGTACTTTTTATCTACTCTATTTTTTATAAATTCACTTATAAATAAAGTGGCTAAAGAATTTATTTCATACATTGGTTTTAAACTAAAAAATTTTTTAGCTAAATTTTTATTAGTTGCTAAATATCCTGCCCTACATCCAGCTAAACCGTAAGCTTTAGAAAAAGTCCTAGCTACAACCAAATTCTTATATTTTTTTATTAACGGAAGCGCGGTAAATTTGGAAAATCCATAATAGGCCTCATCAATTAAAACTGGAATGTTCTTTTTTTGAGATAAATTCAAAATTTTAGTTAAATTTCTTTCTTCAATTATAGTGCCTGTAGGTGAATTAGGATTAGCAAGAATTATTAATGATATTTTGCTATTAATTTTTTTATAGAGAAAATCTAAATCTAAATTTAAATCACTGTCATACCCAATCTTAATTTGTTTTAAGCTATGTGTTTTTGAGTAAATTTCCACCATTGCGAAAGTGGGTTTTAGACATATTATCTTATCGTTTTTTTTGGTAAATAAGTCAAAACACATTCTTATAGCGCCATCTGAACCAGGAGTAATAACTAATTGTTCTTTAGCCAATTTATTAGTTCTCGCAATTAGCTTATATAAATTTTCTAGCTCGGGATAGGCTGTTAAATGATGTGGCTTAAATTTTTTTAAAATTCTATTAAAAAAACTTATCTTAAAATCTGAAACTCTCTCATTTTTATCTAGCCTCAAAAATTTATACCTTGTATTTTTTGGGCCCCTATCCCTAAATATAAATTTCTTGATATTTGTTTTTAAATTAATATTTTTCATAAGATTTATTTGTCGTAAAATCTATTGAAAGTTCCATCATCATCCCCAAAATTAATGAAACTTTGTTTTTTTTCTAACTTATATATAAATATATTTTTTGAAACACTTGTTACATTTAATTCTGGCCATAATTTGCTTGAATAGGACTCAAATAATGGATCAAAGCAGATATGAATAACATCAAGACCTTTTTCTAATGCAACAATTACTCCAGTAGTAGATCCTATAAAAATAGAAGTTTTATCATTTCTTTCATTAAATTTATCTTTATATATTTTTAAAAGAGATTCGATATCTATTTTTAGTTTTTTTTGTTTTTTTGGATCTATGCATGTTGGGTGAGTTTTTACTGAGAGTTTACCTAAACTGTTAAACTTGGTGCTTTCAAGTAAAAATTTTAAATCTGTTAAAATAATTTTTTCATTATTAATTTGCCACGGTAAAAAAATTATATTTTCAAATTTTTCTTTAGAGTTTTTTTTATACCTTAACGAAGGGACTATTTCTATTTGGTTTTCTGGCCAATTTAAATAATTAGTCAAATATTTTTTTTGACTTTTTCCGTTGACTAAAAGTAAATCTGGTGATCCTTGTCTAAAAAACATATTAAAAGGAGCTGCATGTGGAGCAGAATGATCATATCCTATAAATTTAATATTTTTATTTTTTTTTTTAAATTCTAAAGACAAATTTTGTTGAAATGGAATTCCTTCATATGGTAAAAAAATCTTACTAATGTAAGCTAAATTTATATTTTTTTCTAAAGTTAAAAATAATTTTTCGCTAAAACAATATGCATTAGAATATTCATGAAAAAAATATTTTTTATTTAATTTTGTATTTAAAAATTTCCAGAAAAATTTAAATAATTTTTTAAACAAAAATTTTTTTCTATATCTCAATAACAATATATTAGGCGAGATTACTTTTGGTACAATATTATCTGAATAAATTAATATAAAGATAAATTCATTGTATTGATCAGAATTGATCCTAAAATATCTATCATTATACGATCCGTCATCGCTGAAATCCTTTGCTGACGCATTTGAAAAAATTATTTTTTTTTTATTATCAATATTTAATGAATTTAATAATTCAAAATTGGAAATTGATATTGCAGAAAATAAATCTTTTAAAAATAATTTTAAGAAATTAAGGATATTTGATGACTTTAAAGTTTTATACTTTAAATACTCAAAACCTAAGTTATCTCCCCAAGTTGCTATAAACGTATAGGCGCTTTTACCAATATTTATATTTTTCTTTTTTAAATCATCAAAATACTTATGAATAGCCTGTGATGCTTCAAGCTGAAAAGTGCCAATATCCATTTAAGATAATTGATCCCAAGCTTTAGAATGTTTTTTGCCTATTAGATCACCTTTTACATCACACACATTACAAGGTGAAAAGTTTCTATTTGAGCTATTGAGTTTTTTTCTTAAATAAATTGCTTTGCTAGAAGTCCATATATCTCGAAAAGAAGATTTGTTCATATTACCAAGAATAACTTTTTTTCCCCAATCATGTGGGCACATTAAAACATCACCATTATAGTCCATAAAAAAAGTATAACTTGGATAAAAGCATTTTTCTTTTAAAGGCTCTTTGAGTGATTTAATTTTATATTCTGCTTTTTCCATCATGCCCGCTCTATTGCTTATTGTTAAACCAAAATCCTTTTCCTCAGAATAGTATCTGTGTCTAATAACATATTGAGACGGTTTTAATTTTTCATCTAAACACATTTTATCAAATTTTTCTGCATCTTCCGGTCCATCATAGACACTAATTAAAAGTGTGGTCAAACCTGATTTAAAAATTTTTTTTAATCTATCTTTATTTAGTACATCGCCATTAGTAACGATTTCAACCTTTGCATTAGGCAATTTACTACTTGTTTCAGAAATTAAGTTAAATATATTTTTGTCAAGCAAAGGTTCTACAAAACCTGAGTATCTGACAACACCTCTATAATTTTCGTCTTTCAACTGATCAATTAATTTAGAGTGTAGTTGAGGGGATATAAATTCTTTTACTTCTTTAAAATCTGGTGCACTTCTCGGACAGAAAGTACATTTCCTATTACAAACTCCTGACTCACTTATCTCTACTTCTGATGGCAAGGGAAGTTTAGTATTTTTAATTAATTGATAATTCTTGTTTGTAAGATCTTTCTTCCTTTTTATTGCAGGATCTAAAAAATTAATTATCTTCATGTTTTTAAAAAGCTTTCTACTTTTTTTATATCTTTAATAACATCGACTGCTATACTTCTATTGTTTACCTTAATCATTTTTATTGGAATATTTAAATCAAGAAATCTCAATAATTCAATATCCTCAATTTTTTCCAGAGTGCCCTTTCTTTTTAAATTTCCATATTTAGCTAACTGTTTTTTATTAAAGGCGTAAATACACACTTGCTTATAAATTTCGTAGTTTTTTTTATTTTTAGGTTTATTTTCTGGAATTACTGCCCTTGACATATAAATCATATCAAAATTTTTATTAAAAACTACTTTTGGAATATTTTTATTTTTAGCTTCTAATAATGTTATTTTGTTAAATCCACATATAACATGATGAGGAAATTTTTTTTTTGCTTTGATAATTTTATTAATATCAGCACTATCAATTATAGGTTCATCTCCTTGAACATTAATAATTAGATTTGATTTAATTTTTTTTGAGGCATAAAAAACTCGATCTGTGCCAGTAAGACATCCCTCTTTAGTTTTGATAAAATTGTATCCCTTTTTTTTTACTACAGCGGAAATTCGATTATCATCAGTAGCAACATAAATATTTTTTCTCTTAAGTACTTTTGAACATATATCACAAACTCTTACAATCATTTCCTTTCCTAAAATTTTTGCCAACGGTTTTCCAGGAAATCTAGAAGAGTTATATCTTGCAGGTATTACTATAGAAATATTATTCATAAGTTTTATACTTTAATGTCTTAAATTTTGTTTTTGTTAAACTTATAATTTTGTTTTTAAAATATTTTGAACTAAAGTGTTTAAAAATCTGATCGGTTTCGTCTTGATTATTGTCTGATTTATTATATTCATCAAATCCGGCAACTTTGATAGACTTTGCTTTTCCAGCAACCGCTAAACTAAAAGCATAACCGATAGCAAGAGGGAAAGGAAGTGAGCAAAAATTTTTTTTAATCACAAATTTTTGTTTACTATTTAGTTGTAGACCGTAATCATAATATTTATTTTTTTTCAATTGTAATTTTTTTTTTAAATTTTTACCCATCATTGAATATGGAAAGACTATTTTAGTTTTTAAATTTTGATATTTTTTCATATCAGACATTATCCTAAAAGGATGGCAAGAAACTCTTAAATTAATAAATTTTTCATTGAGCGATTGATAGGTATTTAAAGCTATAACAAATAGTTTTTTTAACTTTATTATTTTTTGTATTTTTTTTGTATTAATAGGTAAATTTTTTCCTGATCCCAATATTAAAATATTTTTTTTCTTAAATATATTTGTAGGCACAAAAGTACCTTTAGGTTTATTTGAAATAAAATAAGCAGAATTTATCAATTTATATGGATTAAATTTACTAGTATCTGATGCTCCAAGTTCATAAATTATTTTTTTATATTCACTTTTTTTATATCTATCATCATTTAATATTTTTTGAATATAGGTAGGATGAATTTTTTTTTTGGCAGCAATTTTATAATAAATATTGGAACCCCATTTATAAAATCTTTTTAATTTAAGAAAAGTTTTTAATACATCTTTAAATTTTTCTGTTTTTTTATATAAAATTGAATATTTTAAAATTTCTTCAGTTTTTAAATTTCCAGGTCCTCTACCCATTCCTGTTATTGTAGAGTCTATCCAGCTAACACCATTATTCATTGCAAAGAGAGAATTTTTTAAAGCTAAATTTAAATTATCATGTGCATGAATACCTATTTCTTTTTTCCAATTATTCTTTAAGAAATTTAATATTTCTTTTAACTTTGATTTTTTTAGAGAACCTAAACTATCCGCTAAATAAATAACATTTACATTTTTTGTCTTTAAAAAATTTGTTATCTCAAATAACTGCCTTTTTTTTATTTCTGAAATTTGCATTATATTGACAAATATTTTAATTTTAAAATTATTAAGATATTTAAAAAAATTACTCAGCTTTAAAACTTCCGCGTGATGACAGGCTATTCTAATAAATTTAATTTTTTTTGAAATATTCATTGGCAAAATAACTTTTAAATTTTTTATATTAATATTTCCGTTTACAATAAAATCACTAGCATTAATCATAATTCCAATATTTATATTGTCCGGAATTTTTAATTTTTTTAACAAACTATCTTCTGTATATGCTGTTAACCCTTTATTTTTAATATGATCATTAAACCTAAAACCTAATTCAACAAATTTTATGTTTGTGCTATTAACTGCATTTAAATACTTTTGAATAGTTTTTTTATCAAAATTCCAGTTATTATAATATCCGCCATCTCTAAGCGTACAATCTAAAAGATTAAATTTTTTCATAAAAATTATTTTTTTTGCAGTGGGCAATTAATTCATCTATGCCGTCATCAATTTTTGTTTGAGTTTTAAAATTAAATTTCTCCTCTTTTTTAGCTACATAAGTATATGGATTTGAGTCATAGTGTCCTAATCCTTTTTTATTTTTAAAAATAATTTTTTTATTTAATTTTAGTTTATTTGAAACAATTTTTAAAACTTTTAGAACTTTTACAATTTTTTTTCCTGTAATCAAAATATTTTTGTTATCGTATTTTTTTTCAATAGTTTTAATGCATGCAAAAATTGCGTCATTAATATGTAGATACCGTCGTTGAGCTCTTTTAGAACCAGTATACTCTAATTTTGCTTTTTTGACTGCTGAGAAAACTATTTTTTTTAATCCATTTTTCTTACTCGAATTATTTCCATAGATAGTGCCAAATCTTAAAACGGTGTATTTAAGTTTATTTCTTTTATAAAATTCTTCTAAAAATAATTCTGCAGATTGTTTAGAAACTTTGTAAAATCCTCCTTGACTGCTGTGCACGTAAATTGTGCTAGCAAAAATCATTTTTTTTATATTTTGCTTAATGCATGAAAGAGCAATATTTATATTCCCAATAATATTAATTTTTGCAGTATCTAATGGATTGCTAATACTTTCTTCGATATCGGTAATAGCGGCAAAGTTAAAAACAATATCCTTTTTTTTAACTGCTTTATCTAATGATTTACTATTTAAAATATCACCACTTATAGCTTTTATTTTATTAAATGTTTTTCTTTTAATATTTTTATCAAAAATTGTGACATTGTGACCTAGATTAACTAGTTCTTTAGCCAATTCTAAACCGAGAAAACCTTTGCCACCGAAAATTAAAATTTTCATAATTTATATTAATGATAAAATATTTTTTTCAGTATTATTTTGCTTATAAATGTACTGATCAAAATTATACTTAGAATTATATTTATTTTTTTTTATTTGTTTAATTAAATTTTCTTCTGAATTTAAGTATGTAACAGCAGAATTTATTTTCATATTTTCAAAAGGCTTTAGATGAATATATCTTTTTTTTTTCTCAAATAGTATTACAGGTATATTACTATTAAGAGCATCTTCGATTGAACTTGATGAATAACTTATTAACAATGATGCTTTTTTTAATAATCTATCAATAGATTTATTAGAAAAGTTAATATTTTTAAAATTCTTTTTCAAATCACCTATGCAATTTTTAATAGTTGGATGTGGTTTAACTAAAACATTTAAATTATTTTTCTTGGCAAGATTATCAATAATTAATAAATGATCCCAATACTCGTAAAACATTTCTACTCCAAGAAATTGTAAATTAGTAAAATCTTTTACAGTTGAAGCTTGAAGAACATAATTATTTTTTGGAAAATTATTTTTAATTGAAGAAAAAACAATGTTGCCAGTTACTATCGGTTTTCCGAATAATTTATGTGTTTTAAGTGAGTCATTCATAATTTTGGATTGAATTGCAAAATATTTGCTTTCTCCACCAAATACTGCTTCTGCAATAATTTTTTTATAAATCTCGTCATACTCATCGTAAGATTTAGTTATAATTCCATGAGAGACACATAAAGTATTACATTTAATATCATTATCTAAAATAGAGCCATTTATACCTTTTACAATGTTTGAGATTGTTAATGAAAATTTGTTATTATTGATTAGTTTTTTTAAAGCAATAGATTTTTGCTCTAAATCATTAAAATAAAAATTCAATTTTTGATAAAAATTATTAAGCAACGTAGAAAGGTTGTATGTTTCATATTTAAAATCAATTTTTTCAATATATTGTTTGATTATTATTTTGTTCTCAGTCTTTTTAAATTCGATGGGTTTAAATCCATAAAAAAAATAAAAAATTTTGTAAGGAAGAGATAGTTTTTCAAAAAAAGGTATCCAAACTTTCACTTTTTTTTTATTTAAAATATTAATTATCCTTTTAAAGTTATAACCTGCATTTCCAAGTAAGACATTTTTACTATGAGATTTCATGCATATATTTGGAACATATTCTCTTATGATTGGAATTACTTCATGATGTTCTTCATTTGATAACCTAGTTATCTCTATTTCATTACGGTATAAACTCTCTACTATCTCAGTTATAAGATTTCCATCATGTAAGTTTTTATGATATTTTTTTTTAAGTCCAGAAACAATAATTTTATTAATATTTGTTTCTTTTTTAATCTTCTTTATTATTTCTGATATAAGTAAGATGCTATTAAATCTAAAACGTAGAAAAAAAATAATTTCAGCTTTTAGACTATAGTTTAGTTTAAAATTAAAACCTATCTTATCTGTAAACTCTTTAGAACTTTTTTGTGCTTTTTTATGAAATTCAGACGAAATATTTTTTTTAAAAT
>Ga0233444_10005536_pt1 | contig 11600 bp, 10 predicted proteins | sample SI_124_October20_6_FD_182792 | JGI IMG/M metagenome (GOLD analysis project Ga0233444, IMG submission 182792) | Seawater microbial communities from Saanich Inlet, British Columbia, Canada - SI_124_October2016_10_MG | ecosystem: Environmental > Aquatic > Marine > Inlet | place: Canada: British...
TGCCCATTTGATAGGTCATGTTCACCAGGCCGCCCTTGGCTGCCGCATAGCCGATCACGTTATTTTCGTTGCCACCGCTCGCCATAATCGAGCAAATGTTGACAATCGAGCCGCTGCCGCGCTCGAGCATGTGGCGTCCACATTCACGGGCATACATGAAAGCGCCGGTTAAATCGACGGAGATAATGCGATTAAAGGTTTCGGTGTCAAATTGTTCAGCCGAAACACCCCGTGGATCGGCGATCCCGGCGTTATTAATTAACACGTCGATTTTACCGAGTTGCTGAATGCCGGCTTGGATCACCGCATTCACATCGGCTTCGTTTGAAACATCCCCCGCCACAACACAAACGCTTGCGCCTTTTTCCTCACAAGCTTTGCCGACTTGCATGAGTGCATCTTCGCTACGTGCGGTCAGAATTAAATTGGCGCCAGCGTCAGCAAAGGCATAAGCGAACTGCTCGCCAAATCCATAACTTGCACCGGTAATAAGGACGACCTTGTTGCTGAAATCAAACACGTTGCGCTCCTGTTGGTTGTAGCGTTATTTCCCTTTAGGTCTGTGAGTTTAAAGTGAAACGATCGGCAAATGAATTGCTCTAACGATAAATCACTCAGGCGTTGCGGTTCTGGGCAAAATAGGCCGAATCTGAATTCGATTGACCAGTCGGCTGCGGTTGAGCGATGTCACGTCAAAGCAGTTTCTGTAAGGAATTTAGTGTGGTGTTTGAGCGCGTTCGCAAAGTACGAGGTGTTAAAAGTGACTGCGGGTCTCGACAGGGCGAGCCGTTATGCGACATGCTATAGGCCTTAGGTGACCAGCGCGACAAGGAGACGTGAGTATGATTCCCAAGACCATTGATGAGGTGACGGTAGATTGGTTGAGCGCGGTGCTAAATGACACAATAGAAGGCTTTGAGGTGACGCAGATTGGCCAAGGTGTTGGCCTGATGGGTGATATTTTTAGGGTAAGCTTACAACGGTCGAACATGCAATCCGCTGGGCCCGATAGTGTTGTGGTCAAGCTACCATCATCGTTTGAAGATAATCGGGCCCAAGGCGTGGCGCTCGGAATGTTCGAAGCAGAAGTGCGTTTTTATAAGAGCCTGGCAACCCAAGTGTCGGTCGGGCTGCCGGCGGTCTATTTAGCAGAAATCATTGAAGGCACCGCAGATTTTGTCATCGTGATGGAGGATCTCAGTCGATTGACGCTGGTGTCGCAAACCGATGGCATGACCCTGGATCAAACGTTTGCGGCGGTCCGTGTGCTGGCAACAATTCACGCCGTTTGGTGGGATCGCGCCAAAGCGCCAGAATATGAATGGATACTCGCCATGACTGGGCCGAGAATTGAATATGTCGATCAACTTTTGGTCCAAATTTTACCCGCCTTTTTAGAAGGATTTGGTCATTGCTTGCCGGAAGGTGGCGAGGCGTTATACACGCTGTTTGCCGGCAACTATCTCAAATTTAATGCAACCCTTGCCGCAAGAAGTCCTTGGACCATTGCGCATCAAGATTATCGGGTCGAAAACCTGATGTTTGGGGCAGAAGGTTCGGGCGAAGTAATGGTGATCGACTGGCAAGGAATTGGCAGAGGCCCAGGTGCTTATGACTTGGCCTATCTGCTGGGCGGCTCGATGGACGTGCAGCTGCGGCGAGATCATGAACATGAATTGGTGAAGGCCTACCATGATCAGCTCCTGCTGAGCGGCATCACCGGCTACAGTTTTGAGCAAGCGTTCGAAGACTACGGTTTTGCACATTTGATGGGGGGATTGGCGACGGCAATGGTTACTGGCGGCACCATGGATTTGAGTAATGACCGCGGCAAACAATTGGTAGAAACCATGGCGAGTCGACATGTTACTGCTGCACTTGATCACGATGGGCTTGCGCGAGCGAAAGCTGTGCTGCAGCACGATTAACCGATGTTGGCAAATTTAAAGCCTTTGGTATGTTGCGAGGACAATAGCATCATGGATATAGAACAATTTAACACGGCGAGTAGTTTGACCTTGCCGTCGATAATGCAAGGGCGGCTCGCGCAGAATGCTGCCTGGACGGCCTTATTTAATCGCGGAAAACGCTCTTATCATGACCTGCAAAAAAAGGTGGTGCGCGGCAAGGATGGGTCTCGGTATTTAAATCGCGCGGTACGTCTGATGCGTGAGTTGGTGCTCCGGTTGGTGCTGGTTGGTTTTTGTGTTGGTGGTACGGCCTTGGCCCGTGCCGATAATGAACTCTCGCCGGGTATGCTGGCGCCGGGATTTGAGTTAGCAAACTTAGTCGACGACACACAAAGGCGCGCCTTGAAGGATTATTCTGGGCAAGTCGTGTACTTGGATTTTTGGGCTTCCTGGTGCGGACCTTGCCTAGTTGCGATGCCCAAAATTGAGGCCTTGCGGCAATCTGTTAATTCCGATGAGTTTGTTGTCTTGGCCATTAACGTGGATCGCGACCTTAAAAAGGCCCGGAAGTTTCTGACTAAGATTGGCGTTGGCTATGACAGTTTGGTTGATGAGCAAGGACGGGTGTCAGCATCCTATGGCTTAAACGCGATGCCAAGCTCCTTCGTGATTAATCGATCCGGCGTTGTTACCAAAGTTCACGAAGGATTTCGCGAGGGTGATGAGGACGAATTGCGAGCCCATATTCAAGGGGTGATCGACAGTGGTGCCTAAAGCTTTAAAAATAGTTACGGGGCTTATTGTTTTATTGCTAGCGAGTTGCCAAACGGTCGAGCCTTGGGAGCGCGACCGGCTTGCTAAACAAGATATGCAGTTGACGCCGAACGTTCTAGATGCGCGACTTGCAGATCAGGTCTTTTTCAGTAAAGAAGCCGCCAGTGGCGGTGGCGCCAGCGCCGGTGGCGGTTGTGGGTGCAATTGATGGGGCCTAAAAATCAACTCACTCCGTTGGCCCTGTTGTCAGCCGCCGCCTTGTCTTTGCCCGCTTTTTCTGCGAGCCAACCCACTGAGCGAGTGGTGTCTGTAAATACCTCGGTTTACCAAGAAGGCGATACCAACGCCGCAGAGGTCGTGTTTGGCGATCTGCAGCGGTTTCGGGTCAAAACCAATCAATTTAATTTGAGCGCGCCAATAGGGCGTGATTGGTCGATGTCTTTGGGGTATGACAACGAAGCGATGAGTGGTGCATCGCCCTGGGGAACGGTAGCCGCAAGCGATGGCAGTGGCGATTTAATTATGTCTGGAGCAAGTATCGATGATTCGCGCAACGGGGTCGATGTGAACCTAACTCGACATTGGCGCGGGCAGTCTCTTGGAGTTTCAGTGGGTTATTCTGGCGAGCACGATTATCATTCCCGCTCGGTGGGACTGAACTACGAGCGGGATTTCTTCAAGCAAAATACAACGCTTGCTTTGTCGCTTAGTTATGCAAGTGATGAATTAACGCCTACAGACGCGCAATTATTTCAGCGATTGGAAAAAGGCTCGAAACACACACGGTCATTTTACGCCTCGGTGAACCAGCTCTTGAGCCCGGTTTCGATGCTCAATCTGGGATTTGGCATCACCAAACGGACGGGCGAGTTATCAGATCCCTATAAGCTGCGGGATGTTCGGCCGGGGAAACGGGTTGAGAGGACTCTAACAGCGAATTACCGGCGTTATTTCGATTGGCAGACCAGTAGCCTTGCCGTCGACTATCGGTATTTCTGGGATTCCTACTCGGTGGGGGCGCACACTCTTGCGATGAGCTGGATGCTGGGCGATGAGGCGGGCGTGCAATGGGGCCCGATGCTGCGATATTACAGTCAGAGCGCAGCAGCCTTCTATACACCTTGGGACCGCTATGATCAGCTTGAGACAATAGCGCAGTCGAGTGATTTCAGACTCTCGACTTTTGGGGCGGTTAGCTACGGGTTGAAGGCGCGGTATCGCATAGGCGCCGTGCAAATATCAATGCAGTATGAGCGTTACGACAGCGGCTCGGGTTACGCGTTATCCAGCGCTAAAACAGAGCATCCGGGATTGGTAGATTTTGAGGTGCTGTCGCTTGGCGCGGAGTACCGATTCTGACAAGCCTACAGGTCTTTCGATTTACCGCTATGGGGAGCCCCTGCGAGCTGAAACTATCCGGCGACCCCGCGCTCTGTCAGCAAGTTGCCGCGGATTGCCAGCACGAGGCGATGCGTTTTGAGACGCAATATTCAAGATTCACCACCAACAGTATTACCGCAAAAATCAATGCGGCTGCTGGCGAATCAGTTGTGCCGATTGATGTCGAATGCCGCGCCATTCTGGAATACGCTGGGGTTTGTTGGACGTTGAGTGATGGGTTGTTCGATATCACCTCGGGGGTGCTGCGCAGGGTATGGACAAAAGACCGAACACAATTGCCAACGTCAGCTGAGCTGCGCCCTATCTTGGCCTTGATTGATTGGCGTAAGGTAGAGATCAGCGATGCGGGCGTACGGCTTGGCGTGTCTGGCATGGAGATCGACCTCGGCGGCGTCGTAAAAGAGTACGCAGCGGATGCTTTGGCGCAGCGCATCCGTTTGGCGGGCATCGAATCTGGCGTCGTTAATTTAGGGGGTGACATTTTCTGCGTTGGGAAAAACCCTGAGGGGATGCCCTGGCGTATCGGCATCAAAGACCCAGATGGCAGTGGCGCCATCGCGCAGGTTGGCATTGCCAACGCAGGTTTAGCAACCAGTGGCGGTTATGAGCGTTACATTGATATTGAAGGCGAGCGCTTCAGTCATTTGCTCAACCCGGCGACGGGAATGCCCGTAAAGAGTCTTGCAAGCGTCAGCGTGATCGCTGAACAAAGCGTTGTTGCGGGCTCGATCGCAACCATTGCATTGCTTAAGGGACAAGCGGCCGGACTGCGCTGGCTTAGGGCCCTGGAGTGCCCCTTTCTGGCAATTGATGCGAGCGGGAAGTTTTGTACGCGTTCAGGTCAGGAGGGTGATGCAGGACCAGGAAGTGACCTGGATCAAAAATTTACACGTTTAACCTCTATTAAGCCAAATTAAGGACGCATCTCAATGAGTCGACGCCTGCTACCGCTACTGCTCGTTTTTGCATCCCTTAGCGCATTGGGCGACGATGCGGCGCTCTTTTCACTTTATAAAACCGGCGTGGCGCCGATCATTCAAGGCACCTGTATTGGGTGTCATGCTAGCGGCGGCGCGGCCAGGTCAACCAGGCTTGTTTATGCCTCCGGCTCGTCAACCTCGGTTCAGGAAGCAAACTTCAACCTGGCCCGGTCTTACATTGAAGCTAATATCAAAAATGGTTCGCAGTACACGTTTTTAAACAAAGGGCAGGGGCAGGGCCACGGTGGCGGTAACCAGCTGCGTCGAGCGGAAGATGTCCAAGCGATCAGGGAGTTTATCGACGCCATTGCATTGACATTAAGCGATGCGGACGAGGATGGCGTCACAAACGATTTAGACAATTGCCAGGACGTGTCCAATGCGGACCAAGCAGATCTCGACCAAGACGGCAAAGGCGACGTCTGTGATGCGGATATCGATGGGGACCAAATATCGAACACCGATGAAACTGCGCAAGGCACGTCGCCAGATAAGGCTGATTCCGACGGCGATGGCGTTTTAGATGGCATCGACGCATTGCCTTTGGACGCCAGTGAAAGCAGTGATCGCGACGGCGATGGCACGGGCGATAATGCCGATGCTTTTCCGGATGATTCTGCCGAGACCCAGGACAGCGATAACGATGGAGTGGGCGACGTTCGGGATGCCTTTGATGATGACCCCAACGAGTTTGAAGATACGGATGGCGATGGGGTGGGGAACAATGCTGATGTCTTTCCCGATAATTCTGCCGAGACGCAAGATAGCGATAATGATGGGGTAGGAGACGTTCGAGATGTCTTTGATGACGATCCCACTGAATTTGAGGATACGGATGGCGACGGGGTGGGCGATGTCGCGGACCTTGATGATGACGGCGATGGATTTAGCGATGCGCAGGAAATTGCCGACGGCACCAATCCTAAAAGTCGTTTTTCATGCGGATCATGCCCGTTCAGTTTTGATGTGGATGAGAGCCAAGCGGCGCAACCGTTGACGGATGGCTTATTAGTTATACGACACTTGTTCGGGTTCAGTGGTGATGCCCTGACATCGGGCGCGGTCGCAGGTTTGGCTGACAGAGCGTCCTCAGAGGGTATTACAAGCTATCTAACGGACGCTGATGCTGAACTCGACATTGACGGCGATGGTGAGTCTAAGCCGCTTACAGATGGCCTATTATTGATCCGGTATTTGTTCGGGTTTCGGGGTGATGCTTTGATCTCTGGCGCGATTGGTTCTGACGCCGAGCGGGATACGGCGGAGGCCGTCGAGGCGTATATCAAGGCGCGGGTGCCCGCGCAATAACTTGGTTTCGAGCCAGCGGCAATTGGCGCACGTTATGGTTGATGGCGAAAGCAGCGTTAGACCGAAATTCTGAGCGAGTCATAAAAGAGACAGCAGGCAGGCGGACCTAATCTGGTTGGGAAGCCTGCGATAGACGGTGGCAGTCGGGCTGTGCAATAACCAGTCTTAAATGTTTAGCAATTCTTTCTCGGTCGGTTCTGAATTGCTGAAATCCACAAGCACGGCTCGCAAAGCAGAAGGGCTTGATGACATGCTGTGCAGCATCGCTATAACAGCCCTCAATGCCGACCAGCGCTTTAGGACCGCGGCTAGTGGATGATGTCCTGGCGGATGGTGGCGCTTTCGTTTGGTTCCAGGACGACCTTGAAGCCGGCAGTTACTTCAAAAGGCCGTCAGGAAGTTTGAGCACTCAGGGCGCTTTAATGTGAACCGAGCCTTGATCAGGGATGACGTTGCTGAGACCTTCATAGATATCATCGGTCCACCGGGTGTGCCCAACGCCAGCTGAATATCCGCCATCGACGGGTAAGGTGATGCCGGTGAGGTAGCTACCCGCATCCGATGCCAGCATCAATAGCGGTCCGGCCAGCTCTTCGAGGGTACCCAATCGGCCTAACGGCGTTTTGTTATTGATATAGGTCTCATATCCCGGCACGGCGAGGTAAGGGCCCGTCATTTCGCTCGGGAAGTATGCAGGCGCTAGCGCGTTGACGCGAATGCCGCGGTCTGCCCAGCTGCAGGCCAGATTCCGCGTTAAATTGATCACGCCTGCCTTCGAGGTTTGATACGCCAAAGGGTGATCGCCACTACCGCCCATTCCGAGTACCGAGGTTAGATTGATAATGGCGCCGCCTTTGCCATCGGCCAACATTCGTTTGCCAGCTTCCTGGCAGCAATACCACAGGCCTGATAAATTGGTCTTCAATGTGGCCTCAAACAGTTCATGGGGAAGCTTTTCAGGTACAAAGCCGCCATCGCCAACTTGGCCTGCATTATTCACCACAATATCGATGCGACCGCATCCAGCCCAAGCTTGTTCCATCATCGCCGCAACTGCGTCGGGCTGGTCAACATCGCAGGCAATGGCGATGGCCTTACCGCCGGCGTTATTGATTTGCTCCGACAGGGCTTCTAGCCGGTCGAGCCGACGAGCGGTGATCACAACCGTTGCGCCTTGATTGGCCAAAATCTCTGCAAAGTAAGCGCCAAGGCCGGAGGAGGCGCCAGTCACAAGGGCGGTTTTACCCGTTAGATCAAATAGTTTGTTTACGAGGTCCATGGGCATCTCCAATAAATGAGGGGTTCGGTTTAGCACCTATAGTTTCTCGAATTGCCCGTGAGTGCAAGGCCTATCCTTGTGTTGTGGGTGCGTACAAGACGCCGGCTCAAGTCGCACATAACACTTATTGAATTAGACGCCGCTAAGCAGGCGTGCACTCGATCGTCTTGCCTAACCAACTACCGGCAGGTGGGTGCGGCGCAATGTGTCAAAGCACTTGACAGAAAACCGTCAGCCGTGCTTTTTTATAACCAGTGATCGTCACGACAGTTTTATTACACGAGGATTTGATATGAACACGCCAACGAAGGGTTCCGTTCGAACGATGGATGCCGCGTTCCAAAAGCTGCTCGATGCCGATACCCATCCTGAAAATATTTCCGATGCTTTGAAGCGTAATGCGCCCATGGCGCCCGGACCAACCTTGGTCCCGGTGAAGCGCTATACCTCACGCGTGTATCACGAGCTTGAGAAAACCCATTTGTGGAAAAAAAGCTGGCAAATGGCTTGCCACGAGGACGATTTTAAAAATGTTGGGGATGCCGTGCCTTATGACATCACAACGATGTCTTTTTTGATCGTGAAGGTCAGCGAAGATGAATACAAAGCCTATTACAACGCCTGCTTGCACAGAGGGCGTAAATTGCGTGAAAACCCTGGTCGATCGCTCGATGAGTTGCGCTGTCAGTTTCATGGCTGGTCTTGGAACCTTGATGGCTCGATCAAGCAGATACCCTGTGCATATGATTTTCCGGGTCTCAAACGCGAAGAAGAGTCGCTCCCAGAGGTGCGTCTCGCGCGTTGGGGACGGTTCATCTTTATTAACCCTGATCCCGATGGCGAATCACTCGAGTCGTTTCTTGGGGATTTAGACAGCCATTTTCCGCTCCTGGCCTACGACAAGCGTTACAAGTCGGCGCATGTAGCAAAGGTCATTAGAGCAAATTGGAAAGTGGTCCAGGAAGCCTTTATGGAGTCCTATCACGTGCTCATGACGCACCCCCAGATTTTGACGGGCGGGGCCCATGACCTGTGCACCAAGTATGATGCGTTTGAAAATTACTCCCGCGCGATTCGGTGCGGCGCGCTGGAAAGTGAAGGCATGCCGGCTTGGGAACCAGTGCAATTGGATGGCGTGCATAAAGTGCAGCACCCGCTAAATGGTTGGGTCTATGAAGATTTGGGTGATGGGGTGGTCGAGGTAACAACGCCTAAAGGCCTATCAGGAAAATTCACGGAAGACGCGGTATGGCTCGAAGGGGAGCTGACGGACGCCAATCCCCATTTGTGTAATTGGGTGGGCGGCCTACAATTGCCTGCGAAAGCAACAGCTGCGATGCAGGATCCTAAGGCGGTTGGCCGCATCAAAGACAAGCTTGGCGCGCGCGGCAGCAGTCGTGCGGTTGGCGCCGAGATTCAGCGCCAAGTGCTAAAGGAGATTATCCCGTCTATTGCGGATACGATTCCGGATGTCGAGCTCACCGCATCGATCTTTTTCACCGTGTTCCCGAATTGGCATCCCTGGGGCTCGTTTAATCAGATTAATTACCGATTCCGGCCGAACGGCGACAACCATGAGGAATGTATCATGGAGTGCATGTACTTTACGCCGATTCCCGAAGAAGGCGATTACACGCCCGTTTCTGAAATTCATTGGCTGGGCCCCGATGATGATTACACCGAGGCGTCTGAGCTTGGGATGTTAACCAAGATTTTTAATCAGGACCTGCGGAACCTGCCCTATGTCTATCAAGGCATGAAGGCCACGGCGCGCGAGCACTTGAGATTCGGCGATTACAATGAGTTGAAGCTTCGCCACTGGCATGAACTGTATGCGAAGCTGATTCAGGATCCGATAACCGAAACGGGTTGATCAGAGCAGTTTTTGCCTTCAGCGCAGGGTAAAAAGCCTTGGCCTTCAAAAGGCACAGCGGTCAGCGCGGCTAAGTGCGTTTTCGCTGAGTTCTTTCGGCGCTGAGTCTCTCGGCTAAGGGGTGCTGCACTTTCTGATACTGCGGCACTCTGAAATCTATTTATTAGCCATGCGGCGGCTTGAATGATTTTAGGATAAAGCAGGAGCCTGCAGACGCCTGTTTGCAGGCTTCTGTTTGCAGGCTATGGTTTGGCTAAGGATTTTGAAAACGGTGGAGCAACAATGGATTTGATCGATAAACGAGTGGTGCTCACGGGCGGCGCCAGTGGGATTGGCGCAGCGGTTCTGCGGCGTCTTGCAGCAGAGGGCGCACGCAGCGTACACGTAGCGGATCAAAACCAGGCTGCACTGACAGCGCTTATCTCAGAGCTTTCGCCGCACTGCGATATTCAGGGCGCAACCCTTGACGTGACCGATCGCGTGGCGCTTACAAAATGGTTTAGCGCCGCCGATGCGGCAATGGGCGGCATCGATATTGTGATCAACAATGCGGGCATCATGTCTGGCGCGATTACGTTTCCAGAGACGCCAATTGCCGCAATGATGAAAGTTATCGATGTCAACCTCATCGCCATGATGTTAGGCACTCGGTTAGCCGTAGAATTGATGCAGGCTCGGGGTATTGAAGGCGTTGTGATTAATACAGCGTCGGTTGCTGCGTTCAACGCCATGCCGGCGGACCCAGCTTATGCCGCATCCAAAGCCGGGATTGTTAATTTCACCCAGTCTTGCGCGCCACTGGCGCAAAGCCATGGGGTTCGTGTGGTTGCAATTTGCCCTGGGGTGACCGATACCGCCATCGTGCCCCATGATGCAGAGTGGTTGAAGCCTGCATTGGCCAGCGTGCGATTTTTAACACCGGATGACATTGTCGATGCCATGGTGCAGGTGATCGGAGAGACTGAGTTGACGGCATCTTATATTCGGGTCGACAATCAGCGGTTGTAACAATCGTCGCCCATTCAATTTAACGAGCTTACTGGAGGCACTATGACCCCATCTTCGCCGATAACCTTCGGGATAATGTGTGCCGCAGATAGAATGACTCAGACCGGGCTGCAGCGTTTTGCGCAACAGGTTGAAGCGTCGGGCTTGGATCAGATTTGGGTGCCGGAACTCTTAGGTCGGGATCCTTTTTTGACGGCTTCTGCACTGCTGTCGGCAACGCAGAGGGTTCGAGTGGGAACCGCCATTGCCAACGTCTATGTGCGCGATGCGCGGGCTACAAAGTCAGCGGCCTATAGCCTCACGGATGCGTTTGGGGACCGATTTGACTTGGGTCTTGGGGTTTCGAATCCGCTCGGCAACGAGCCAAGGGGACATGCTTGGTTACCGCCGGTTACGAAGTTGCGGGATTTCGTTGATCGTTACGATGCCGCCGATCTGTATTTTCAGGCGCCAGAAGCGCGCATCCCCAGATATCTTGCGGCCCATGGTCCAAAACTGATGAAGCTGGCGGGCGAGCGGTTCGATGGTGCGTTTAGCTACCTGCAAACTCTTGCGTATTCGAAGATTGCGAAAGGCCTTTTGGGCGAGGGTCGCCTTAATTTAATGCAGCCCACCGTATTTTTAGAAGACCCAGAGGCCGCCCGGTCGTTAGCTAGAAAGGCGATTAAAATTTATATGCCACTCGAAAACTATCATCGTGCTTGGCGCGAACGGGGATTTGAAGACACTGATTTTAATAACGGCGGGTCCGATACGTTTATCGATGCGCTGATCCCTTGGGGCAACTTGGCGACGATCAATGCAGCCTACCGTCAGCAATTAGCGCAAGGTGTGGGTCACATCATCATGACGCCGCTGGGTTTGGATTTAGATCATGACAGCGGCTGGCAAACGATCTCGGAATTAACTCAAAGCGTGAGAGCGAGTGATGCGACAGCATGAAGCAGCAGGGGCGTAATTTGACTGCACGCAGCAGGCTGTCAAAGCATGCGTTGGCACCAAAGAAATCTGTCGGCGCAGGCTGAAAAAATGCCGGGGTTGGATAAGACGATGCGCGCCACGGTCCT
>Ga0233444_10005539_pt1 | contig 11599 bp, 6 predicted proteins | sample SI_124_October20_6_FD_182792 | JGI IMG/M metagenome (GOLD analysis project Ga0233444, IMG submission 182792) | Seawater microbial communities from Saanich Inlet, British Columbia, Canada - SI_124_October2016_10_MG | ecosystem: Environmental > Aquatic > Marine > Inlet | place: Canada: British...
CTCGAACGATAGGAACAGATAGGAACAGATAGCTATCAGGCTGTTCCTATTTGCCGGGCGCGGCCTCCTCGGGATCGGGCCAAGTCGCTCGAAAGATTTTTCGTGTTCCTATAGCTATTTTTGGCGATAGGAACAGCCGGTTCCCATTTCGCAGGGGGGGGGTGATATGCAGCGGACTGGCGCGATCACCCCGACGCGTCCATCGCGCTGGCGGTGGCCGCCCGGGCCTGGCGCGCCGCCTCGATCTTCGCGCCGTCGCTCGAGCGCGTGAGCTGGCGCCACAGCTCCAACCGGGCCCGGTCAGGAGCCACGTCCTGGTCAGCGGCGATCCACTGCCACAGCTGCCCTTCCAGGTTGTAGATCTGCTGCGTTCGCCCAGCGACGTACGCGCCGATCTTGGCCTCCACAAACACCGGAACGACGGCCCGGATGACGCGCTCGGTCGTCGCAGCGTCGACCGCCCATTCGCGGTTGAGCATGGCGAGCTCGAGGCCGTGCCAGTTTCGAATCGTGGCCGTGTACAGGTCCTTCACGAGCTGCCAGTACCGCGACAGGTTGCCGGATCGCATCTCGATCTGGGCCGTCCAGCCCTTGTCGAGCAGCAGGTTGAGGATGCCCGCATCCCCGGCTCGGACGGCCATGAGCATCGTTGCCTGTGGCTCTCCCCCGTTGTTTTCGCCCAAGAAGCTCGCCCGTCGCGTGTTCACGAGGCTGGCGCCCTCGTCCAGGGCCGCGCGCACCTGCTCGCGCGCGTCGGCCGCGTCCATGTCCTCCGCGATCAGTCGCATCGCGGCGTCCCAGATCTGGTGGTCCAGCTCGGCGTACCTGTCCGCGGCCATGATCTCCGCGCCCCTGAGCAGCAGGAGCGTCATGAGCGCGAGGTGCTGGGCGTGCGAGGGAACCGCGTCCACGGCTTCGCCGGCGGCCCACGCGGTGAAGCGCGCCTTGACTTGCTTCCTCGCCCATTGGACGGACGCGTCCGTGCCCACCGCGTCCATCAGGCCCTTGACCCAGGGGTTGCTTAGGCGCTCGGCCTCAAAGTCCAGCTCGCGCTGCGTGGCGTCGAGGTTGACGAAGTTCTCGGGCACGGCGCCGCTGCCCCAAACGCCCTTGTTGGCCGGCGTCGGCTCGTGGGTGAGCGCGTTGCAGATGTGGCCAAACAGGCCCTTCCAGGTTTGGTAGACGGGCGCGCCGCGGTCGGCGTCTGCTTTGGGCAGGGCCCGCATGCAGGGCAGCTTCACCGCATCCTTCCGCACGCCAAAGGTCTGCAGCGCCAGCTTGAACCAGCGGTCGTCGCACTCGAAGTCCTGCGCCCGGGCCGCGCGGCAAAAGTCGCGCATCCACACGCAGATGGCCAGCGCGGGCTTGGGCGCCTTGCGCGCGGAGAGCGCGGCCTGCGTCACCACGACCTCGATCACGTCGCGCGGCAGGCCCAGCAGAGGCGGCGGCGCCGCTTGGGCGGCGGGCGGCTGGTCGCGTTGCCGCTTCTGCTCGTTCGCGTCCGTGGGCGCGGCGCTGGGGCGCAGCGCCGCGAGCGAGGGCAGGTGCGCGGCCGGCATGCCGGGGCGTCCCCCTAGCCGGTGACGCGCGGCACGCGCGTTATCGGGCCATCCTCGCGCAGCGCCCCGTTCGCGCCGCGCGAGGATGGCGCGGCGCCAGCCCGGTTAGCGATAACCGCCGCGGCGCGGCCCCCTTGTTGGTGAGCGGCCGCGGCGGGGGGACGAGCGGCGCGGCGATGCCGCTCGACCGCGTGGTGGAGACCGCCTTTGCCGGGCTGCGCGTCGCGCCCATCGGCGTGACGCTCGCGGGCGAGCTCCGGCCCCGGGGCGCGGTGGAGGCGCCGGACGGCGTCGAGGCGACGCCGACCGCGCGCAAGGACGGCGCCTCGCCACCGGAGCCGGGCACCCCAAGGAGCCCGGAGACGAAGCCCAGCAAGAAGCAAAAGGCCGCCGACGGCCGGGGCGGAAGGCCGACGGCGGCGGGCGCGCAGAAGGACCCGGTGGAGGCGCCCGACCCCTTCGCGCCCAGCGACCCCGCGGAGGCCAAGGAGAAGTTGCAGGCGCTCGCGATGGAGCTGATCCGGACCGACCTGAGCGAGCCGCTCGCGCCGCTCGCGCTCGAGGGCGCGGCGGGCGCGGCGGGCGCGGCGAGCCGGTGGGCGCGCGCCGTGCAGGCGCTGAGCGCGAACAAGGCGGCGCGCTACGCCAAGAGCGCGGAGGCCCACGCCGAGGCGCGCAAGCTCGGCGCGCACGACATGGGCGCGCTCTTCGAGAAGGCTGCCGAGGACAAGGTCGTGCAGCGGCGCAAGGACAGCGACGGCAACGAGTACTGGAGCGACACCAAGTGGGAGTTTGTGGAACAGAGCGACCGGGCCAAGCGCTACCTGCTGGACGGCTTCGCGGGCACGGCCAAGACGCGCATGGCCGAGGCGGCCGAAACCCGGCCGACGCCGGATGCGCGGGCGGCCGTGCGCGTGGGCATGGAGCTCCACCAGTTTGCGGAGGAGTACGGCCACCTGCCCACGGTGCTCGACACGCTCAACGAGAGCCTGCGCGCCTTCCTGAAGCAGCCGCTCTTTTTGAACGAGACCATGTTCAACTTCTTGATCCTGGGCACGGCGGGCGTGGGCAAGACGCGGCTCGGCAACAAGATGGGCGCGCTGCTGAGCCACTTTGGCCTCTACCTCTACCCGGACATGAAGGTGGCCCAGCGCAGCGACTTTGTCGCCGACTACGAGGGGCAGACGTCCAACAAGGTGCGCGGCTTCCTGGACGCCAACCAGGAGCGCGTGCTCTTCCTGGACGAGGCCTACTCGCTGACGACGTACGACCCGCTCAAGCCGGGCCAGGAGAAGAAGGACCGCAAGCTGACCCCCTACTCGCAGGAGGCCATCGACGGGCTCAACCAGTACCTGTCGGAAAACGCCGGCACCGGCTGCTTCATCGCGGCCGGCTACCCGGACGAGATGCAGAACGACTTCCTTCCGGCCAACCGGGGGCTGGTTCGCCGCTTCCTCTCCAAGATCCACATCCCAAACTACACGAGCGAGAAGCTGATCGCCATCTACCTGGCCAGCCTCGCCGACAAGCTGAGCCAGAAGGGCGGGGAGCCGGTCACCGCGCAGCAGGTGGCCACGTACTTCACCCGGCCGGCGCTGGGGCTGCTGTCCGAGGCGATCGAGGCCGCGACGCTCGAGCCGCCGGCGGGCACGGTCAGCTACCGCAAGGCGGAGGAGGAGGAGGCCGTCAACCAGATGGACGTCGACGCCGAGGCGGAGGTCAAGACCCCCATCGACCCCACGGAGCTCACGGAGCTGGCCAAGATCTTCCAGGACCAGGCGAGCTCGATGGTGACGCTCGCCGACTTCACGGCCATGCTCATCTGGACGAGCCCGCGCTACGGCAAGACGACGCTGGGCACCTCCACGCGCAAGTCGGAGGACACGTGGGCGATCGGCGCGCGGGACATGGCCGCCATCCTCGTGGGGCAGGTGCGCAAGCAGCTGGGGACGGAGGGTGCCAAAATCGCGGCGGAGGAGCTGACCGAGGTGCTCGAGTACTACGGCTGGCGCGACCGTCGCAGCGGCAAGATCGGAGCGCCCAAGGGCTCGTGGCGCCGCGTGCCCCTCCCCGACGCGCCGGCGGAGTTGGCCGAGATCGCCGCGCAGCGGCGGGCGCTCGCCGAGGCGGACCAGGCCTACGAGGCGGAGCAGGCGCGCCTCGCGGCGCAGGCGGCGGCCGAGGCGGCGGCCGCCGAGAAGGCGAGGAAGCTGCTGGCCAAGCAGGAGCAGGTGGAGCGCGAGAACCTGTCGGACGTCCTTGAGGACCGGGAGACGAGGCCGGCGCGCGAGGAGGAGCAGCGGCTGCAGCGCGCTGTGCGAGAACGGGCGCGCGAGCTGCGGGCGCGCGACATGCTGAGGCGGAAGGAACTGGAGGCCAAGCAGGCCAACAGGAAGCGGGCGGAACTGCCGGCCAACCCGAAAGGGGCGATTCGGAAGGGCCCGCCCAAGCGAGGGCAGCCGACCCGAGCCACCTGGGGCTGGATCGGCGCGGCCGGCGCCGACGACGGCGGCGACTAGGCGGCGACCAGGCGCGGCGGGGCGCGACTGGGCGCGACGGGGGAATGGGGGGGGGGAAGGGGCGAGGAATGGGACGGGGGTCGCCGGGAGCGGGTTCTTGTGGTTTTTTTTAAAGAGGGAGACGCGCACACGCGCACACGCGCACACGCGCACACGCGCGCACCAACTCCGTGCGTGGACCTAAAACGCGAGGGTGCGCACGCCCGTGAGGGCGGCGCCGAAGAGGCCCTCGGCGGTCTCGGTCGGGACGGGCGTGCCGGCCGCGAGGCTGGCGCGGTCGGCGGCGTCGGGCACGGCGTGGAGCGTGCAGCAGCCGGCGGCGCTGAGCACGTACACGGCGGTGTGGTTGTGCTCGTAGGCGAGCGCGCAGCAGGCGTCGGCCGTGAGGCCGCACGGCTCGTCGAAGGCCACGGCGTACTGGCCGCTGGGGAAGCGCTTGAGCGCGTGCGTCGCGCAGGTGTGCAGCGCGTTGGGTGCGGGCGCGTCGGGCGGCGCCATGGGCTGCGGCGGCGCGGGCGGCGGGTGGGGCGAGGGCGGCGGCGAGGGCGGCAGGTCCTTGAGCGAGCGCCACTCCACGCGCACGCCCTCGACCCAGAGCATGCGGTAGGCGCCGAGCAGCGTGAAGCGCACGTAGTGCACGTGACGCAGGGCGTTGTACTCGGCGTCCGTGGCGAGCGCCTCGAGGCAGACGTACTGGAAGGCCATGAGGCCGTCCTTGTACACGTCGATGCTCTGGCGGTGGTACGGCTTGCACTGCGTGGGCAGCGGGTTGTGCGCCGCGTCGAAGACCTCGACCGCGTAGTACTTGTTGGTCACGTCGCCGATGGCGCGCGCGCCCTGGTGCGCGGAGCTCTCGAAGAAGAGCGAGGCGAACTCGGGGTTGGCGGGCAGCGAGAACTCGAGCCCGAAGAGGTAGTGGTCGCCGAGCGCGATCCGGTCGTTGGTCAGGTCGAGCTCGAGCCACGGGCGCTCGGTGTTGGCCTCGGTCGTGCCGCAGCGCCGGCCGCCGTCGAGGCAGCGCGCGGGCGTGTCGCCCGTGCGGCACGGCAGCGGCGAGGCGGAGAGCGCCGCGGAGCAGGCCGCCCACGCGGAGGGCGGCAGCGTGCCGTCGGTGATGGCGTCGAGCGCCGCCTTGCGCGTGGCGTTGGCCACGTTGGTGAGCTCCATGGCGCCGCCGAGGGCCGTGGAGGCCGTGGCCGGGTCGGTCTCGCTCCCGCCCAGGAAGTAGGTGGAGAGCGTGACGCGCGTGGGCTCGGCGTGCACGATGCGCGCGCTGTCGCTGATGGGCAGGCGCGGGCGCGGCGGCGAGGGCGTGGGCGGCGGCGGCAGCGCGCCCTCGGGCAGCAGCGGCGCGGGCGCGGGCGGCGTGAAGGAGGCGTCGAGCTGCCAGACCTGCTGCATGCTCGTCGCCAGCAGGCTGCAGCGCGCCTCGGCCGAGATCATGTACACCTGCGCAGCACGGTGGGGCGCGCGTTGGGGCGCGCGTTGGGGCGTGCACGCGCGCGCGCCTAAGAAGCGCGCGCGTGGTTGCGAGTGCGCACCGAGTCGCAGAACCGGCGCTCCATCAGCGTGGCCATCCCGCGGCCGCGCTCGGCCGTGAGCGGCTCGGGCGGCCGGGGCGGCGGTGGCGGCGAGGGCGGCGAGGGCGGCGGCGGCGGCTCGGGCGAGGGCGGCGGCGAGGGCGGCGGCGACAGGCCGGCAAAGCGCGCGAGAAACTCCTCCGAGAGCGTGTTGGAGCGCGTGTCCGCCAGCTCGAGCGGCCGCTGCACGCAGTCCTCGCGGCCCTGGTAGTGGCGCGCCGGCGTGCACGAGCCGACGCCAAAGTCGTCGGTGGGCTGCACCTCGCAGCAGTGGATGTCGGCGTTGTCCGGGAAGGCGCGCTTGAGCCGGTCGGAGCAGCGCGTCGCGAAGAGCGCCTGCATGCCCGTGCGGAAGTCCGTGCCCGCCGTGTTGGTCTTGCCGCCGTTGATCATGGCCTGCACGTGCGTGGGGCCAAGGCCGTCGCGGATCATGTCGAGTTTGGCGACCGCCTCGGCGCGCGTGAGCCCGTAGTAGGTCGAGTCGAGCGCTCCGTCGACGGTGTCGAGGCCGCCAGTACCCACGCTCACGCGCGCAAGCATGTCGTCGACGTCGTACACGCCGTCGGGAGTCACCTGCAGCCGCCGGCCGTACCACGACTCGAGCGGCGGCACGCCGCTCCCGCCGACGCCGCGCTTCAGGTTGTAGCGCGCCGTGTCGACCGTGTACCGGTAGTCGCTCTTGTCCTGCGCGGCCACGATGCGGTCCTGGTACCGCTCGGCCATCTCCGTCTTGAAGGTGTTGATGATCGCCGACTCGACGTCGAAGTTCTCGCCGAGCGTGAGCGTGTTGGGCGCGCTGTTGCAGACCTGCCGCGCGTTCTCCGCGCACGAGCGCTCCGAGAAGGCGTGCAGGTAGAGCAGCCGGTGCCAGCCGGGCGGCACCCTCGGGTCGCTGCGCACGCGCGAGCGGGCAAGGGCGAGCGGGCAAGGGTGAGCGGGCAAGGGCGAGCGGGCGGGCAAGGGCGAGCGGGCGGGCAAGGGTGCGCGCGTGCTGGTTCGAGGTGCCCATGTTTGCACTCGGAACTGGTTACGTAGGCCCAGCTCCACAGGCTGCTTTCGAGGTAGGTGGGCGCCTTGGACACGTCGCAGCCGCCCGAGGCGACGCCCATGCCGCACCCCGTGAACTGGCGCCGCCGCGCGGCCGACTCGCCGACAAGGTGCCCCGGCACGCGCATGTCGTACGCGTTGTGCCTCCGACTCGAGGCGTCGCGGATCTCGTCCGCCACCTCGAGGTTGTTGCGCCCCGAGAGCGGGTTGCCGACGGCGTCCTCGATCGAGTACTTGTACGTGGGGTTGCACAGGACGTCGCGGTAGAGTGCCTGCAGGCTCGTGCCCTCGCGCAGGTTGCGGTCGAACGCGAAGGCGCCGTTGGTGTAGTCCTCCTCGAAGCCGCTGACGCCGCCGTCGGGGTCGCGCAGCTGGCGCAGCGAGCCGAAGGCGCGCAGCGGCGCGTACTCGTGCATCGGCACCTCGTGGCCAAAGGCGTCGCGCTCGCCGTAGACGAGCGGGTCGCGCGACCAGACCTGGGTCGGCACGGCGCTGCGGTCGCCCGCGGGCTCCTCGCAGTTCTCGTACCACCAGTTGTGCACGCCCGCGTTGGCCCAGCGCTCGCCCGTCTCGAAGAAGAAGGACTCCTCGTAGAGCGCCGCGGCCATCGCCATCCAGTTGCGGTCGTAGTTGCCCCTGAAGTCGTCGGCGCTGCCCCACGCGCTCTGCGCGCCGTAGGCGCCCGCGCCCGCGAGGTTCCGGTCGCTGCTCCACTCGACAAAGGCCTTGCACGAGAAGCGGAACATGCCCGTGAAGCGCGACTGCATCATGCGCGCGCTGAGCGAGTCCTGGTCGTTGTAGTGCGCCGTCGACAGGAAGGCCGTGGTCATCGAGTACGACGTCACGAGGTTGAGCGGGCCGTAGCCTTGGCCGTCGGCGCTGTGGTCGAAACCGAACTGCGAGCCGGCGCTCTGCGTCGCCTGCAGGCCGAGCGCGGGCCAGAACTCCTCGAGCTTCTCGCGCAGCAGCTCCATGCCCGCCGGGTCGTCACGCACGAGGGTCTCGTAAGCGCCAAAGGTCACAGGCGGCGGCGGCGGCGGCGAGCCCGCCCAGTCCCAGATCACGCGCGGCAGCTGCCACTCGACCTCGGTCAAGAAGGTCTGCAGCTTGTTGTCCTCCCCCGTCGATTTGGGACAGAAGGCGTCGAAGGCGGCGAACATGCACGCGACGATGGCCTTGTCGAGGCTCATCGAGGTCTTGTCGACCTGCCTCTGCGAGCAGATGTTCTGCGCGGCCGTGTTCACGCCGGCCGACCCGATGCCGCGGAAGACCTCCTTCATCGACGGCGCGATGACCTCGGACGAGTCCTGGAAGATGTCCTGGAAGGTGGACTCGAGCTCGTCGACGCTTTGGTGCTCGAAGAGGGCCTGGTACCGCTCAAGCGAGTCGTCACTGGCGCCGCAGATGTTGTCGACGCGCTCAAAGTAGCACTGGCGCTCGAGGCGCTTCTCCTCGTGCGACGAGCACGCCAGGTGATCCAGGACGACGTCCTCGGGCTCCGGGCACTGCTTGATCTTCTCCTTGTCGTAGACCGCGGTGTACGGCAAGCAGATGGGGGGCAGGGTGTCCACAAACGGAATCGCGGCCGATATGCCGCGCACCATGAGGACCCACGGGTTGATGTTCAGCAGAAACTGGATGTAGTAGGTGTAGAAGAGGCCGATCTTGTCGAGCAGCATCACCATGATGTCGCCCATCTGGCACTTGGTGACCGGGTTGTCGGCCTCGTCGAGCCACGCGGGGCGGACCAACCCCATGATCTGGCACACGCACGCCGCCGGGTTGAGGCAGATGGCCGCGAGCTGCAGCGCGCTGGCCACGTCGTCCACGAAGGCGTGCACGGTCCACACGAACGAGGTGCCCGGGTTGTCCGGGCACGGCGGGTTGCACAGCGAGCACGCCGCGGGCGCGGGCAGGCCGCCCCCGCGCGAGCGGCGCTCGAGGGCCTCGCACTTGTTCTGGCAGTCGAAGGGGTTGCTGCACGTGAGGCGCTGCAGCGTCTGGCCCTGGAACGGGGCCTCCTCCTGCAGCACGCGCGGGAAGAGCAGGCTGATCTCGGAGATGCCCACGTCGTTCACGTAATCGTCGACCGTCTCGACGATGACGCCGCAGAAGAGCGTCGCCCACCCGAAGGCGCGGCCCGAGCAGCCGGCCACCGCGAGCATCGTCTTCGCGCCGCCAGCGTTTGCGCAGCCCGTGTTCAGGTAGTCGAGGTGCGTGTCGGTGCACACGCCGTCGTAGAGCGTCACGTCGTACGAGTCGTCGCCCGGCTCCTCCATCAGGTAGAAGTCCTTGTCGTTGGCGTCCGTGAGCCACACGCGGCTGTGCTCCTGGCCCGCCGCCTTGAGCGAATCGATCTCGGCGCGCAGCTTCTTGTACGCCTCGTTGCTGTACCCGGCGATCGTGTACAGCTCCACGTGCTTGGTGCACACGTAGTGCTGGCCCGAGACGGGGTGCGAGCCGCAGCGGCTGAAGCAGTCGAGGTCGTTGTTGCAGCCGACCATGAAGCCCTGCCGCTGCGCGGGCGCGCCGTCCTTGTCGAGGGCGGGCACGTACTCGCCCGTGGGCGATTCGCGGTGAGGGCGCCGGCACGAGATGGCTGCGAGCAAGACGCGCACGCGGTCAGCACACTCGCGCGCGCGCGCGCGCGCGCGCAAGAACAGACCGCCGCCAACATTGGAGAGGCTGTCGCGAAGCGCAGGGAGACTCGGGGCCACTGCCGGTGTCGGGGTTGCGTGGGCCGTGTTGGGGTTTGAGTGCACGACTCACAGTTGCGCGGCGCGATGGGCCGGTCGATGCGGTTCTGCACCATGACGCGGTACTGCTCCTGGTAGCTCGCGTCGGGCGCCGCGGGGCGGCCCTCGATGCGGTTGGCGCCCCACCGCTTCCCGATCTCCTGCCCGACGTCGGTCGTGTGGAAGGCCGCGGCCATGCCCATCGTGGGCATGGCGAGCGAGCAGCGCCAGCCGTCCACGATCTCGCGCGCGGTCGGGTTGGTGCATTCGGCCTTGCACGTGTCGCAGCTCAGGTGGCACCGCGTCACGCGCGCCGACAGGTTGCCGCGGCACGCTTCGACGTCGTTGCCCGCCTCGGGCGTGAGCCGCTGCCGCGCAAACTTGAACTCGCTGCGCGCAAGCAAAGGGCGTGGCGTTAGTTGTGGCACGCGCACGCGCGCGCGCGCGCGCGCGCGCGTGGTTCGAGTTGCAGCAAACGGGCCAGTATTCCCGGTCGGGCCGGTTCATGTACTCGACGTCGGTGATGCCGGAGCGCTGCGTGCGCGTCGCTTGGGGCGAGCAGTAGGCCGGCGCGCCCGCCTCGCTCATGCAGTACGGGCCCACCGCGAGCAGCTCGCGGCGCTGCTTGGGCTCCGCCGCGAGCGGGTTGACCTCCGAGTCCCAGTCTGCGCGGACGCGCAGCCGTGGCTGGGCGAGCAGGCGAGTGCGTGCGTGCGTGCGTGGGCGGGGCAGCGGGCGGCGCGCACATCCGCAGTAGTCCTCCTCGCGCGCCTGGCGCGTCGCGAAGCCGCGGCACTTGACGCCGTGGAGCGCCATCCACGGGTCGGGCGCCTGGTTTGAAAAAGGCGTTGCGGGTGCGAGCCGAAGGGTTGCGCGTGGAACCAAGAAGCTAATTGTGAGCGCGCCTCGTTCTCGGGCAGGCCGCACACGACCGCGTCGCTGCGGTCGCGCACGAAGCAGCCGCCGATCTCCTCGAGGAGCTCCGCCTCGCGCGCCTCGTTGAGCGCCAGCTGCTCCTCGTAGTAGACGAGCCGCTCCTTGGGGCCGAGGATGCCGGGCGGCGAGGGCGGCGGCCTGTCGTACAGCACGAACGCGCCCGTCGCCGGGTCTGGATCGCCGAGCGGGATGCGGCGCATCACCTCCTTCCACTCGGTGGCGGCCGCCGAGTAGGTGCTCACGTTGGCGCGCACGCCCTCGAGCTCGATGAGCGTCTCCTGCCCCGTGCGATCGAGCTCGTAGTTGCGCTGCAGCACCTTGCCGTTGTGGCAGTTGGTGCTCGCCAGCTTGACGTCGGGCGCCGGCCCCGTGGCCACCGTGTAGTTGACGTCGATCACAAAGGGGTCGGAGAGGATCCGCCCCGCCGCGAGCATGGCGTCGAAGGCCAGCCGCTCGTTGGCGTGCGCCAGCACGAGCACGAGGCACTTGGGCTCGAACTCGAAGCCCTCGACCAGCTCGCGCGCCACGACCGTGTGGCTGCACTTCTCGTTGAGGTTGAGCAGGGTCATGCCCTCGCCCGGCACGGGCAGCGCGCAGTCGGGCTTGTCGGCATCCACCTGCGCAATGCGCCAGGGGGAACGCCTCGTTGAGTGGCCCGTTGCCGGGCCGCGAGGCGTTAGAGTCGCCTCGTCTGGGCGTGGCCGGCGTCGCGGAACGGGGCGCGTAAAGTGCGGCGCGCAGTTTGAGTTGCGTGGCTTTCCTCGAAGGACACTTGCGAGCGCGACACGTTGGTGTCGAAGTTCTCCAGGCCCGAGTCGAAGAGCAGCGGGCACGACTTTGCGCTGAAGTGGATCGCCTCGATGAACCTGCAAGAAAACGGGGCGGTGTGGAGAGTTGCGTGTTGGTGCGCGCGTAAGCGTTTCTAACGAATCGCGCACGGTTCGTCGAAGAACTCGTAGAAGCCGGAGCGGTTGACGCGCACCGACTCGGGAATCCACGCGGTGCCCTCCTCGCCGCGCACCTCGTCGAGCAGCGGCACCAGGTCGAGGAAGCGCAGGCGCGAGGAGGGCTCGGCGCCGAGCGGCGGCATGCCCGGCAGCGGCGGCGGCCAGCCGGGCGGCGGCGGCGGGAAGGGCGGCGAGGGCGGCGGCCGCGGCGGCGGCGGGTCGGGCGGCGGCAGCGGCGGCGGCGGCGGCGGCAGCGGCGGCGCCGAGGGCGAGGGC
>Ga0233444_10005540_pt1 | contig 11599 bp, 9 predicted proteins | sample SI_124_October20_6_FD_182792 | JGI IMG/M metagenome (GOLD analysis project Ga0233444, IMG submission 182792) | Seawater microbial communities from Saanich Inlet, British Columbia, Canada - SI_124_October2016_10_MG | ecosystem: Environmental > Aquatic > Marine > Inlet | place: Canada: British...
TCCTTGGCAAAGTCAATACCCAGTATGTAAACACATATGATCTACAGCTGCGTGAATTGATAATTGTTGTGCCTGCATTAATTATTGTTTTCTGGTTAGGTTTGTTCCCAAATGTATTTTTAGATATGACTAATAGCTCTGTTGAGCATATTATCCAAATTAATAACGTTATAAAATAAAAAATTATTTATAATTTACTGGACACATCATGCAAAGCTATAAAAACTTTTGCTTATAGCTTTGCATTTTTGTCTGAACTCATCAAGATTTTAGTGCTTTATGGATAAAGCTTAATTTTGTGAGCTTTATCCAGTACTCCACATTACATGTATATTTAATAAAAACATTAAATTAGTATTCCTAAATGTGTACTTAGTGATGAACATGTCAATAGTTACATCAATATAAAAATTATGCTTTAACCCTTTTTCTGTTCCACTGTTTTAACTCTATTAGTTGAAGAAGTTGAGACTTAGTCTTATTTTTTTAAGATATAATTCAATAAAAAATCAATGGTGTCTGATACTAAAACCAGCTCGTTTTAGCCCTATAACCCAAACAGATTTTAGAAAACCGTGATATCCAAAGTGCTGGAATTAGATTCCTAGAGTGATTTGTTTAAAACATGCTTTGATGATATCTGGGGTATAAATCATGCGTTGGTACGCATACCAGAAATCATATATCAGGATTTGTTAGACGACGAACTTGGGGCCTATTCGTGTATCGCAATTAGAGCATTTTTTTTGCCTACGCCCGGACTTATGTATTTACAAGGAATATAATTTTTCTAATGAAGTTGTTGTAGGGCAAGGGTTCGATTCACCATCGTTGCAGTACTTTTATAGTGTAGTTTTTTATCGAAATGATATATTTAGTCAACCCTACAGCTTGAAGCATGTGATGGTTGATACTACCTTATCAGAGAAGCACAAATGTGCTGGCAGCCGATGGCTATCGCCTGTAATAATGAGTGTGTGTTACGTCAAATGTATGTAAAAGATAGATACCACTCAATGCCCAGAATAGGTTGTTATGACCACGTTAAACAATATCGGCATATGTGCAGTGCAGGGTAACAAACAAAGGGTTTTTCTGGTCGTGTGATACAGGACTGGCAACGTCAAATAGATCATTATGATCTTGCCCTGACTGATACGACAGTGTGATTGCTTAGGTAAGCGTAGCGTCTTTATCACTTACATAAGCGCAGCAAAAACACACTGTATAGCCTGCATGAGACTAATGTGAGCATTGCCGAGATTAAAGCCAGTATTTTCATTATGGCTAAATAGTGTTTTGATATAGGGTTCTGAAAGTAAAGGGTGAAAACTGATTTTTTCAAGTTATACAAGGCAGATACTGTGATAATAGACCGTCAATGATACCTGCAGGTAATAGATATTTGGGCAAAAATTTTGTAAGCTCCATCTGGCTTGCAAGATACTTTTTTGGGTTCTACTACTGCCAGCAAATCAAAATAACATAATGCATCAAGGCTGTTTATGTGAAATTAAATCCTGTGATATTCTCCCTAGTGATTACATTTATCGGAAGATACTGATTTTGATGCTCTTTTTTTTCAAGTATAGAGATTAGTGCATTGATGGTTCTTGTGGCAATTAACTGCATATCCTGATGAATAATAATATTGACATGACCATCCATTAGAAATGCTTTATTGGCAGGTGTGAGATTGTGAGTAACAATCATTGTCTTTATACTAACATTAGAGTCGACTACAGCCTTTATCATACCTTCTACACCGCCCCCCACATTGTAAATGCCAATCAAATTCGGGTGCTGCAACAACAGGTTTTTGACCTGTTGATAATTTTCATTAAAATCATCATGCCCGCATACGGTACTAATAATATGCAAGTTTGAGAATTGCCTGCGTATTATTGCCCTGAAACCCATTTCCCTTTCTTCATGGGCTCGATATAGATGCCCTGCCGAGACAATAGCTATTTCACCAGTTGTTTGAGTAAATTGACCCATAAGATAGCCAGCAGTCCTGCCTGCGGATCGATTGTCTATCTCTATAGTACCTTGAACGGATGGTGTATCAATACCCGTTACAATGGAGATACAGGGAATGCCATTATTATGCAAATATTCGATGGCTTCTTTGACCCGATGGTCTTCTAATGCTTGTACGCCAACAGCATCAACCCCTTGGTTTATACATGCCTTGAGCTTGCATGCCAGCATTATTGGTTCTAGTTTACGGGAAAAAATACATTCGATAATATAGGTTCCATTGACCTCAATTTGTTGAAAACACTTGGCTAGATATTCTGTTGAAGGGCCAGCATTGCCTGGCAAAAAAATCTTGATGCGCCAGGGTTTATTTCGATTTACTACCGGCACTTTGCCAGATTCAATGGATTTTTTAGCTTGCATTACCCTAAGCTGTGTTGTTTTTCGTACGCCTTCACGGCCGTGTATAACACGATCAACAGTAGCTGTGCTTAAGCCTGAGAGTTTGGCTATTTCTTTTATGCGAGCATGTTTTGGTAGAAGTAAATTAGAATTCATCATTTAAATACCTCAAAATAAACCAGTACACCTTAGATAATGATGTGAAATGTGTCAACCTTGTATCAATAGTTATTTTAGATACAATATTCATATTGTATTATTCTTGGACTTCATAATTAGATAGTTAAGACAATAATTAATAACTTCCATTGTTAATAATTTAATGGAGCAATATATCCAGTCAGCGGATTACCCAAGGATTGGCGCTAACATAAAGTGCCGTAAGTAACTCCTATACTTATGTCGTTACAACACTTTTAATTTTGCTGATTCAACGTATTTTTTTATGTTGTGCCCTTGGAGGTGAATTTGCCTCTAATACCCATCATGAATAATATCATTGAAATTTTTTTTAGATTAGCATGTTTAAATCTTGATCTGGATTTATTAAAAGAACTTTCATTGATTATTCTGCGTTTACTATGGCTATAACTTTCGTTTAGTTCAACCACCATAACTGGATAATTGTCATTGGTTACAAGTAGATTAAACATGTATGTCATTACCTGTTCTATATAAAGTTACTTACAAATTTGCTGCATTTTTATTAAACATCTTTGTTAACTCAAATCTCTAGGCAGTTTATAGTCGATTATACTTCACCAAGGTGCGGTTGTTTTTTGCGTCATTGAGGCCCATTAATTCTGCCAGTGAACTGGAGCAAAACTCCCGACTGTAGAGTATAACCACAACAATCGCTGTAGTTACTATAAATAACGCAGGATTGACTAGCCACGTCAATACTGCCAAGCTGTAATAAAAAGAACGCAAGCCAAAATTGAAATTATTAGCTGCCATAGAGATCATTTTGGCAGTACGGTTAGCCATATTTTGACTGGCTGTAACATCATATTCATGTTCATCTGGTTGAGGAGTAGCCGATATCATAACTGAAACAAATCCCAGTTGTCTTAGACTCCAAGTGAATTTAAAAAAGGCATACACAAATAACAAGATCAGGAGGAGTATTTTGGCATACCATTCGGACATGGTTTGGTTGATTACTAGCGGTATCTCATCCAGCATGAGCAGAGCTTCTCCACCATAGCCAAATAAGGTTACCAACCCGACTAGGATAATCATGCTTGCAGAAGCGAAAAAAGACACTTGATGTTCAATATTTGCAATTGCAGTGACATCAGTGATACGAATATCCCGACTTAGCATCCGCCGCATCCATTGCATTCGATAATTGTGCAATACGCTGGCTAAACAAGGCTTATGTCTGGAGATCTGGATGGCATAATTTTTATAGCCGAAAAAACAAATGAAGAACCAGATGATAGCTACAGTATCTATTAAATTATCCTGCCACAGCATGTAAAGTACTTGATTAACTTGCATGGTTAGTTCCTATTAGGCTTATCTCATACTTTTAGTAAATCGATTTTAGATGAATCTTACCATTTAGGACCATCCCATATTGATGGTTCTGACTGATTTTAGTGCCTGGATAGAGACTAACCGAGTAAGCCAATTCCTTATTATCATAATTTCGTTAAAATATTTGACTGTCAAAACTGTCTAGAAACAACTTAACACAATTTGTTAGCCTAATGATGTTTGGCAGTTAAAGCGTATCACAGGGATTTTAGGAAATTGCGAATTAACTGACAAAATAGTTCTGGCTTTTCTGCATGCAACCAATGACTACAGCCAGTCATTGGTTGCAACTTGGCAGCAGGTAATAGCGTATCAAAAACTGCTTTATGGATTGTTTTTATGTAGTCTGATTTAGCGCCTTTAAGTACAAGGCAGGGCCCTGTATAGGCTGATCCCACTGGTGCCTGGATAATTTTGCTGTAGCTGGATTGAATAGCTTCTAAATTGAAGCGCCATGCAAAGGTGCTATTGGTGCTTCGATACAAGCTTTTCAGTAGAAAGCGCCTTATCCGTGCATCAGGTTCCTTGCTGGCCATGATTGCACATGCCTGGTTGCGAGACGTTAATTGATTCAAGTTTATGGAGGACATAGCACTCAAGATATCATCATGGTGCGGTGAATAGTTAACCGGTGCTATATCGCATACGATTAAGCTGCGAATCAATTGAGGCTGGTTGAATGCCAATTGCATAGCTACCTTTCCACCCATCGAATGACCTAATAAATCGACTTTTAACACTTGCAGATATTGCAATAACTTCTGCACATCTGACGCCATAGTGAAATAATCCATCTTTGGGTCATGGAATGAATGTCCATGGTTACGTAAATCGGTAGTGATGACCCAATGGTCCTTACTCAGTAGCCGAGCCTGAGAACGCCAATTACTTTGATCACCAAATAAGCCATGAAGCATTAGCAAAGGGACTTGCCCAGCAGCCTCATTAAATTGCTGAAAATTTAGCTGCATGCCATGACTACCCATGCAAAAAAACTGCTGTTATACATCTATATGTTTTACCGTGTATTACAATCTGGCAGTGTTGAAATTGCCTCTATGTGCAAAAAATTTGTATTACCTATGGTAGGTTATTACGCGTTTTACTTCTGCCATCGCACCCAGTATCACCGGTACCCTCTGATGAATATCATTGGGACATATATCAACAATATTAGTGTTGCCAGTGCTGCTAACTCCACCAGCCTGTTCTACCAGTAGACTCATGGGGTTGCCTTCATACATCAGCCGTAGTTTGCCGTGCTCCATTGAATCGCGGTTATCTCGAGGATACATAAAAATTCCTCCCCGGGTCAAAATACGATGTACTTCAGCTACCATAGATGCAATCCAACGCATATTGAAACGTTTGCCTATAGGACCTTGTTCACCTTCTAACAGGTGTGCAATATATCTTTGCATGGAGGTATCCCAGAAGCGCTGATTGGACATATTGATAGCAAATTCCTGAGTATGGGGGGGGATTTTTACTTGATGTCTGGTTTGGTAATAATTACCATCGTGGCTCAGGCTATACATATCAACACCTTGGCCTGTTGTTAACGCCATAATCACAGATGGGCCATACAGTACATAGCCTGCTGCCACTTGGTTATGGCCACGCTGAAGAAAGGATTGGTCATCAATTTGACCTTCAGGGGCACAGAGAATAGAAAATATGGTTCCTACGGATACATTGATATCAATATTTGAAGAACCATCTAGTGGATCAAAGACTATCAGGTAGCGTCCTTTTGGATCGCCTATGACGCAGTGCTCTTCTTCTTCCGAGGCTAGCCCTGAGACCAGCGTCTGGGCAAGCAAATTCTGTTTCAGCAAATCGTTGGCAATGATATCCAGTTGTTTTTGTCTTTCACCCTGTGAATTAAGGGTCCCGGCGCAGCCATGCAGTTTATTAACAGGCCCTTGTATAAGGTGTTGGGCGATCATTTTGCATGTCTTGCCTATGGTGTCAATCAAATGGCTTAAATCTGGATCAACACCTTGTTGCCGAAGCGCTTTTGCAAGTGGTTGCATGTATGTAGTCTACTATTATGATTTGAATATATTAAATAGATAAATTGTACTTTAAGACTAGCAGGTAAGCCATTGATTTTGTTAATTCAACTTGAGTATCTAATGTTAAACCGTGTGCTTTTCACAGAGAAATAGTTTCAGAAAAATTGCCCATAGCATTCGAGAATACAACTGGCAACAGTTGCTATGTTTTTTAATGATTTCCACGATCGAAAGTGGACTTTTTCAGAATAACAGGGCATAACATACCAGCTACAATTGCTATAATATGAAATTAATCAATTGTAGCTATAGGGCACAGTGCATATTGGCATATGCCGCTGACATTACTATGGAGAGTTAACAATGCTATATCAATACCGTTATGCATGTCATAAACCCTGAGGCTTATGCGATGTTGCTGCAACGAAAAGCAGTTGACATTGAGTCTCGACTCAAGCGACTGCAATTGCCAGAAGCATTGCCCAAGCTGGCTGTTTATGCCTCTGAACCTGCGTATTATAGAATGCGTGCTGAGTTTCGTGTCTGGCATGAGGAAGATGATATGTTTTATGTCATGTTTCCCCCAGGCAAAAAACATCATCCCATCAAGGTGCAACAGTTTCTTCCGGCAGCACAATCCATCAATTGCTTAATGCAGCCTTTGCTGGATGCCATCAAGCTTCAACCACTGTTGCGGGAACGTCTATTTCAGGTTGATTTTCTCACCAGCTTAAGGGGAGATACCCTGGTAACTTTGCTATATCACAAGCCACTGGATGATCAGTGGGAGAATTTGGCAATGGTGTTACAGCAGCAGTTTAATATTGCCATTATTGGCCGTAGTCGCAAACAAAAGCGAGTGCTTAAACGAGATTTCATTATGGAAACATTGGTAGTGGAAGGGCGCCAATACCACTATCAACAGTTAGAAAATACATTCACTCAACCCAATGCACGAGTGAATCAGAAAATGCTCGCTTGGGTCTGCGCCATAGCAACTGAACTGGGTCAGGGAGAGCAACCGGATTTATTGGAATTGTATTGTGGTAATGGCAACTTTACCTTACCTTTGTCACACCACTTTAATAAAATTCTGGCCACTGAAATTGCCAAAGCATCGGTTAATTCAGCCCAATTAAATTTGGCTGAAAATGACATTGATAATGTGACTGTCGTACGCTTGTCTAGCGAGGATATGGCTCAAGCAATGAATCAGGTTAGGCCATTCCGGCGTTTGCAAGGTATTGACTTAAAATTCTTTCGTTTTGGCTCGGTATTGGTAGACCCACCCAGGAGTGGCTTGGACATCAAAACGCTGCAGCTGGTTAAGCAATTCCATAATATTTTGTATGTATCCTGTAATTTAACCACTTTGTTGCCTAATCTGGAGTATCTTGGTCTCAGCCATTCTATTGAGCGTCTAGCATTTTTTGACCAGTTCCCCCATACCAGTCATGTTGAATGTGGCGTTTGGCTGCAGCGACGAAGTTGAGCCACAAGAGGAGATTTTTAATGCAACGCACAGTTGAAACCAGTGTATCAGTCCAACACATCGTAGCAATTGCTTCGGGTAAGGGAGGGGTGGGTAAATCGACTACCACTGTTAACCTGGCTCTGGCCATGGCGGCACGGGGGGCACGAGTCGGTATCCTTGATGCAGATGTTTATGGCCCCAGCCTGGGCTTGATGGTAGGAATTGCTGAAGGTAGCAGACCTGATGTAGTAGATGAGCAGTGGTTTGAACCTCTGTCAGCCTATGGCATACAGGTTATGTCGATGGCTTTTCTAGTGGACGCCAGTACGCCTATGGTTTGGCGTGGACCTATGGCAAGCAGTGCATTGCAACAAATGCTGAACCAGACTCGCTGGCCATCTTTAGATTACTTGTTTGTGGATATGCCACCTGGAACTGGAGATATTCAGTTGACCTTGTGCCAGCGCGCTAATATCAGCGGTGCTTTAATTGTAACAACACCACAGGATCTAGCTCTGCTTGATGCCCGCAAGGGAATTGAAATGTTTAGTAAAGTGCATGTGCCCATACTGGGTGTGGTGGAAAATATGGCCGCCCATATTTGCAGTAAGTGTGGTCATGAAGAGCCGGTCTTTGGTGCCGGTGGTGGTAATATTCTGGCTCGCGAATACCAGATTGAAATGCTGGCCAGTATTCCGCTGAGCATGGACATTCGACAGCAGGTAGATGGCGGCAAACCTACGGTAGTGGCTGATCCAAAGGGTGCCGTTGCCAATACCTATGGCAGATTAGCCGCCGCAGTAGCCAAGCAGCTGGAGTCTTCAGCCAGTTCTCAAGACCTTCCGGAAATCAGTATTGATGATAATTGACTCCGTAGCTGTTATTTATGCCTGACTGTATAATAAGGATTGTATGACGCAAGTCACTATTAACTATATGATGGTGTGGCAGTATTTGAATTCGCTATAATAAGCATGGACATCTGTATTTTTAATCTAGTGCTATCATCATGGCGCCCACACAATAACTGTTGTTAAGGTCTTGTGGTCTAGTGCAAATCTAACATGTAATGCAGGATTTTTGATTATGCGTTTGTGTGACCGAGATATATTGGCCTATCTAAATCAGGGTAAAATTGTTATTGAGCCAAGTCCATCAATACAGGCAATCAGTGGTGTCAGTGTTGATTTGCGTTTGGGGCATAGCTTTAGAGTTTTTGTAGATCACGCACGCCCATTTGTGGATATCAGTGCCAGTCGTCAGGAAATTAATCAGACCCTTGAAGCAATTATGAGTGATGAAATTGAGCTTGCCGAAGGTGAACGTTTCTTCTTGCATCCAGGAGAACTGGCCCTGGCAGTTACGCTAGAATCCATTACTTTGCCGGCTGATGTGGTGGGTTGGCTGGATGGGCGTTCATCCTTGGCACGGCTGGGTCTGATGGTTCATGTAACTGCACATCGTATTGATCCTGGCTGGAGTGGGCCCATTGTGCTGGAATGTTTCAATAGTGGCAAGCTACCGTTAGCTTTGCAACCGAACATGCTGATCTGTGCCATTAATTTTGAATTGATGTCAGGACCTGCAGAGCGCCCCTATAATAAACGCGGCGATGCCAAGTATAGGAATCAGCAAGGGGCAGTGGCTAGTCGTATCAGTCAGGACTGACCATCCTGTGTGCGAATAGCTTTTGTTTAGCGTAGCCAGTAATCTAGCCTTTTGAGATCACCCGTGGTGAGTATACCGGCAACCTGTCGGATTTTTACGCTGTTCATAAGGTAGTCAAAGCGGGCGCTGTCATAGCTACGCTGTGCACTGAAGACATCCCTTTGTGCTTGCAACACATCCACTAGATCCCGTAGTCCCAGTTGTTGCTCTTTTTCCTTGGCTTGTAAGGCAATCTGTTTTGCATTAACCAGTTGTTGCTGTGCATTGACCTGGGCTATGTTAGTTTGAATTCGGCGATACAGGGTGCTGATTTGTTGCCTGATGCTGCGCCAGGTTGCTGATCTCTGTTGTTTACTGGCCTGCCATTTTTTCATGGCTTCGATTGTTTGGGCTCGATTGAGGCCTGCATCATACAGTGAACCAGATAGAGAGACACTAATTTTAGCGCTGTCACTTTTCTCAGATAAGCCGAGTGCATTGTAGGTATAAAATTTATCTGCACTTACAGATAAAGTAGGGTATCTGCCTGCTTGTTTCGCTTCGTAGCTGTGGAAAGCCTGATTAACTGTCAAATCCGTTGCCCTTAGATCAAGATTATTGGTTTGTGCCAGCTGTTCCCATTCAAGCAGTGTTGATGGCACAATGGGTATAACTGGGTAGTCATCGTCTAGAGGAGCTATAACCAGTTTACCTTTATCGTTGGTCAGTAGGCGCAATGCATCAATGGTCTGATCATAACTTTCTTGGTTCTGCAGCAAAGCCACTTCAGTTTGCTTCAGAGTTGCTGCGGAATCCTGTAGTGTGGCTAGGGTAATCATGCCCAACTCAAATTGACGCTGCAATTGATCCAGACGTTGATTGACTACCTTCAGTTCCACCTTAGCTGAATCGAGCGCGTTTTGTTGAAGTAAGACCTTAAAATATGTATCAATGATCTTGAATATCAGATCCTGAACTGCTTTTTCAAATGTCACTTGCGCCTTGCGATCCAGCTGTTGGATCGCCTTATAATTGTAATAGGCATCTAGTTGTACGGGTTGATTGAGTGTGACCCCATACCTCCTGTTAGCACCCATGCTACTTTCCAGAGGCCAATTCTTGTTCAAATTAATGTTAACCTGAGGTAACAGTGCTGCCTGAGCCTGAGGTAGCTTCTGTTGATCGGCTGCCAGATTATATTGTGCTGCCAGAAAGTTAGGCTCCTGCTGCTCTGCCTGTTTATAAATATCCATTAGGCTGTTGGCTTGTAGAGAATAACTAACCAGTAGGGCCAAGGTTATCCATAATATGTGCTTTAGCACGCTAGTTTGTTGGCAATGGTGTTTGTATCGCAATGGCTGGATCATCTTCTTCCGGTTTATCTATATTAATGTGGGGTATGGTGGTGCAATTTTTGAAATTACACTCAAGCTGACTGAGCCAACAAGATTTAAACGATAATCGAATATCTACATGATAGTATGATTAGTCATTTTTGCTACCCAATTTAACAACTTTTGTCCATCTTTATCGTTGTTACCAGTATTTTGCCTGTCGTGTTAATCAAGCCAGGTTAGTTGTTGTAATTTGAGTTGGTAACGTTTGCCATTGGCCTCTTGTTGTTCAATACGCACAACTATAAAGTTGTGTTCTGGTGCGAACCAGATCCAAGTATTGCGGGTGTTATCACCACCACGATCCCGCTTGACACGAATAGAACGAAGCTTACCTAGTGGGGTTGCTATGGTCTCTTCAGCTTCAATCTGATAGGAAAAAACCTTAAGTTTGCCGCCATCAGCAACTATATAGGATAAATTAGGCCGCTGAGCAAGTAAATCTCTCCGTAACTGTAACTGCACAATTTGTTTATCGTAGGTGCCGGGTACTATTTTCATACGCCAGTTCTGGTCATTTAACTGATTCATTACCTGACTTTTTTGCCAGTCAAAAATCAGTTTAACATGGCGGGTTTTATTAAAAATTTGGCGGTGGTAAGAGTATTTCAGTGGCACTAATTGCTGTTGCTGTAGTTTGAAATGGCTAATTTCGGTCAGGTTGGCTAACATAGCTGAGCCTTCAGTACGCAGTTGCCAATGCCCTTGCTCATCTTGTTTGAGACTACGCTCAGCTTTTCCTGAAAGACGCAGGCCAACCTGCCACTCAGTACTGTAGGTCGCCTTATAGGGACGCATGATCTCGGCCCAGCAGGGCATGCTAACCATTATTGCAACCAAGCTCGTTGCAAGCCAGTAAGTGCTTCTGAAGGGGCGTTTGTGAGAGATGTCTTGCATATATTGTAATCCCCGGGATATCTGATGTTACTAGTATTGGGCGATTAACCAAATCATTGCCGTAACAGCATCAGTTATTGGTATCGATCTGGTGCAGAATAACACCGTTGTCCTAATATCAATGAGCTACCTCACGTGATGCCAGCCGTAAGTTTACCGGCTTTGCTGTTATGCTGTGCACCGGCGTCTTAATCTATCCATGTTAGCATCCTTAATCATGGGCGCAATAGCTGGATAATCCT
>Ga0233444_10005541_pt1 | contig 11598 bp, 17 predicted proteins | sample SI_124_October20_6_FD_182792 | JGI IMG/M metagenome (GOLD analysis project Ga0233444, IMG submission 182792) | Seawater microbial communities from Saanich Inlet, British Columbia, Canada - SI_124_October2016_10_MG | ecosystem: Environmental > Aquatic > Marine > Inlet | place: Canada: British...
AACATATTTGTCTGTTGCCATATCAATTGTGAGAGTCTGTCCTGCTCCAAACGATCCTGCTTGACGTGTTGCAAATGATGTAGTTGCGGCGGCGATATTTGCGTTGGCATCACGGGCAACAACTTTATTTGCAGTGGCCGTTGTTGTAGCATCAACTGACCAAGTCCTTGCTACTGCGCCGTTGTAACTATCACCTATAATGTATGCATCAGGTGTTAATAACTCGCCTGCTGAGCGTGGCACCCAAGCTAAATTGCCAGCGCCATCTGTTTTTAATACATCTCCGTCGTTGCCGCCAGTGATGTTAACATTGCCAACAGCGCCAAGGTTTACTGAACTACTGCCCGAAGCATCAAAACCATTATTGGCTATTACACCATCGCTGGTAAATTCTACTGCTGTGATTGCATTGCCAAAGGCAGTTGTTCCATTGGCTGTAACATCAACAGTGATCTTGCCACCTTGGTTAGTAGGTCCTTGATCTTCTGTGGCCAGCCAGTTTATCTTTGCTGGTCCAAAAGTTTGGAACACAGGTGAACTTCCTGTGGCTGCTTGCCCTGCTAGACGGAATATTACATCACCGTTTAGAACTGGTGTAGGACTATCAACTGTGCCGTTGTATCTGCGCCCGACGATGATTGGATAGTTGTCATTGGCATCCATATATGTTCTGTTAGTAATAGCACTATTACCAGTAGTGTGGACAACCACGCCTGTTTGAGTAGGTGGAACAAACTCACCGGTTTCATTAGCGGTAATTTCAAATGCGCCAGCAATTTCATCTGCACCCGGTACTAGCATTCTAACCTGTCCATCAGCAAGAACACGGAAAATAGGTTCTTCTCCAAGTGCGCCTGCAACGTCTCCGTTAGTAGCGTATACACCAAACTCACCGATAACAGCAATTTTACCTGTGCCAGTTGACTCTAGTACAATGTCTTCATTGGCATTAAAACTTTTTAGGATAGCAACATCTTCGCCGTCTACTGGTTGTACGTCAGCAACAAAGTCGCCAAAGTTAAAACTCAATCCTGAACTGTCAATAGTTAGTGTGCCATCACTTGCGATGTTAATGCCTGGGCCTGCTTTGATTGTTCCTGCGGTAGATGATGTAGCAATAGCAAGTGCAATAGGTACGCCACCTGGGGTTCCGTCACCTTTTCTAATCTCACCAGTTTCACTGTTGAACCATAGTCTGCCTTCGTGTCCTACATAGTTTGCTGGGGTGCTTACTGCGTTGTTTCTACTTTGGAAAAAATCTAATACGGCCATTGGTAATTACTCCAGTGGTTCGTCATCTGATGCTATGTGAATCACTGCTGGACTAATTCCTGCGTTCTTCTTGATAGCATCTAGTTCGTTACTACCTTCATCGTCAAACTCTGATTCAACTCCAACACCTTTCTTTAGAAGCTCTATCTTCTGTTGGTTTGGTGCCATAAACACTGACTGGTCTTCGCTGCCGTCATCTGTTGACTGTTCTGGGTTGTTGGGTGCAGCATCTTTTGGATTTTCAATGCCGTCTAACTTGTCTGCCAACTGTCTTAATAGTTCTGCCATTTTCATAGTTTGTTTTCCTTAATGTCCGTTTGTTGCTGTGTGAACGTAGTTAGTACTGTTTGGATTTAGATTAGCCATTAGGTCCAAGGTCTCCCTACTGTAAGAGTTCCTGTGTTTTCATCGTCGTCTGCGTTGTAGGCATTGCCTTCATATGGGTTTGGTAGTCTGTTTTTATTGAATGTGTTTGCTGCTCTGTAATAAACTGCATCAGTATCGGCTGCTGCTAATCCTTTACGCTTTGCACTAGCAATAGCACCCTTTTGCTCTTGACGTTGTTCTTTGTTGCCTGTCTTTAATGGCACACACACGACTGCACTGCCTTCTTCTAATCCTGCTGCTGTTAATGTCTTTGCACCATCATTAGTTTGATTAATACTTGGAGTATCATACAATGCAATCTCACCATACATTGCTGTTGTAATAGGTGCGCCTTCAACTGCTTGAGCAAGGGCTGTAAGTCCGTTCATTGTTGTTGTACCTAACGTAACCGTTAAGTCAAATACTACGCCTGTTAGTCCTTTGCAAGTGATTGTCGCCATGTTTGTATTCTCCTATACAATATTTAGTTAAATAGCAGCATGATAGATAAAAAACTGTTCCAACAAAAACTTGAACAGCTCAAACAGGAAGGCAAGTACCGTGTATTCAATGATATACTACGTGAACGCGGAAAGTTTCCTAAAGCGATTTGGTACGGAAAGTATGCAATCAAAGAGATTGTAAACTGGTGCTCAAATGATTACCTCGGAATGGGCCAGAATAAAATTGTTATTGATGCGATGCACACTGCATTAGATCAAACAGGCGCTGGCAGTGGAGGCACTAGAAACATAGGGGGCACTTCACACTATCATGTAGCACTAGAGTACGAACTTGCCTCTTTGCATAGCAAAGGAAGTGCGCTCCTCTTTTCTAGTGCGTATGTTGCAAATGAATGGAGTTTGATCGCTCTAAAACAAATTATTCCCGACATTGTGTTCTTAAGTGATTCAAAAAATCACGCATCTTTGATTCAAGGGATAAGACACAGTGGTGCTGACAAGATCATATGGCAGCACAATGATATGAACGATCTAGAGGATAAGTTGAAAACATGTTCAGGCACACCTTGTATTGTGTTTGAGTCTGTGTATAGCATGGATGGCGATGTTTCTCCTATTCTCGATATTTGCAATCTAGCGACCAAGTATGGGGCGATGACGTACATTGATGAAGTTCATGCCGTAGGATTATACGGCGAACAGGGAGCAGGCTACTTACAAAAACTAAACCTGCAGGATAATGTAGATATCGTAAACGGTACGCTAGGCAAGGCCTTTGGAGTACAGGGCGGGTACATAGCAGCGGATGCTGACATCATAGATGCGATCCGTTCTGTAGCTTCAGGCTTTATTTTTACAACCAGTATGAGTCCTGTGACTTGTGCTGGTGCTCTTGCAAGTGTTAAGTATTTGCGAGATCATAATGAGTTGCGTGAACTGCATCAAGAACGTTCTCGTAAACTCAAACACAGGATGATCAAAGCGGGATTAGAACCAATGGGGAGTTCAACTACTCACATTGTACCGTTACTTATTCGTGATGCTTTACTATGTAAAGAAGTAAGTGACTCGCTTATTAATGACTATGGGATATACGCACAAGCAATAGGATATCCCACAGTGGCCGAAGGTACTGAGAGACTCCGCTTTGCTCCTACACCGTATCATACCGACGGTATGATTGAGGACTTAATTAAAGCATTAACAGAGGTAATTAATGGTTAAAAAATATATGTGGATGGGCTTAGGCTTTCTATCCTTAGGAATGGCCTACATTGGCGTTGTCGTGCCGGGCATTCCGTTTTCAATCTTCTTAGTGTTTGCAGCGTATTGCTTTGCTAAGAGCAACAAAAAAATGCACGATTGGTTATACAATCACAAATACTTTGGTCCGTTCCTAACTAATTGGGTACAAAAGAAAGTATTCCCTACATGGGGCAAATACGCAATGGTACTAGTAATGAGTAGTTCTCTTGCGTTTTTGTGGTTTAGTACAGGTAACATCAAAGCTGTTGTGTGGAGCGGATTGTTCATGGCGCTTGTAGCCGGATGGGCATGGAGATATCCGGGTTCAGTTGAAGAACAAGAACGTAGAGTTCGTACTGGGGAAAAGATTGCTTGGTTAAGTTAAGCAACACTTGTATTGCATATAAACTTAAAAGCAACGTTCGTGTTGCTTTTTTTATGACTAAAGGTAGGCTGTCCAACTAGGGTGCTTGTTTTCAAATCCTATTAGTTTACGATTGTTTGCAAGCTCATAATAAGTAGGTTGGTAAGGTGCATTCTTTGGTTTGATTAGTTTGCTACCCTTTGTGCTGTTGCACGGGTTACACGCACTCACAATGTTATCCCAAGATGTTTTACCACCAAGGCTGATTGGTATTACGTGGTCTAGTGTTAAATCTTGTTTGGAAAAGGTGTTTGAGCAATATTGGCAGACAAATTTGTCTCTTAGGTGGCAGTTGTATTTAGAAAAGCGAGGTGTGCTTCGCCGTCGATACATTTGCTTTAGCATAATGATTGCTGGTACTCTAGTTTCCCAACTTGCACTACTTACAATCCAATCATCATACCATTCAAGTACATTGACTTTGTCTAGCCACATATATGTGATTGCTTCTTTCCATTGTATTGTACTGGGAGGTAATAAAGATACAGGGTGTCCGTCTGCATTAAGTACAAGAGTGTCTGCCACGTTATAGATATCCTATGTTATTCTAATATTTATAACTGTTTAGAATCAATAGCTATGCAGATGGCTTGCTTGTTAGGTCCATAGTATCCGTTACCTAATCCAACGTTGTCACTGAGTCTTTCTCTTGCTTCAAAGCACTCTGTCATGGAATTAAACGTAACTCTCGGACCCATAGGATTGATTGCATATGGCTCTAAACTGTTGACATCACCAACAACAAACGGTTGTATCACAATATAAACTAGTACCCACATCAGCCTGGTGTCTTCTTGCCAATAGGCCCTGAGTATGGTTCAAAGTCTCTACCGTTTGCTACCATACAAGCTGTACCGTCTTCATATAAGCTAACAAGGCTCCATGTGCCTGAGTCTTGGTTAACAAAGAACATCATTGCACTTTTGTAGGCTTGTCCTGTTGGTGCTGCAAACTGTATTCCTTCGCCTTGAAACAATGGCGTCTCACCATATTTGTTCATAACAATGTCGCTCATCTTCGCCACAGGATCACATGCCTGTGTTGTTATGAATCTTTTACCTTGGTTTTGTTCTTGAGCGAATGCTGTACTAGCAAGAAGTGAGATGCTAACAGCACACGCTAGTAATAGTCTAGTCATATGCTTTCTCCTTTGTGTACAGTATTTATCTTACAAATAGCAACTCATTTTTCTACTGGACAGTTCAGCTATAGCAAAATCATACATTTTTAAATGATCACAAGTTAACACTAATTCACTTGGGTCTTCTAAAATCATCCAAGACGGAGTTTTAGAAATAATAGTTTGGGTAACTTGTAAGGTTGAAACTACTGTAAATCCTAAACACATTTTAAAATAACTAGGCGCATTTCCCATTGCTATCTTTTCTAGCATAAATTCATCAGAACTTATACTCCATTTCTCGTTTAACGGCATTGTATTCCTACTGAACCATTCGTTACTATGGAACATAACTAATGCCCCAGGATTTACTTGACCGCCTAGAAATACATTTTTATCAGGAAAAGAATCTATATATTCGGGGCGTACTATATTTTCAAAAGGTCTGTCATCTGGCAGATTTAAACGTATGCCAGCTGTCTTTTTTTGGTCGCTTTCTGTAATGAGAATTACAGCATTCTCATCGTGTGGGTGAGCTCTTGTTGGGTCTGCTACTAATAGACATCCTGGTTCAAACATCAACTTGCTAGCCTGTTCTTGTCTGGCTGACTTGCCCCGGGCCTTCACCAGAAGTTTTTTTCTTCCCGCCTATTTTTTCTCTCTTGCCTGTGCTTTTATTAAGCTGAGTTTTACCCGTTTGCCTTGCACGAAGTCCTTGGGATTTGCAGGATGCAAGGGCACTTGATCCTAAGGCACTGTCTGGCTTAGAACTCTTGCACAAACTAGCTGAAGCTTTCCAATCAATAAGATCTTCTTCAGAAATGTCTTTAAATAGGTCTCTTATTCTCATAAAGTATTTATCTTTATCGAAATCGGTCCGCAGGATTTTCGTATTCTGTTAGTTCTTCACATAAACTAAAAGTTAACGCCTTTCTCGGGCCTCTAGTGGTATTGAGACATATTTCCCCCGTTTTCTCATGAAATTCAATTTTAGTTATTTCAGCAGGTTCTTTATTTTTGCCAACAAGAATAGTTTGGCCTAGCTGTAAATTAAGGCTTATGTTTTTCAATGTACTCATGGGGATTCTCCTTATCTAGATTAGATGAAAATATTTATCACTCAAGGTTTAATGATAATTATATGTAAAGGAGTAGAGAATGAATCTAGAAGATCTTAAACCTGGCGAAAGCTGGGCTTGCAAATTTAAAGTTGTAACTTTTTTAGATACGGACGGTAACGTAATCGATAAAAACGTAAGTGTAGGAGAAAAACACCCAGGTGTTCCGGGCGTTTATGAGAGTTTAGGAATAATACAAGTTAGAGATTTAGATAGCAATCTAGTTAAATTATTAGATACAAAAACTAACAAGGAATTTTGTGTAAACTGGGAAGATTGTTGGGATGCCGACGTCATAGAATGGACTGAAGATGCCTAAAAGTCCCTGGAGACGCACAAGTATAGATCGAGGTGAATGCAAAATTGATCTAAAGGACTATATACTGTCAGATCCTTATCGCGACGGCGAACATGCTTTATATTTTCCAAAACACGGAGGAATATGGACACTCCAACCAAAAACAATATTCACAGAAGAATGGCTTCAGTATATTAGTTTTGAACATCATGCAAAAGTTGATCTTGCACAGATATTCTATAGAGCACCACACTATCAACACCCTGGTGCTCATGTAGACATTGATCGAAGCGACAACTTGTATGGCGGCGGATTAAATTGGACTATTGATCCAGATGATGCACATATGGTTTGGTATAACATGCCTGATCAAGATCCGACATACACAAAGCGATCAGAGACAGATAGAAACAAAGAGTGGCCTTTAGAAGATTTAGTTGAAAACAACAGATGCATAATAGGACAACAACCTACCTTAGTACGAACTGATATTCCGCACACTGTTGATATGGGTGCAAACGAACGCTGGTTAATTAGCGTTAGATTTACTCGGTTGAATGATTGGAATCAATATCTTGATAAGTTTAACGATTGGATAGTAGATGAAACACTGGTATAGATTAGATATTAACACTAAAGATGCTCTAGGAATTGATGTTAAGAAACATTGCTTTGACAATACAGATAGAGCTGATGTGTTTATAGAAGGACACGGCGGCATTTGGACGTTTGGCAAGGACGAAATATTCAAACAGAGTTGGATAGACTACGTGCAAGAAACATGTCCTTATTTAGAAGTTACAGGCGCACTTATCTTTTGGCGAGCTCCAGGGTATCAACACGCTGGCGCACACATAGACGTTGCTCCAAATAGCAGTCCAAGTAGAGTAGAAGGCATTGATTACGAAAACGGATTTCATGCCACTAATAGCAGTGACAGTATGGATGCTAATGATTTTTATCCTGTAGTGAGCAGTTATAACTGGATACTCAATAGTGACGACGATAGTGCTATGACGTGGCATGAGCCACTACCTAATGCTAATATTGAACTTAAAAAGTTTACTGATGCAGTACACTATGACGAAGTACCTATTGTTGATTGTAAAGAAATAGATAGATGTACTATAGGAAATGACAAACTAGTAATGGTTCGCACTAATGTTCTGCATAATGTAGACATGGGTCAACAAGAGCGTTGGGCTATCAGTGCTAGATGTGTTATGGGTTGGAGCAATTGGCAAGAAGCTGTAGAAACCCTAAAGGAGTATATAGTTGAATAATTGGTTAGAGTTAAATATTCCTGTAGACAATGCACTGAAATTAGATCCAAAATCATTTCTCGATTCTCCTTATAATCTCTATAACCAATTGTACATTCCGCAGCACGGTGGAGTATGGCAAGTACCTGCAATTGAGATGTTTAACGAGTCTTGGCTTATCGACGTAGAATCAAAATTAGATATTAAAGTAGATGCAGGTCTGATATTTTACAGAGAAGGTGGATATCAACACCCTGGTGCGCACATAGATGTTGAACCTTTAAATGGCGAAACACTACCTGTTGCTGCTAGTTTTAACTGGGTATTAGATAAAGATAATCAAAGTCAAATGACTTGGTACGAACCTTGGTGGGATGCAGAAGATATAGATCAAATCAAAGCGGCTGCTTTAGGAAAATATGTTCACCCTCAGGTAGAATCTCCTGCCGAAGAAGAACACAATGCAATATTATATCAAGAAACTCCTGTTGAACTATTAAAAGAATATGATTGTCATAGTTTAAGTCATAAACGTCTAACAATGGTAAGAACTAATGTGCCTCATAATGTAAGAATGGGGGCTAATACAAGATGGTGTATTACTCTTAGGACTTGGGGAGGCTTGCCGTGTCGTTGGAGTGATTGTGTTAAGCAATTTAAGCGTATGCAGGATTCTCGCTGAGTTTTTGTATCTTCAGAACAGCAAAATGGCCGCCTATGTCTTTTTTCGCGCGGCGCACGGCTTTTAGTTTTTTATCTATATAAGGTTTAACAATTCTATAGTACTCTTGGCGATGCAATACTTGATTGTTGTTCCATAGATCGTTTTTCTTTAGAAGCTCTTCCCATTTGTACTCCCCTGCATAATTTAAGATGTGAAAGTTTGGTATTTTGTTAGGATGTCCTGTTTCTTCTTGGAGATTTCTATGCCACTGTACAAAATCTACAGCATCCTTTAGATCTGCTGCAATGTGTTGCCAGTAGAGCGTTTTGTGATCATACTTGTGTTGAATGTGAGTTTTTTGACGTAGGAAAACATCTTTGATATAGTTTATCCTAGATTCATCTTGCATTTCACTGTACCCGTTTTTAGCCCACTCTCTTGAAAACTCGCTTACAGTAGCAAGATTATCCTCTGTTGATATTTCAAGTGGCCACCATGTCCAATTTTGATCAATCCAGTTTTCAAGCAACCATTGCTCTGAGGCTCGCCACGACTCGGGTGTTTCACCCGGGAGTCCTGCTATCATGCCTAGGCTACCGCGGTAAAGTCCAAGTTCATCTAGCATATGTTTGCGCATGTCTAGTAGACCTTGTTTGATTTTATCTGGGCTCATGCCTTTGCTCACAGCCTTGCCTGCTCCTGCGTCAAAGGTTTCTACACCATAAAAGTGTGCCCATACCCTAGCTCTGCTGAGTAGTTTGAGTTGTTTGGGTTTACTCACAGTTAGATCAATACGTATAAAGCTAGCAAAGTTAGGCTCAAAGTCTAGGCTTTCAACTACTTCTGCCAACATCTCCAGCTTTGAATCGCGATCGTTGAGTGTGTCATCTGCTATTATATAGTTGGTTGTGCCCCACTCGCGATAGTTTCGTTCTAGTTCTGCTCGCAGTAGCTCATGAGCAGTCGATGTGTCTTGTTTTATGCCTAGAAATGCATAGTTGCAGTACTTGCAGGCAAATCTACAGCCTCTGCTAAGTTCTACAGTGAGTTGCTCATTAGATTGTATATAATCGTCTGGTCTATAGGTAACTCCGTAGTCTCCTAGATCCATTGCAGGATAGTCAGCATTGCAGTCTATCAGCTGTGGGCCTCCTAGTTCTATTGGACGTATACCCTTGGGTTGATCTCCTCCTGCAAACCAATAGTTGATCACTGACTCTAGTGCTGACTCTGCATAACCATACATGTATAGATCAGCCCCTAGGTCATGCTGTACAAACTGTTGGCCGCCTACTAAAGTCTTGATGCCAGGATAACGATGCTGTAGTTTGCTCACAAGTTCTCGAGCATATTCAGGAGTCAACCATGTGTAGCTTATACCAAACAACTGTGTGTCTGCCTGTACTACTGAGTCTAGGTATTCTTCAAGTTCTACTTGATCCCATTCACTTACCCAATCGATTACGGTTGCTCTCCAGCCCATACGTTCTAAACAGTTGGCTATTTTATATGCGCCCATAGTGCGGCGTTTGATTTCTAGATTGTCATTAAAGATTATTGCATGCATGCCAGTATTTATTTACTTAACGCTTACCTAAAAATAAATACAGCATGATATATGTAACAGGAGATTCATGGAGTTCTGAAGGATGGCCCGAAGGACGCGATCATGGTTATGCTCCCCACGAATGTTTAGCTGCACAGCTTCAGAAAATCACTACACGTTTTGTGAGTACGTTGGCTGAACCTGGCGATTCAGATATTAACCAGTTTTCAAAAATGGAAAAACGAATCAATCCCAGTCACCCAACTGTGATCATACATGGTTGGAGCGACTGGGGACGCAGCCTCGACTTTCATTATACTAATCAAAATTTTTCGTATGGAGATCCCCGGCAACTTCGAGATTACAACAGTGCAAAAGCTGTTGCTCATCAAAGAGTTTCAGAGCGTTTACGCCAATTAGACAGTCAGTTTGATAACATAACTTGGTTACATTGGGGAGCGCACTCTACAATATGGGCAGACTTACCAGACAATCACATACGATTATTTGACTATTATGCACACGATAGAATAAAAAGCGCCAAGAGCGATACAGGCCTAGAAACTTGGTATAAAACTAGTTATTTTCATAGTCTTTTGCCTGAAACCCCTAAAGAACAGCGAAAAGAAATCAATAGAAAACTTAAAAAACTAACAGCTTACAAGCACAAGCATCCTAGATATTATCCAGATGCAGGACACCTTGCGTGGCGACTTTATGATGAGTTAGTTAAAAAGATCTCTATATACATCTAATATGACAGAACGCAAGGACACAGTATACGATCTTGACTTTTTTGACGCACTAGTACTAGTGGACTGCTTTGACGATCAGTTTGTAAAAGCATTGAATCTAGATCCTTGGGATTACCGCACACGAAGTTTCTATGGTAGACTGATAGACTATCTAGAAAGATTTAACTTTAAACGTGTGTTGGCCACTGACACTTACCCAGTTCATGCGTGGTTAAAACAACAGTACCCACAAATAGAGCTGGTAAACAAAACAGACTTTCGCGCTAGGATTACTGGGCAACGTTTGTTTGTTGCTGGACAAGCATGGCATTTGTGTTTGCACAGCAGAAATGCAGCAGGATTCTTTTGGACACATCGAATGAACACTGTCTACAGTTCACATCATGCGGTTGCGCCCTATCACAGAGATGACACGCCCATAACACACTTGGACTTTGTGAATGATCCTTATGCTAAATGGCGCAAGCCTGACTCAAAGTATCTACGCAGAATGGGTGTGTGGCAGTTGTCTAACCTGCACACTCCCCAGTAGGCCAATACTTTTTGTGCAGCAGTTGTGCAAAGTTTGAGTGATGCGTCACACTTGGATGCATGTCGTTTTCAGCAGGTGGTATTCTAGGATCAAATAGAGTCAAACATGCGTTGTGATCTACTTCAACTGTGTACCATTCTTCTGGCCGAGGTGTTTGATCATAGGGTCGCATCTCTCGGTCAAGATCCTGTCTAGCAAACTCCAACTGTTGTAGTGACGGCTGATTTTCTACTGATAGATGTATGACAGTTGCACCTGTTGATGCCAGCGCACCTGCTACACTTGCTTGCAGCACGAGATTGTTGTAGCAGTGATTGAACACTTCAAGAGGATCCATGCCCAGTCGAGCTCTAGCGTCTAGATGTGTTTCTACTCTAGAGTCCCATGCAGGGTTGCGACGAGGATGATTTGAAAGTCCAAAGTTAAGGTTCGTGCCCAGCAGTCGTGAGCGCCATCCCCAAGTGCTGTCTGATATGTGACAGTAGGGCACACTGGTACGAGCAGGCCACTGTAGACTCAGTCGCTGTAGATA
>Ga0233444_10005542_pt1 | contig 11598 bp, 14 predicted proteins | sample SI_124_October20_6_FD_182792 | JGI IMG/M metagenome (GOLD analysis project Ga0233444, IMG submission 182792) | Seawater microbial communities from Saanich Inlet, British Columbia, Canada - SI_124_October2016_10_MG | ecosystem: Environmental > Aquatic > Marine > Inlet | place: Canada: British...
GATTCACTTTTCATATCTCTATGAGCTGCTCTAGCTGCAGCACCACCAACCATTCTTGATGCAGGGTCTGCATTTTTCAATGTCTTTACAACAGAACTCTGCTTTGCCAATAAATCTTTATATAATTTAATATACTCATCCTTGGTGACTAGTTTATTTTTTAATAAAGTTAGTATAAGTGCCGGTTTACTTCCTCTTTTTTTAACATCTAATTGAGTAGTACCATTTAATTTAGCTAAATCGTTACCTACTTTAATCATCTTTTCCATCTTACCACCATACATCTTATTACCAGATGTTTGTGAATAGGCCATTGCCAAATCCAATATATCGGTAGGAGTGAGATTTTTCTTAGTATATTCTTGAGTTCCTAATTTATAGGTACTTCTTTCCCTAAGTATAGATACAATCTCATTTTTTAATTCTCGTAATTTCATAATATAAAATAGTCTTTATGTTCCTATACTATATAAGTATAAAAGTATTTATAAATACTTATTTTTTTAGTACAAGTAAATGTACGTTGGATGAGAATCATCATTTATCTTCTGTCTTATTCGTTCTGAAGATAGTTTGAAGTGATTTGCTGCTTCTTTTAATGAATAAAACTCGTTTCCTTCACAACTTATTATAGGATACTCTAATACAATTTTATATTTCCATAACTCTTCCATCTCTTTATAGCTAATATCCCATTCATTAGCTCTTTTCCAATGTCTATATATTTGGTTATTAGATTCAATTCTATTTCTACATTCTTGTTCACTTAAATCACATAACTCAGAAATTTGATTAGGTGATTCAAATGGAACTCCACCTACTTCATACTTAATGTTTGGTTTAGTTTCACTACCAATGATTTGCCAATCTTTATATTTGGATTTAGTTGATTTACATCTTCGTTCTATTTCAGAACCAACGAATTCTATTGGGTCTATATCAATTGCAGCATGTCTGAACGATAGGTATTCTTTTCCATTTACTCTACAAATTGGAGTACCCCCATTTATTTCTTCTGTTGCAATATCAGGATTTCCTTTTACAAAAATTAAAATATTCTGATGTACCGATGCTATTTTTTTGTTTCTATTAAAATAAGTCTTTGATACTCGTGAAGCTTGTCCTTGTGAATTATATAGAATCATATCATTGTAAAATGATAATCCCATTTCTTCACACATCTCAATAACTGATGGTACGAATCCTCTATATTTTCCTATTTTGTAATTTCGTGTAGTTGATTGTTCTCTAATTTCAGAAACTACTATTGCAACAAATCTATTATCTTTTAATTTAGATACCGAATGTGTTAATATAGAATTTAATGAAGTTAGGAAACGATTATAAGGCATATTAGAGATATCCTTCGGGTTATCTGAATATACTTCTAAATCATGGTAAGGAGGGCAGGTGAATATAAAATCATATTCATCAGTTAATGTGGGAACAACTTTACGAGAATCACCAACTATCCAATTGGGTTTATCTGATTGTAATTTGTTTGCTTTGATTTGTTCTTCAGATATATCAATACCAGTATAACTCCTACCAAGTCCTTCAGCAACTATACCTCGTACAGAACCACCAGCGAATGGGTCTAATACTTTACCATCTTTTGGTGAGAACCAATCATACATCGTTTCACACAATACAGGGTCAAATACAGAAACATTTGCCTCTGTATCCCAAAACATTGTTTTAGATTCGGTATTCTCTCTGCCAAGTTCGGATTTAATTTTGTGATTTAGAATCCACCAATTCTTTCGGTCTTTCCACTCTTTAGTACGAGTATCTAATATAGAAAATGGATGTATAGGCATAACTTATATATTTTATCTATAAATATACGAAAAATATTTTAATTATCCTAATTTATTTAACTAAACTTAGAGTTTGTGTCTAATGTGTTTGAACATTGCATCACCAATATCCTCACCTAATTTTGAATCAGATGGAAAGTGTGCTCTACCTATGTTTCTTGAATATGATATTCGTTTACCTGCTTTTAAAAATGCATCTGTATTTATTGGTAATTTTGTTTGTAATACTTTACCTACTAGGATACCTTGTGCAGAATGACCTGATGGGTAAGAAGGGGTTTTCATACTTTCAAGTACGTGCTCACCCAATTTCATATTATAATGTGATGCTAATTGAAATGGTCTTGGTCTATTATGTGTGTATTTTAAATCTAATATAATACCTGCTGATGAATTGATTAGGTTTTCTACTAACTCTTTTGGATATTCTACGTTGTTTTCTTTACAAACTTGTTCAAATACTTTTTCAATATCATCATGTTCCTTAACATATCCAACATCTTCAGGTAAATCTTTTAGAAATTGTAGTTCATTATAAACTATCATTGAAGTATTTTTTGGAGGATTTTTTACTTTGTATTTAGAGTAATTAAAATCTTTGAATAAACCATCTTTAATGGATTCAATCTTTTTCGCATGTTTTTTCTTAACACCATCGTTGGTGTAAACTGCGTTTTTAATATTACCTATATTTTCCTCTGTGAATATAAACATACTACTATAAATATACGATTAGATAAGTTTATTTTTCATTTTACCTAATTCAAATTTTTGTGGTGGGCCAAGAGATTGTCCTACTAAAACTAATCGTTCACCCTCTGTAACAGAATTTACTCTATGTGGATGAGTGATACCACCAGGAAATACTACTATTTCTCCTATCTTTGGTTTATAAGTAACCTCTTGTCTTGGAAAATATAATTCACCTCCTATATACGCATCATTTAAAGGACAAGTAAATGATAACCCACTAAAATCTATATGTGCTGGGTTATTGTGAACAGTATCATGTGTATAAAGATGAATAAATAAATCTTTCCATCTAGTTTTGTTATGTTCTTTTGCTTTAGATGTTGCATATGTACTATCGTTTGAATGATTTTCTACATACTTTAAAAAATGAGTTTGCCATAAATCTTCTATATTATCAAACCAGAACTTATTAAACTTATCAAATATTTGTTTATTTGAATAAACTTCGAATCTGTTTTCTGTACCAGCAAAGTTACTATCTAAATCTAATGGTAAATTTATATTTTTTTCTTTTGTAAGATTATTTTTCAAATCTATCATATCGTTAATTAAATCATCTGATAAATTTTTAAATACTAAAATTGATTTTGTTAATTCTTCGTAAATCATAATAATGTACTTGGTAAGTTTATATCATATCCATTAAAACTAGATTTTGCTTTTGATGAAAATTTTGTATGACCAATCCAATGCCAATAATGATTATCATATCTATATTTATTTTCATCATATTTTAAACCAATAGATGAAATATTTTTTTCGTTTATTAGTGACCCAAATAAAAATTGACAAATTATTATTGAAATAAAAGTTTTATTATCTTTAAATTTTTCTATTGGTTCTATTGATTTCAAATAATATTGTTTTAATTCTTTATATTTTTTTATAAAAACAGTTTTAACTTTAATATTATTAAATTTTAAAATACCTACGTTAATTGCAAAAGGACTGTTGAATTTAAATCCATCAATTATATCTTCAATAGGATATTTTTTTAAAGTAGGTAAGAACTCATTATAAACATCTCCCCATGGAGTATCTAAGTATTCTTTTGCATCATATACAATATCTACTGTGTCATCTATTATAAGTTTATTATTTAATATTAAATCACCATCAATTGTTATAGTATCTATATCACCAGTTTCATGTACATAGAGTTTAAGGTCATCTACTAACTCAAATTTTTTATTAGAAATATCTACACAATTATCATAATATCCTTTTAAAAAATCAATACTATACTTACAACCATAAAAACTAATTGTATGACCGAACTCTTTAGCACGAGTCATAGATAGTTTGTAAAAAGTTAATATGTAATCGTTGTTTTTATATTTACCAAATTTTGTAGTAAAACAATATGTAAGATTTCTATACTTCATATAACCATAACAGATTATATATAAATATACTATTCTACAATTATCAATGTTGATTTTATAATCTCACCACCTAATATTAATTGAAGTTGTAGTTTTTTAGTAGGTAATGATTTTATGTAAAGTATTTTATCATTCATTCCAATACCATTTACTGGTGTAAAGGTTTCTTTAGATAATATAGAATTAGTTTCTAAATCTTTTATAGCAAGAGTATGGTCTCCATTGGATTCGATATTGAAGAATATTCTTTGATTATCAACTACTGAACTTTGAGTTACAGCAAAGATTCTATCTTCCCTTGGGATAGAAATACCACCCTCATCTATGAAATCTTTTTCACATGAAAATAAAAAGAACAATAAAAGTATTAAATATTTTCTCATTTTATAATTACCCCTATTTGTGTTCCATCTTTTTTAACTAACTCTACCTTTAATATTGAAACTAATCCTAAGAAAGAATCAAGATTATTAGTTTCCTTAAAGTATATTTTATATTCTATACCACCATTTAGATTTTGAGAACCATCAGTAGATATTGAACCTAACTTTACATAAGAACTTCTTTTTGCTGAGAAGGATTGTAAATCAGAATCACTTTCTATTCTATCAAAGGTTACTCTACTATTATCATATCCTACTCTAAATTCAGAACCAGTTATGTTTTTTGTATTTTCTGGTAATGTTAAAGTTACCATAATTTCATCTTCAATCTTTTGGATATCTAAATCTACTTCAAATTGATTTTGTATAGATTTTGAAGAATTACTTATTGTCATATTTCTAGCCATACTTGTAACTTGTACATTTGATGGTAAATGAGAATGAGACATATTAACATCTCCTTTCCAATGTACTGCGATATTTTTATCATATTCTTTTGTACTTGTTGATAATCCAAGTGGGAACATTGTACGAGTTATACCATAACTTGTCCAATTTGTAGATGTCATAGAATTATAATCACTCACCTCTGTTAATGACATTACTGCTGCAAGATAAGATGCATCGAACATAGTTCCACCATTTAAGAAATCAATCATTATCTGTGTATCCTTAAAATCAAATATACCATCTCTACTTACATCTGCATTTGCATATTGAACATTATAATCAAACTCTCCCTTAAATCCACCATTGATTCCACCACCTGCTAATTCATTAAATGCCATTACAACATCTGCTACTGTAAATACATCATCTACTGTTGATTCTAATTCAGATGTTGAAGGTGAATCAAAAACCACATACTGAGTTTTATATGCCGTTACTTCAGTAAAGTTTAATTCTACTTTTAGTGCATATCCTCCACCACCTAAACTTCTAATACTTGAAGAATAATTTGATGATGAAAAAGGAATTGTACTCCAAGTCCAATAATTAAAGTTATTCCAATATTGGTCTGATGTTGTAGTTGCCCAAGAGTTTGCATAACCTGGTGTTCCTAAATAACTTGATGTACCATCTGTATCAACTAAATCTAATAATTCTATATTATTAACATCATCCAAATCTACACCACTTGGAAACTCCCTAACATCTAAACCAATTCTGTATTTATATTTGTTTGTTAACATTGGTGCATATGTTACAACCCATTCTACATTTCCTGGTGTTGCTGTAATATCGTATTTACCTTGTCCAACTAAATCTTCATCTACTTGAGAGTTGATTGTTGCTTCACCATTTGCATCTAATGAGATTGTATTTGAGTTTGAGTTTTTAGCAATTTCAGATGAAGATACTTCGTAATAAGTATTAACAGAAAAACCAGTTTCATCAATGTTTCTAAACTTATAGTTTACATCATATGAAAGGGGTTCAACATAATTATCAGCATCTATACTCCATATACTATTACCATTAAAAGCATATGCTGCTCCTGCTGCTGTATCTTCTGGTGATTTCCATTTAAGAGTTAAATTAGCACCTCCGGCTCCTTGTTCATATCTAACTCTAAACTTATATGATACATCTGCGGTTAAACCTGTTATATCAACTGTTCTTGTACCATTACCCATTCCAATACCGGTATTAGTAATTGTTCCATCATCATTTGCATCAAACCAAAAATCACTTCTATCATCTGAGTTTAATTGGAATGAATAAGTACCTGATGTTGGGGGTACAAAATAACCTTCTATTATCCAACCAAAGTTATCATTAGCATGTCTTGGTAAGATATTACTCCAAGGCCAAGTAAATGCTTTAGTTGCTGTATCTCTTCCTTGGTGTGTCCAAGTAGTAGTATTTTTGTTAGCATAATCAAACATAGCATCAAACCCAGCTGAATTAGTTGGATGTGCATTATATTCACCTTGATTATTGTTACTAGCATAATCATTAATCTTAAATGATTTATACGTTATTGCATTTTGTCCATCATTTGCAACTGTGTTTACAAATGTAGGGTCTGATTGTTGGCCTAATAATAAGGTTGGTAATAATAGCAATATTGATAATAACTTCTTCATACTAATAATTATAATGGAATTTTAGAACCTATCATAAATGAGTTTATTAAAGGTATGTTTATATCTGTTGATTTGATTGCAGTCCATCCTACATTGAATGAAAATCTATTTGTTACTTGTACTGTAAATGAGTTTGCTATAATTCCCATCCCATGAATTCGAGAACCTCTTAATGCATTCTCTAATTTAACACCAAAAGGATGTTCTTTATAATAAGTTTTTTCTAAACCTACTCCACCTTCGTTACTCATAAATGGAGTCTGTGTCCAAATGATTGCTGGTGAATAAGTTATACGAGTACCTATTTGAAATGATTTAGTTGCAAGTACATTATATGATACCATAAAGTTTTCTTTGATTGGATATGATACAAATGTACTTCCAATTGATAATCCAGCTCCAACTGTTAACCCATTCTCAAAAGGCTTCATTAGAGATTGTGATAACATTAAAGTTGAGTATCCATAGTTATTAGAATATCCAATAGAAGTTGCTTTTATATTTTTTACTTTATAATCTTCAGTCATGTTAACTTTAGAACGAGCACCCATAAAAGTTATTTGTTGTAAGTTATCATAAACCATTACGTTTGCTGAATATGCAACATCACCATAGATTGAACTACGAGATGCTCCTATATTAAGAACTGCATCATATGTACCAAGAGGTGATTGTTGTGATAATACATCTGCCTTTAATTGTATAGGCATAAACTTCTTTTCCTCTTCCTCCTCTTCATCTTCTTCTTCTTCGGATTCCTCTGATTCTTCTTCTTCCTCTTCAGATTCCTCCTCTTCCTCTTCTGATTCTTCTTCCTCTTTCTCTTCCTCTTCTTTTTCTTCTTCTTTTTCTTCTTCTTTTTCTTCTTCTTTTTCTTCTTCTTTTTCTTCTTCCTTCTTTTCTTCTTCTTTTTCTTCTTCCTTCTTTTCTTCTTCCTTCTTTTCCTCTTCTTTTGATTCTGTTTCACCTTCACTCTCTCCTTCTCCTTCTCCAGAACCTTCACCTTCACCTTCGCCACTACCTTCACCTTCACCAGAACCTTCTCCTTCGCCACTACCTTCTCCAGAACCTTCTCCAGAACCTTCACCACTACCATCTCCTCCAGAGTCTCCTCCGCTATTATCTACATCTCCACCTCCCGAATCATCCGAACTACCGCCCGATGTTCCTTCTGACGAGTTATCTGACGAGTTGTTCGAGCTTGAATCCGAGCCAGAGCTTGAATCCGAGCCACTTGACGTATCTCCTCCGCCAGAGTTTGAAGAGCCGGAACTCTCTCCACCACTACTGCCGGAAGAATTGTTATTATTGCTTGTACTACCATTTGATGTTCCTCCACTACTTGAATTAGATGAGCTCGTATTTGATGAACTCGTATTAGTAGAACCTGTATTTGTTGAACCACTTGTACCACTTGTACCAGTCGTTGTTGTTTGTGTTGTACCTGTTGTTGCGTTTGCTGTTGAAGTTGCATTTGTTGCATTATTAGCTGCATTATTAGCAGCATTAGATGCTTGAGTTGCTTGTTGTTGAGCTTGATTAGCTTGATTTTGTGCGTTTTGAGTTTGTTGAGTTGTTGTAGAACATGGGGATAATGAAGTCCACCATGCATAGGTTTCTCCTAACCATGAGTGTAATTCACCATTAAGGAATTCTTGGTATGTAAACACTCTAACTCTATTGTAGAAAGATACTACTGCACTACCTGTTGTAAAGTTTGCCGTAACAACTTTTACTTCATTAGTACATCTATCTACAAATGTTTGTGTAAACACCTGTCCATAAGTGAAACTACTTACAAATAAGAATAAAGAAATTAGGAGCTTTTTCAATATATCCTCCTAGTTCTCAAATATTCTTTTTCGAATCATCCTCGCTACTATCCTCGCAGAAGCGGTTTCCAATGCTTTTCTGGTAGATACTCCAATTGCTGATTGTCTGAACTTTATTTCATCCAAATCTAACCCCAGCAAACCCTCTTGAGTCTTTACTGTCTTTGCAGTACCAAGACCAGAGCCTACAAAGTATGTACCATTCTCTGCATTAGTAAACCTAACTTGTAATCCCAAACGAGTTGTTTGTGTTTGTTTAGAACCATCTTTAAGTGATAAAACCTCATCCTCTGAAACAGAGAAGTCATATATCTCTATTGTAACGAAATATTCTGCTAACTTAATTTTACCTAATCCATAAACTTGGTTTTCTGAAACACCTTTTCTTGATGCAACCCATTGTGATTTCATTCTATCCTTGATTGCAGATTTTTCTTCTACAAATTCAAATCGGTTTGTCCAATCTAAGTATTCAATTACTATATTGGTTAATCCCAATCCTACTCTACCATCTCTTAACTCAGGATACATCTCATATAAATCATCAGATATACCAACGTTGAGTAAAGCAACTGGTAACATATCACCCCAATAATCTGAAACATCATCGATAGATTTTTTCTTTTCGAATTCTGCTACATATTCTTCTGCTTGTACTTTACCAATCGTTTGTGAAAATGATGTTAGTGTGAATAACATCAAAACTATTGTTGTGATTAATCTCATTTCTTATCCTTCATGTGTTTAGTTAATGCTGGATACATACTATATCCTGTATCACTCAACCACTTATCAAATTTAATAAATAATTCTTTTAATTTTTTCATAATTTTTTATCTAGCCTAATGTATCAAAGATACCAAAAGTTGCATTATCCATCGCTGATGGGTTTTGTATTAGATGAAATATTAATGTACCCATTCCAAGTACAAACATTACTAACAAAACTGCTAACCAAACTTTTAAAACTATATCAACTATCTTGTAGTCTGACAGTGTATCTGTAAAAATCGTTTTTAACGTTTCCATAATCTCTCCTTTTTATTATAAACTTAACTTCCTAGTGTATCAAATACACCAAATGTAGCATTATCAAATGATGCAGGGTCTGTAATTAGTTGTATTATTACTGCGAATATACCACTAAATGCAAGTGCCATCAATGCTGTAACCCAAAGTGCAAGTGTGTAATCTAATAGGTTTTCAGCCCGATTCCACATCATTGTAATTGGGTTATTTTTCAAAACATTTCTCATAATCTCTCCTTAATTTAACTTATTTATTTTTACTATAAGCTTGTGTTCCAAAGAATGCTGCAACTATTGCTGCAACTGAAACGAAGTAGGTAGCAGCCATATCACCTAATATTTTAGATGCTTGGTCTAATCCTACTAAATCTGCAAGTACAACTGCAAATGGGTAAAGTAACATACCGAACATAGCAAACCATGCCATCTTCCTTTGAGCATCTCTCATTGCATCTTGGTCATCAAGTTCTTTTCTCTTGAACTCCAAGTACATTGCTTCTTCTGCTTTTGAAACTTTACCATCCCCATTTGTATCTGCAGGATGTAATTGTTTTTTTACTTCTTCCATATTACCAATCTATTTCCTCTTCTTTTTCTTTTTTCTTTACTTTGGGTTTAATATATACTTTTTTTACAACTGTATCTTTCTTTTGTTCTGGAATAACAATATTAATTGTAGGTCCTTCTACATTTACATTTTGTTCTTGAACTACTTCTACTGCTGAAGATTCACTATCTTCAATACCAATGAATGATTTTACCTCATCCATAAACAAACCACCAAGACCGGTGAGGATTACTCCTACACCAGTTATGATTTGGTTTTTTAGTTGTCCGAAAAATCCTTGTTTTTCTTCACTCATAATTTAGTCTCCATCTGTTGTTATTGGTGTTTGACCAGGTGCACATCCTACCCCATCTACATTATTGATATCTGCAATTGGTGTATCTGGACATTGGTCTAATCCATTCATTACTCCATCGTAATCATAATCAGCAACAAATACTAACATTGCTATACCCTCAGAAACTTGTGCTACTTTATCTCTTAGAGCTGCAACTTGTTCTGCTGATGCCCAATTTTGTGCATCTTCCAAGATACCTTCTAACCTTAATTTAATTTCCGCCATTTTTGCTACGGCTTCCTCCATGGCAGCATTCTGTTCTTCAACAGTTACTTGCATTTGTTCTACTTGTAATTGCATTGTTGCCACATCACTTATCATTCCATCAACATCTACTAATAGTAGTGAAGCTTCTAACTCTGCTAATGATGCTGTTAGAGATTCCAACCCATCTTCCATAGAAGGATTAGTACAACTTGTAATAAATGTGAGAATTAATAATAATGATAACATCTTTTTCATAATCTTTTGTCCTTTTTAATTTATTGATTAACGAAAACCGTTCTTCCTATTACATTATGATTAACATCTGTTAATTCAAGTGTAAATGAAGATTTATCTAAACTACTGGTATAAACAGAAAGAATATTATCTCCCTCTTGTGCAGTAAGTTTTTCTTGTGAAATCAAAGAGTTATCAATATCTCTTATCTTCACTCTGTATGTTCCATCGTTAGGTAACTTTACGTTCATTCTTACCTCACTTGAAACGATTACAGATTCTAATTTAATTCCTACCAATTCATCTATTAGAAGTGCCTCTGGTACTTCACTAACGAATACAGGTTCCATTATATCATCTTTCATACAAGATGTTAATGTTAATAATACTAAAAGTGTTAATAGTTTTTTCATATCTTTATTCCATGTTTAATTTAATTTGTGTACCATCTGCCTTTACACCTTCGTTAACCTTAAATGAGATTAAACCAGATGTGTTACTCAATTCAACTAATGGTGTGAATATTAATTTATAAGGAGTACCTTGCTTTACTGTTTGTGTAAACTGTTGGTCAAATGAACCTATATTTATTTTTCCTTCTTCTTTTTTGTGGTTAGCGAAATTAGTCATTTCATTACCAGTATCGAATACTACATTCTTTAATTCTAATCTTGTATCATCATATAAGATGTTAAATTGTGTACCAACCATACCTGCTACTTCTGAATTGATTGAGAATATTACTTCACCATCTACAATTTCAGATACTAAATCAACATTTTGTTGTATTGGAGTGTATCTTGCACTTGATGCAAGAGGTGCTGAGTTACTGATATTCATAGAACTAATTTGAAAATCAGAAGTTGATGCTGGTTGATATGAGTGTGAAAAGTTTACATCACCAATTAGAATATGAGCAAACTGAAATGATTTATTAGAATCAGTTGGGGTGAAAGTTGCA
>Ga0233444_10005544_pt1 | contig 11595 bp, 10 predicted proteins | sample SI_124_October20_6_FD_182792 | JGI IMG/M metagenome (GOLD analysis project Ga0233444, IMG submission 182792) | Seawater microbial communities from Saanich Inlet, British Columbia, Canada - SI_124_October2016_10_MG | ecosystem: Environmental > Aquatic > Marine > Inlet | place: Canada: British...
TGACTAAATACAAGCACCCTCAACGATACGAAAAGACGACCGCGATCTGGCCGCCATGCTGGAACGGCATGAAGGGCGGCGCACGCATCCCTATCGCGATATTGTTGGCAAGCTGACTATCGGGGTGGGGCGCAATCTGGATGATCGTGGTTTAAGCGCGGATGAAATCGACATGCTGTTGGCACATGATATTGCCATTGCCCGCGCCGCGTGCCAGGCATTATTTCCGGCCTTTGACGGATTTCATTACAAACGTCAGGCGGGGATGATATCGATGGCGTTTAATCTGGGGCAAACAAGGCTGGCTGGATTCCGGCGTATGCGCGCCGCGATTAATGATGGTAACTGGATAGATGCCAGCAATGAGGCATTGGATAGCTATTGGGCGCGCCAAGTTGGCCATCGTGCTGTTGAGGTTGCCGCACTTTTGCGATCACCTGATAAAGCTGGATGAAGCCAGCCAGCGAAAACAGACTTTACGTACGCCGGAAAGCGGCAAAGGCGGCGGCCTCGCGTAGCGCATGTGCTAGTTCGGCTTGGTTGGGCGCGTCAAAAATGGTCAAAGCGGCCTTGGCCTTATTGGCATATGACGTGGCGGCTTCCAGCGATGCTTCAATCGCCTTGTGATGCGCCAGAATAGACTGTGCCTTGGCAAAATCTTCGGCGGCAAAGTTGCCATCACCCATCGTGCGATGCCAGAAACCACGCTCTTCGTCATTGGCTTTCTGATAGGCCAGAATAACCGGCAAGGTGATTTTCTGGTCAAGGAAGTCATCACCAGCGTTTTTGCCCATTTGCGCACTATCAGCTGTATAATCTAGCGCGTCATCCATGATCTGGAATGCCAGTCCCAAATTCAATCCATACATGTGCATCGCTTGCGTTACCTGTTCATTACCACCAGCAATTTTGGCGCCTGACGCGGCGGCGGCGGCAAACAGAATGGCTGTCTTGCCCTCAATGACATCAAGATAATCTTCAAGCCTAGTGTCCGGATTACCCGCAATCGTCATTTGCTTGATTTCGGCCTCGGTGATCCGTGCCGAGGCGGATGACAAGGTGCCAAGCACATCAATATTGCCGCTTTCAACCATCAGTTCGAAAGCCCGCGCAAACAGAAAATCCCCCACCAGAACCGACGCGTCATTACCCCATAGCGCATTAGCTGTATTCTGCCCACGGCGCATATTCGATTCATCAATCACATCATCGTGCAATAAGGTCGCCGAATGAATGAATTCGACCGCGGTTGCCAGTTTGATCGCCTCGACACTGCTGACGGTCGCGTTTGCGCTGACTATGCGGGCACCTGCCAATGTCATTAAGGGACGCATGCGCTTGCCACCTGACGCAATCAGATGTCCAGCTAGTTGGGGAATCAGTGGAACGTCACTGGTCATGCGCGCCATGATCGTTTCATTGACCTGAACCATATCATCTGCAAGCAGACCAACCAAAGCTGTCAAAGAAGGTGGATGTTGCGGGACGGCATTACCTGTGGCAGGCACGCCAGGCGTTATATCTTCAACTGTAACGGATTGTGCAACCATCTTTTCAACCTGACAAATCATATAATTCTGAGTGCTTGATGCCATTTATATGGCATGTTCATTACATATGTACTGTAAAGGCAGGAACAAGCAAAATCTATATATTCATAGCAACATTAAACATATCACCGCATATATAAGTCTGCACAATTTTATGATCTGATGTGAGGGTGTACTAACTATCGGCTTGGATATGGCTGAATAATGCGTGATATTAAGCTATGGTTACAATTATCCGCACGACAAATATGGTCAGATTGTCTTTTTTGCGCGCGTTGCTGAATGACGCGGGCATTGAACATGATGTTTTTGACAATCACATTTCGGCTTTGGAGGGCGGTATAGGCGCGTTTCCCTGTCGCCTCGTTGTTGCCAATGCCTATAAGCTAAGTGCCGAGCGCGTGCTGGATGATGCGGGAGAGTTATATGATGACTGATCCCGATATGGATGTGACACATGACCATCTTTTAAACAAAAAGGTTGCCATAACCCAGCCAAAGACAGGCTATCGGGTTGGTACCGATGCCATTTTGCTTGCCGCGTCGGTACCTCAACGAACCAAACGTATTCTTGATATGGGATGCGGTGTAGGCGGTGTCGCACTTTGCATTGCCAAGCGGTTGCCAGAGGTTCATATCACGGCGGTTGAGATTGATGCGGCCATGGGGGCGCTTGCCGAACGCAATATCAAAGATAATGATCTTGCCGCACAAATTCGCTTGCTTCAAGGAGATATAAAGGCGCTCTCACCTGTTCTGGCGAACAGCTTCGATCATGTGGTCAGTAATCCGCCCTATCATGATACCCGCGGGACGCGTCCCCAAAATCGTAGCCGTGCAATGGCACATATGGGTGAAGATACCAAGCTTGCAGACTGGGTCAAAGCGGCCATTTGGGCGGCAAAACCACGTGGCAGAATCAGCTTTATATGTCGGGCAGATCGGGCATCGGAATTAATCACTGCATTTGAGTCGAATGGTGCAGGCGAAACATTGCTATGCCCGCTTTGGCCACGCCACGACACGCCAGCAAGCCGAGTCATTATTCAGGTGCGCAAAAACATAACGGGCCCCGGTGCCATTTTACCTGGTCTTGTTCTGCATAATGATCAGGGTGGCTATACGCAAAGTGCCAGCCATATCATGCAAGGCGGTGCGCTATATCTAACGCATCCGGCACGATCATGACATTTACGCTGTCTGGTCTGAATCATGGATTTAAAACGATCCTTAGCGTCAAAAATAATAGCATGTGAAACGAATATGTTGCATTCTCGGTTTCGTTATCTAACAACTGATGAGACATCTGCATTATGGGCGTACTGAACCGGATTTTGTTTTGGCGTAAAAAAAAGCCGGTTGTGCCAGTTGTCCGGCTTAGTGGTGTTATTGCCGCGTCGGGCAGTGGTATGCGGCGCGGCATTTCGCTGGAGACTGTCGAACCGCAATTGAAAAAAGCCTTTTCAATGCGGCGTGCCAAGGCTGTGGCGCTGATTATTAATTCGCCTGGCGGATCACCTGTACAATCATCGCTGATTGGCCGCCGCATCCGCGATCTGGCCAAACGTGCCGATGTGCCAGTTCTGGCCTTTTGTGAAGATGTTGCGGCCAGTGGCGGTTATTGGCTGGCGGCAAGTGCTGATGAAATTTTTGCTGACCCATCCTCAATCATCGGGTCGATCGGTGTTGTATCCGCCGGTTTCGGGTTTGATAAAGCGATCAAGAAAATCGGTGTTGACCGACGCGTTCATACAGCAGGCGAATCAAAAATGATCCTTGATCCGTTTCAACCTGAACAGGCTGAAGAAGTCGAACGGCTTAAAGCATTGCAGGCCGAAATTCACGCCCAGTTTATTGCCCATATCGAAAGTCGGCGCGGTGTCAAGCTGAATGGTGATCGCGCGGAACTGTTTAGCGGTGCGTTCTGGACGGGTGAAACCGCGGTCAAGCTGGGACTGGTCGATGCGGTTGGTGAAATCAGACAGACGATCAACAGCCGATTTGGGGATGATACCGAATTGATGATGATTGAGCCAAAGCGGAAATTACTGCCTTTCGGTCTGACGAACCTGTCGGGACAGATGGCAAGTGGCATTGTAAATGAAGCATCCGATATCGCGATTGAGCGCGCCTATCTCTCGCGTTTTGGCTTGTAGGATGCGCATTATGTCAAAATTGAATGTGATGAAAGGCTGAATATGATCTTGTCTTTACCCAAACTTATTGGCCTATGCTTTATCTTATGGGTTGTGTGGCGGGTGTTTCGGGCGATTGACGCGCGCAAATCCAATATTGCCAAGACAAAAGACCGGACAGATAGCAATAAAAGTAAACAGCATAAGGCAAATCGTGACTCGATTGATCTTGAAGAATGTACGATTTGCAAAGCTTGGGTAGCGCGTGAGAATTGTGGTCGTAATGATTGCCCTTATTAGCCCTAGCTAGGGTTGCATTTAACAGGTGTTTGCGAGTAGTTTGCGGGCAACCGATCCAGTTCAAGACATCATAGACGGTCTTAGATTATGACAAAGACGCACATTTCAGAAGCAGGCACCGATTTTCAGTCAATCATTCTAAATTTGCAACTTTACTGGGCTAAGCAAGGTGCAGTGATTTTGCAGCCTTATGATATGGAAGTTGGCGCAGGTACATTTCACCCAGCGACAACGTTGCGGGCATTGGGACCTGACAAGATATGGCGTGCGGCCTATGTTCAGCCTTCGCGTCGGCCAACCGATGGGCGCTATGGCGAAAACCCAAACCGTCTTCAGCATTATTATCAGTTTCAAACGATTTTTAAACCATCGCCTGCTGACTCACAGGCGTTATATCTTGGCTCTTTACGTGCAATCGGACTTGATCCTGATGCGCATGATATCCGCTTTGTTGAAGATGATTGGGAATCCCCGACATTGGGCGCATGGGGTCTGGGCTGGGAAGTATGGTGTGACGGCATGGAAGTGTCGCAATTCACCTATTTTCAACAGGTTGGTGGTATCGAATGTAATCCGGTACCGCTGGAGCTGACTTATGGGTTGGAACGTCTGGCGATGTTCATCCAAGGCATTGATAACGTCTATGATCTGGATTGGGATGGTGTTGCGGCTGATGAGGGTGGCAAATGCTATGGCGATATTTTTCATCGCGCCGAAGTCGAATTTTCCAGCTGGAATTTTGAATATGCTGACACAGATATATTGTTTCGACATTTTAAAGATGCCGAAGCCGAATGCGGTAGCTTGCTTGAACGTGATGCGCCGCTGGCCTTGCCAGCCTATGATCAATGTATGAAAGCCAGCCATTTATTCAATCTACTGGATGCACGCGGTGTTATTTCGGTAACCGAGCGCGCGTCATATATCGGCCGTGTTCGCGCGCTTGCCAAAGGATGTTGTGAAGCATGGATCGGGCAGACATCTGCCAGTCCAGAGCAAGAGGCGTAAATGGCGGATCTATTTATCGAACTTGTCAGCGAAGATATTCCCGCCCGCATGCAGCTAAAGGCATGCGCTGATTTGCAACGTCTTGTCTATGCCGCGCTTGATGACCTTGGCCTTGGCTATGCAAAAGCCGATGCTGATAATGCCCGACTGGTATCATCGCGGCATCTGGCACTTTATGTATCTGATGTTGATGACCAGCAAGCAGACCGTATCGTAGAAAAACGGGGCCCGCGCGTCGATGCCCCCGAACAGGCGATTAACGGGTTTCTGGCCTCGACAGGCATAACCCGAGAACAGCTGGTCGAAGAAGACACACCCAAAGGCCGCTTCCTGTTTGCTCGTTCAGAGTCAAAAGGCGCGCAGACCCATGATCTTCTAGCCCCGATTATAACCGATATTCTGAACAATTTTCCCTGGCCGAAAAGTCAGCGTTGGAGCACATCGCGCTTTCGTTGGGTACGCCCGTTGCATCGCATTAATGTTTTGTTTGGCGGCAAGATGCTTGACGGTGCGCTGGCGCTTGGCGGTGATGATGATGCCAGAATTGTCTTTGGTGATAAAAGCTGTGGCCATTTCTTTGAAAGTGCGGGGAATGTTGATCTTGCTGGCCTGGAGGATGTGCAAGATTATATTGCTAAGCTGAAAAAGGCGCATGTGCTGGTTGATCATAATGAACGCGCACAAAGGGTTCTGGATCAGGCTAATAAATTGGCTGCCGATATGAATTGTACTGTTAAAACTGGCATTGCGCAGGTAACCGAAACAGCCAATCTTGTCGAATGGCCACATCTGCTGGTTGGCAAGATCGAAGATCGGTTTATGCAATTACCTGCCGAGGTGCTGCAATCGTCAATCCAGACGCATCAGAAATATATCACGCTGGAAAATGTCAGCGATAGGTCGATGTCGCCGCATTTCATCATTGTTTCTAACCGCGTTGCCGATAGCACGCGTGATGACATTATCAAGGCAGGTAACCAGCGTGTTTTGCGCGCCCGCCTTGCCGATGCCGAATTTTTCTGGACGCAGGACAAAGCCAGAAAGTTAGAAGATTATCTGCCACAGCTTGGTGATATTACCTTTTATGCGGGGCTTGGATCAGTGCATGATAAGGTGCGCCGCATAGAAAAGCTGGCAGGCGATATTGCCCCTTTCATCAGTGGCTGTGATCCGGTCAAGGCGCAACGCGCGGCATTGTTGGCGAAAGCCGATCTGGTGACGGGCATGGTAGGTGAATTTCCCGAATTGCAGGGTATCATGGGCGGCTATTATGCCGTTGCATCAGGTGAAGATAGCGATGTGGCTGAGGCGATCGCGTCACATTATCGCCCACAAGGGCCACAGGACGCAGTGCCATCATTGCCCGCGGCCATGGCGGTGTCTCTGGCGGACAAAATTGATACGCTGGTTGGTTTCTTTGGCGTTGGTGCCAAGCCTACAGGATCAAAAGACCCCTATGCCTTGCGCCGCGCCGCGCTTGGGGTGATATCCATCATCCTTGAAAGCCAGAACCGAATTCCGCTTGCTAAACTTTTTGTCAAGGCAGCTTCATATCACGGGTTTGATAATCTTGACGAAGCTTTGCAACCATTTTTGATTGAACGTCTGCGCGTCAGCCTGTTGGATCAAAATATTTCGCATGATGTTGCTGCTTCGGTTTTGCAGACGGCAACAACGGACGACGTGTTATTGCTAGCTGACACAGCGCGTGCCTTGGCCGCGTTTTTGGCAACTGAGGATGGGGCCGGATTACTAGCTGGCTGGCGTCGCGCTGCAAGCATTCTGGCCGCAGAAGAAAGCAAAGAAAAACGGGTCTTTGCCCCCACGATTGACCCAAACCTGTTTGTGTATGATGCCGAGCGCGCATTGATGACGGCCATTGAAGCTCTTGGTAATGAGAAACAGGATGTTCAAACCGAGGTTCCTGATAAAGCACAGCTTCTGCAACAAATGCAGGCGCTTGGTAACTTACGGACGCCTATTGACCATTTCTTTACCGAAGTTGTGGTAAATGATAGCGATCCGGCAATTCGGGAAAACAGGTTAGGACTTCTGGCGCTCATAAGATCACATATGCAACAGGTTGCAGACTTTTCAAAAATCGAAGGTTGATGGATGAAAGGTCTGGAACGTTGAGTGTGCATTTTTGAGCATATATTGACGTTGTTTAGTGATTTCATTGTTGCGACGGTTACATGACGCAACCTAATGGTGGAAAAGGGACTAAATCATGGCTCAGTGGGTATATAGCTTTGGTACAAATGGCACGGATGGCGATAGCTCCATGCGTAATCTTTTGGGAGGCAAAGGTGCAAATCTTGCCGAGATGAGTGGCATCGGTTTGCCAGTCCCACCCGGATTTACCATCACCACCGAGGTCTGTACCTATTTCTATGATAATGACCATAGCTATCCAGATACCTTAAAAAGTGACGTTGCGGCAGCGATTGCGTTGATTGAAGCCGAAACGGGTACTTTATTCGCTGATCCGAAAAATCCGCTTCTTGTATCCGTGCGTTCGGGTGCGCGTGCTTCAATGCCGGGCATGATGGATACAGTGCTTAATCTGGGTCTGAATGACGAAACCGCCGCCGGTCTTGCCCTGCGTGCCGATGATACCCGCTTTGCCTATGACAGCTATCGTCGGTTTATCCAGATGTATGCCGATGTGGTGATGGATGTCGATCATGGCCTGTTTGAGGATGCGCTGGAAGATATGAAGCGCGCCCGAGGTATTTTTGACGATACCAAGCTGACCGGAGACGATCTGCAGGAACTGGTTAGGCTATATAAGAGCATCGTTGAAGATGAAGCTGGCAACGCATTTCCTCAAGACCCATGGGTGCAATTATGGGGCGCTGTGGGTGCGGTCTTTACCAGTTGGATGAATACGCGTGCAAAAACATATCGGCGGCTTAACAATATTCCAGCTGCATGGGGCACGGCGGTTAATGTTCAGGCCATGGTATTTGGCAATATGGGTGATGATTGCGCGACAGGCGTTGCTTTTACCCGCGATCCATCAACAGGTGAAAACACTTTTTATGGTGAATTTCTGATTAATGCGCAGGGCGAAGATGTTGTTGCGGGTATCCGCACACCATTACCACTGACCACCAAAGCCCGTCTTCATGGTGGCGGCGATGAAGCGTCGATGCAGGAAGCCATGCCTGAGGTATTTGATCAGCTTGACGCTGTGCGTACCAGGCTTGAGGCGCATTATTGCGATATGCAGGATCTGGAATTTACTGTCCAGCAGGGTCGGCTCTATATGCTCCAGACGCGAAGCGGTAAACGTACTGCCGAGGCAGCAATCCGCATGGCTGTTGAAATGGCTGATGAAGGGTTGATTTCAAAAGATGAAGCCATTTGTCGGGTTGATCCGCTGGCGCTTGACCAGTTGTTGCATCCAACGCTTGATCCCGATGCTCAAAAGACATTACTGACACGTGGATTGCCAGCATCACCAGGCGCTGCCTGTGGGCAGATCGTTCTGAGTGCCGACAAGGCTGAGGAAATGGCGGCAAATGGGCACCAGGTCATTCTGGTTCGTCTGGAAACAAGCCCAGAAGATATTCATGGTATGCACGCGGCGGCAGGTATTCTGACCGCACGTGGCGGTATGACAAGCCATGCGGCTGTTGTGGCTCGTGGGATGGGGCGGCCATGCGTTTCAGGTAGTGGTGATTTGAGCTTTGACGAAGTAAGTGGCAAAATCTTTATTCTGAGTACCGAATTGTCCGAAGGTGACATTCTGACCATTGATGGCAGTAACGGTAATGTCTATCTTGGCGAGGTGGCAACGATTCAGCCACGTATGTCAGATGCCTTTGCTACGCTTATGGGCTGGGCAGATCAGGCACGGCGTATGCGCGTGCGTACTAACGCGGAAACCCCAGCAGATGCCCGCGTTGCGGTTGATTTCGGGGCAGAAGGTATCGGGCTTTGTCGTACCGAGCATATGTTCTTTGATAGTGACCGTATTATTGCCATGCGTGAAATGATTATGGCAGCGGATACTGATGGGCGCGAAACGGCGCTGGCAAAATTATTGCCGATGCAAAGACAGGATTTTGAATCTTTGTTTGAGATCATGGCAGGCTTGCCAGTGACGATCCGTTTGCTTGACCCGCCTTTGCATGAATTTCTGCCACATTCACAAGATGAGTTGGCCGAAGTTGCCAAAGCATCAGGCATCACGCCCGAAACCGCACGCCAACGCGCCATTAAACTGTCCGAGTCAAACCCCATGCTTGGCCATCGTGGATGTCGTCTGGCGGTGACCTATCCAGAAATCTGCCGGATGCAGGCACGTGCGGTATTTGAAGCGGCTTGTGCTATTGCCAAAAAGCTGGGGACAGCACCGATTCCTGAAATCATGGTGCCACTGGCTGCGACCGCGCGCGAGATTGCGCTTTGCAAGGCGGAAATCATCGCCGCCGCCACTGCGGTTATGGCCGAAACAGGTCAGAAAATCGAATATCTGATTGGTACGATGGTTGAATTGCCCCGCGCGGCTATTTGCGCTGGCGATCTTGCCGAGGAAGCGGAATTTTTCTCGTTTGGAACGAACGATCTGACGCAAACCGCCCTTGGGATCAGCCGCGATGATGCGGGGGCGTTTCTGCATTATTATGCCGAAGCCGAAATCTATCCGATTGATCCTTTTGTATCGATTGATCGCGATGGCGTTGGTGCGCTGGTGCGTCTTGGTGTTGAAAATGGTAAGGCCACCCGTCCTGATATCAAGCTGGGTATCTGCGGCGAGCATGGCGGTGATCCGGATTCGATCAGCTTTTTTGAAGAGGTCGGGCTAGACTATATTTCATGCTCACCGTTTCGCGTACCTGCCGCCCGTCTGGCCGCCGCACAGGCGCATATCAGGCAGAAAGACTAGCCTTTGAATACGGCCAAGCCATACCGACGTGAAAAACAAAAAAGCCGACAATCCATAAGGATGCCGGCTTTAAATTCGGATTAAATCCAAAAAACTTTTTGAATTACTTGGTGCCAAGACCTGCAAAGCGCTTGTTAAAGCGGGCAACCTGACCACCTGAATCAACGATCCGGTGCTGACCTGTCCATGCTGGATGTGTCAGTGGGTCGATATCAAGCTTGATAACGTCACCTTCTTTGCCCATGGTCGAACGTGTCTTGCGCTCGGAACCATCGGTCATCACAACGGTGATTTCGTGGTAATCGGGATGAATTTCTTTTTTCATTATGCTCTCCTTAAAGCCTGACGCCGCCGCCAGGCTCTGGGTCTCGTCCGGTAACCGGATGTTAAATCTATGTGTCGGTGGACAGTCCTGTATAACAAGTCAATTGACGATGTGCAGGGCTGGTCTTTCAACAGTGCGGGTGGTATATCGCCTATGGCGTTGCAAAGCAAGCCCTTAACGAACACAACAGGTATTGTAATGACAAACCGTAATGTCGATGGTGTTTACACCGCTACCAAGGCCAATAGTGTCCAGGCAACGATGACAAGCGGGGAATTGTTACGGTTTTTCTGGCCATATCTGGCACCTCATAAAAAACGGATTACGCTGGCTATATTGTCATTATTCATGGTGGCAGGGGCATTGCTGTTCATGGGGCGGGGGCTGGCCTATCTGGTTGATGAAGGTCTTGGCAAGCAAGATCCAGCCTTGCTTGACCGTGCTGTCATGGCAACCAGTCTGATTGCGTTGGTGCTTGCCTTTGGAAGCTATTTGCGGACAACGATGGTTAACCAGATTGGTGAAATGGTGCTGGCCGATATTCGCCGTGCGGTGTTCGCCCATGTGACCAGATTATCGATCGGATGGTTTGAGACCGCCCGAACCGGAGATGTTCTGGCACGGATAACCAGTGATACCGCGACCGTGCAGATGGTAATGACATCAACATTGTCAATGGCCGCCCGCAATGTGATTCTGTTATTTGGCGGGCTGGTGATGGTGGTGCTTTCAAGCCCAAAAATGTCACTGGTTGTGCTGGTTGTTGTCCCGCTTGTGGTGGTGCCTCTGATTTTGCTGGGGCGGCGTTTGCGGGTGGCGTCACGGCTTGCCCAAGATCGGCTTGGTGATGTTTCGGTTGAAGCCGAAGAGGTGGTTAGCGCAATCCGTACCGTTCAGGCCTTTGGACGTGAGGCATTTGTGCGGGCGCATTTTGATAAGGCTGTTGATGATAGTCTTGATGCGGCCTTGTCACGGGTGCGTTTGCGCGGCCTGTTATCCGGTATTTTGATTTTTCTGGTCTTTAGTGGTATTTCGGCAATTCTGTGGATTGGGGGGCAGGATCTGTTGGCTGGCCGGATCAGTGCTGGTGACTTATCATCCTTTATTTTTTATGCCTTTCTGGTTGCGAGCTCGACTGGATTTTTATCCGAATTGGCTGGCGATCTGCAACGCGCGGCTGGCGCGGCGGATCGGATTGCCCAGCTTCTTATAACGGATGCCATTGTCCCTGAATTACCGAAAACACAAAAACTTGATAGCACACATCCGGTAGCGTGTCGTTTTGACAAGGTCTCATTTTCCTATCCGGCCACAGCTAGCCGATCTGCCATTGATAATGCCAGCTTTCATATCAATGCAGGTGAACGGGTTGCTTTGGTG
>Ga0233444_10005549_pt1 | contig 11588 bp, 13 predicted proteins | sample SI_124_October20_6_FD_182792 | JGI IMG/M metagenome (GOLD analysis project Ga0233444, IMG submission 182792) | Seawater microbial communities from Saanich Inlet, British Columbia, Canada - SI_124_October2016_10_MG | ecosystem: Environmental > Aquatic > Marine > Inlet | place: Canada: British...
AATGGCTAGATGCGTAACAAGGTTCGCACGGGCCCGTTCAATGACAAAGGCCGGAGTGTGTTGGCCGTCGGACAGATGGGTATGGCAGTGCAGATCAGCTTTCAAAGTAGAGCTCTTCTTGAGGCGACAAGCACTATACCAAAGTATCCTGGGTGTGGCGGCAAGCATTGAGGTTTCTTGCTGCGTGAATCCGGGGGCAGGTTGCTCTAGGTTGGAGGCAGGGCTCAGGTCAAAGACGTTGCCTAGTGTTTGCTGTCACGGCAGGCGGTGGGTTTTGAAAGTTGAATCAAGCGCTCCTGGATCCCTCAGCGCGCATCGTGCAAGTGGTTTGAAGCTGAGGCAAAATTTCAGAGTTTCAGAACCCGCAATTGTGGGTCTTCAAGGGCATTTTGCCAGGCAACTTTGAACGGTTCATGTAACCGTCGCGCGGCGAGAATGTCATCAAGGCACGCCCAAGCGTGGTAATCAGAATGGTTCGGTCTAAAAAAAACGGTCCGGTCATCAATTAACAACACTTCCTCGACGGATGTCGCCTGTTCGGGGGCCGCGCGTTTGATTTGAATGCTCGAGGGAAGTCGTCGACTGAGTTCCAGTAAAAGATGGCCCTGTTCCACTAAAGACCGGCTGTCAGTGAGTAAAATTTCAATGTGGGTGTGTTTGTTTTTCAGGGCCAGGTTTTTGAAGTGCGCCATCAGCGCGGCGTGGCTGTACAACGCGACATCGATTGAAGGCGTCCAAAGGCGGATCCGTTTTTTGCTCAATTGGATAAGCGTAGTGATTGCGGTAACACAATCGGGTAAGCCTCGAATGTATTGCCGGACTTTGGGGTCGTGCACTTCCAAGAGGTTGGTTTGGGTTGGTTCGCCGCGCAAGTTTGTTGCGCTGCTCGCCTGAGCTGGGCTAGCCAGTGCCAGGCAGAGGGAACCTTTGCGGACTTCAAAGCCAAATTGATCAGCCCGTTGCGCCGAAAAGGTGGGGTCGTTGAGGTATAACCAATCAGTTTGGTAACGCAGGGCTTTGCTTTTTGCGGCATCAATGAGTGCAAGCGCGACCTCATCGATTGCGCCCATGCGCAAGCGGATTGTGTCGATGATGGCCCCCTCTATCAGGATTAAACCACCTTGAATGACATCTCGGGCGGTTGCGATAAAATACTCGACATGCCTTGATGTATTCGCTGGATCAGGTTCTGGCGCAGGCGGCATATTGGTAAGTTCGGCGATCGCTGTGATGTAGTCTGCGGCGGAGACTTCATGAAGGGTCAGCTCTGGGTTTCGGATCAAGGCTGTTGGCGGTCGGCTGCCTGAGAACCCTTGGTTTTTTTGCGGCGCGATGAGCTCCATAGTCCGATGTAGGATACCGGCGTCTTCGAAGGTTGAGCCGATTAAGGTAAAGCCGAATTGTTCATAAAATCCAATCGCCGGCAGCTGAGCATGCAGGTGGAGTCTTTTAAATCGGGAGCGCGCAAACTCGAGGATGGTTGCCATGAGCGCTTGCCCGACGCCCTGTCCGCGGTAAGGCTGCAGGACCGCCATGCGCGATATTTGGCCTTGGGGCGTTAAACGACCGCACCCGATGGGTTGGTCTTCGGCGTTGAACGCTAAGTAATGCCAGCTCAAGGCGTCGAGTTGGTCCCACTCATCTGCAACGGGCACGTCTTGCTCGATGATAAAAACCGTGGTTCGAATGGCCTTAAGGGCGCTGGATTCGCTCTGCCAGGTGGCCGGGATAACCCGGGTATTGCGGATGGTCGGGTCAGTCGACATCGTTTTGCGCAAGGTAATCTGCGCCGAGAGCCGCTGCGCGGCCGGTGTAGTCGGCCGGCGTTAAGGCCAGTAACGCAAGGCGAACCGGTTCCGGCAGGTCTAGCGCCGCGATCAAGGTTTGCCAGCCGGCCTCGTCTAACCCTTGCCCACGGGTTTTGTCTTTGATGATTTCATAAGGGTTTGCAACGCCCAGTCGGCGCATGACCGTTTGTGCCGCCTCTCCCAACACTTCCCAGGCATGCTCTAAGTCGGTATCAAGGGCGGTCGCGTTCAGCTCTAATTTGCCCAGTCCCTTCAAAGTGGATTCATAGCCAATCAAACTGTAGGCCAAGCCCGTCCCCAAGTTCCTCAGTACGGTCGAGTCGCTTAAATCCCGTTGCCAGCGAGAGATGGGCAGTTTTTCAGCGAGGTGATGCAATACAGCATTGGCCAGGCCCAGGTTGCCTTCAGAATTTTCGAAATCGATGGGATTGACTTTGTGCGGCATGGTGGAGGAGCCAGTCTCGCCCGCGACCGCGCGCTGTTTAAAGTAGCCAATCGAAATATAGGACCAAATGTCGCGATTAAAGTCGATCAGGATGGTGTTCAAGCGTCCTAAATTCTGGAACAGCTCGGCGATATAGTCGTGGGGCTCGATTTGAGTGGTCAAGGGGTTAAAGGTAAGCCCTAAGCTTTCGACAAATTGTTGGCCGAGCGCAGGCCAGTCGAGTTCAGGATAAGCCTGATGATGCGCATTAAAATTACCCACGGCGCCGTTGATCTTGCCCAAGTAAACCTGTTGGTTGAGCTGCGTAACTTGACGCTCAAGCCGGGCAATGACGTTGACGAGTTCCTTGCCAACCGTCGTGGGAGAGGCTGTTTGGCCATGGGTACGGGCCAGCATGGATTGGTTTAGCGTTTCGGTTGCTAGGTTTCGAAGAGATGACAGTAACCGATTGATCAACGGTAATATGACCGTGGTCATGGCGGATTTCAGCATCAACGCATGGGATAGGTTGTTGATATCTTCTGAGGTGCAGGCGAAATGAACAAACTCTAAATGTTTAATTAAAATAGGGTCTTGTGATGCCTTGATGAAATCTTTAATAAAGTACTCGACCGCCTTAACATCATGGTTCGTGGTTTGCTCGATGGCTTTGATCTGAGCCGCTTGCTCGGCATGGAAGTCGTGAATAAGGGGTTGTAAAGCTTCGACTTGGGTTTGCCCAAAATCGCTCAGCTCCGGTAGCTGCGCCTGAACGGCCAGAAAACTCAGCCATTCCGCTTCAACGCGAACGCGTGCTTTGATCAGCCCATACTCGCTGACCAGTTCGCGTAGGCTAATCGTTTTGGCGCTGTAACGACCATCGATTGGTGAAACGGCGGTAAGGGAGAATAGGTCCATGAGCGGCTCTCAAATGTTGGCGAGTGGAGACATTATATGAAGTTTAATTGATGACGAATTTGCTGTCGCTGCATGAGCAGTTGCCAGCGAGATCCTTTCAACTGATAAAACAAAACACCAGCGCGGAGACCCGCCAGTAATAACATTCTGATGCGGTCGGCATTCTCCTGTCTTTTAAGTTGGACTGGGTTGCCATGAATGATAATACGGCGCGCAAGGGGACTGATATGCTTTTGATAGAGCGTGGCGCAACTGTGATCGAGGGCGGACACCCTCTCGGCTTTTTCTTGCAATCCTTGAACCCTTTCAAGCGCTGTGAACAGATCAGCCCTGACTGCGCGTTGGGCTTGATCATTGGTTTTAAATCGCCGCGCCAAACCAAGAATTTGTCCCCCCAAAGCGAGCAGGTCACGATCAGATTCAGTTGGTTGGCTGAGCATCTGACCGAGCTTGTGTTTGCCGTGGGCGAGCAGGTCGCCCGTGTTGTAAATATCAAAGGGGGTGACCGCATCAAAACGAAAAAGACTTTCTCGGCAGGTTTCCACCGCGTCGCTCGCTAACAATCCTGATTTGGCAACGTTCAGGCAGAGTGACCCAGCTTGCACCAAAGCGGATAAGGCAACGGTTCGACCTTGAATGGGGTTCATGGCGCGACGCCCACGCTGCTCTCGATTACACCACCGCCAAGACAAATATCGTCATCGTAAAAGCAGGCCCATTGTCCGGGTGTTGCTGCCCGTTGGGGCTTCTCAAAGCTGACGGTTAAGCGCTCACCACTCGAATCATGACAGGTCAGTTCGCCGAATTGATCGGCTTGGCGATACCGTAATTTGACAGCGACTCGGGCTGCCTTCGGCGGGTCATTGACCCAGTGCAGTTGAGCGATGGTCACCGTCTGTGACAACAAGCTTGGGTGATCATGGCCTTGGCAAACGAGCAGCGTGTTGTCCCCAAGGTTTTTGCCCGCCACGTACCAAGGTGCATCGGGCGTGCCACGGACCCCACCGATTCCGAGGCCTTGACGCTGTCCAAGGGTGTGGTACATCAATCCTTGGTGCTGGCCAAGATACGCGCCCTCCGTCGAGCGAATTTCCCCGGGTTGGCTGGGCAGGTAGGTCTTGAGGAAATCATTGAACCGGCGTTCACCGATAAAGCAGATGCCGGTCGAATCCTTTTTATTGTGGGTAATGAGGCCAGCGGCTGTCGCCCGAGCGCGAACCGCTTTTTTTTCCAGCTCGCCAACCGGAAACAAGCAGCGTTCAAATTGCTCAGCCGAAACCGATTGTAAAAAGTAAGACTGATCTTTATTCGCATCTAAGCCCTTTAATAGGGCGACTTGGCCATTCGGCGTTCTCTTTAATCGCGCGTAATGACCGGTTGCAATGAAATCGGCCCCCAAGAGCAGGGCATAATCTAAAAAGACTTTGAATTTGATTTCTCGATTACAGAGCACGTCCGGATTTGGGGTTCTACCCGCTTGATATTCCGCCAAGAAATGATCAAAGACGTTATCCCAATACTCAGCTGCAAAATTCGCTTGATGCAGTGGGATATTGAGACGATCGGCCACCGCCTGGGCGTCCTGCAGATCCTGTTTGGCGGTGCAGTACTCGCCGCCGTCATCCTCTTCCCAGTTTTTCATGAAGAGGCCTTCGACTTGATAGCCCGCCTCCTGTAGCAGTAAGGCGCTGACGGATGAGTCGACGCCGCCCGAGAGCCCGACGATGACGCGCTTGGCCGCGCTCACGGGTGCGCCCCGCCAGCAAACTTTGGGTCGTTAACTCGGATCATGACAGGATCAACGCGGAATGTTCGAGCGGGATGCGATGCCCGTTTTGATAATCCTGCAAACAGCGGGCAACCAAAGGGCTGCGATGCTTGCGCTGCATGATGTCTGTTTGGGTAAGCCAAAGCGCGGCTTGGATATCAGGGTCGAGGGCTTGCTGGGTCTTTTCAATGACGCGGGCCAAGTAGCAAATTCTAAAATACAATGGTCCCTCGTTAGGCGCCTGAAACTGATAGAGACCAATGATGGCCTCAGGTCGAGTGAGGTAGCTCGTTTCTTCGAGCACCTCGCGCATCATGGCCTCAACGAGTGACTCGTTGGGTTCTAAATGCCCAGCAGGTTGGTTGATAACCAGGTCGCCGTGGTCAATCTCTTCCACCATGAGGAATGTATCATTCCGGGTTACAATAGCCGCGACAGTGATTTCGGGTGGCCAGCTCAAGTTGCCTCCGGATCGATCTTATGAGAGAAGTTGATTATGCCCGAAAAAATACTTACGCACATCGATGCCAATGGTGAAGCGACCATGGTGGATGTGAGCGACAAACTTGAAACTCAGCGGATTGCCCGAGCGAGTGGGCAGGTGGCAATGTCGAAAGAGACCCTGGCGATGATTGTTCAAGCGAGTCATAAAAAGGGTGATGTGCTGACGGTTGCTAAGATCGCGGGTATTCAGGCGGCAAAACGCTGCTCTGACTTGATCCCCCTTTGTCATCCTTTAGCGCTAACTGGGATTGAAGTGACGTTCCAAATTGATGAGGCGGCGTCCATGATTCGTATTCAATCCGAATGTCGACTACGCGGTAGTACTGGGGTTGAAATGGAAGCGCTAACGGCCGTTTGCGTCGCGGGACTGACAATTTATGACATGTGTAAAGCCGTCGACAGGGCCATGGTGATCGGGGAAGTGAAATTGATCAAGAAATCGGGCGGGCAGTCCGGGGATTGGGGGATCGAGCAGTGAAGGTTTTATTCTTTGCAGCGCTTAGGGAAACCATGGGGCGGAGTGAGATCGAGATCGTGTTAGAGGCGCCCACAACCGTCGGTGCGCTTAAGTCCATGATTAAACTGCCGAACGGCGAAACGCTTAATGCGGTAAGCCGCACCCAATCGATTATGGCGGCGGTGGACCAAGAAATGGTCGATGATTTAGCGATGGTTTCCGTCGCCTCAGAAGTGGCCTTTTTTCCGCCGGTGACAGGGGGCTGAGATGTATCGATCTATTTTGATTCAAGTCGAAGACTTTAGTCTTGATGCCGCTTTGGCTGAATTGAAGATGCAATCGGGTCTCGCGGGCGGGTTGTGCTTTTTTACAGGCGCGGTGCGCAACTCGAATCTTGATGAAGCCGTTGGCGGACTGTACTTGGAGCATTACCCGGGTATGACGGAGCGTCAATTGGATCAAATTGTGGATGAGGCAGCGCGCCGCTGGACGTTACATGGCGCAATGGTCGTTCACCGAATTGGTCATTTGAAGCCGGGGGATAATATTGTTTTGGTGGCCGTCTCGGCCAGTCATCGCGGTGAAGCGTTCGACGCTTGTGAGATGATTATGGATTATTTGAAAACGAACGCGACCTTTTGGAAAAAAGAATCGATTCCAGACGGTTATCGATGGGTTGAGGCTAGGTCTTCCGACGAGGCGAAGGCGACCGCTTGGGATGCCTGACCTGAATCGCCGGAGCGGGTAGGTTGATGCGGCTTCGAACCCACTTACCTGAGGCGAGATCATCAATTCCCCAAGGCCCAATACGGCGTCGAAATAATCGCAGCGTCGGATGCCCCACGTGGGCCGTCATGCGCCGGACTTGACGGTTTCTGCCCTCTGTGAGGGTGATTTCGAGCCAACTTGTTGCTTGGTTTTGTCGCGATCGGATGGGGGGCGTACGCGGCGGTAGTGCCGGCGCAATGATCTGCACTTTTGCAGGGCGCGTCAGCCCGTCTTTTAGGGTTACGCCGTCTTGCAGCGCTTGAACTGCATTGGCTTGGCACTCACCCTCCACTTGCACCCAATAGGTTTTTGCCATTTTCTGAGTGGGTTCGGTGATACGAGCTTGTAAAACGCCAGAATTGGTTAAGATGAGGAGCCCCTCGGAGTCTTTGTCCAAACGGCCTGCCGGATAAAACCCCTGAAGATCAATATGATCCGCTAAAGTCGGCGGCGCGCCCGTAAATTGACAGAGAACGCCGAAGGGTTTGTGAAACAAGATGAGGTCGTGCTGCATGGTCGCAGAGGCATTGAAGAAGGCTTTGATTGTCCAGAAAATACCTAGAACTGTCTATTGGTTATCTGACGGGCCTTCCCGCATACTCAGTCGCAAGTAGTGATGCGTTTTCCCAGCAGAAAGCCAACTGCCGGTAAAAACCGTACCATCGAGGGCCTTTAAAAAAAGAAACAATGCCCCCATAAAAGTTAGGAGCTGCAAAAAAGGCGCGTGATGAAAAAAGATTGGATAACAACCGGCAGTCAGGATCCTGAGGATGACCGAGAAATAGGCGTGATTGTTGCGCCAGAGAAGCCAAAGCTGGCAAAGCCACCGCTTTGGAAGGTAACGTTACTCAACGATGACTACACGCCAATGGAGTTTGTGGTCGAGGTGTTGCAGATATTTTTCGGTATGAACGGCGAGAAAGCCACTCAAATAATGTTGGCTGTACATCAAACGGGCAAGGGAACCTGCGGCATTTACGCAAAGGACGTCGCCGAAACCAAATCCGCCCAAGTCAACCAATATGCGCAAGAAAATCAACATCCACTGGTATCCGACATTGAACCCGTGGATTAACCCGTTACAAAGAAGGTTAAACAGATGCTAAGTCGTGAATTAGAAGTTTCCCTAAATCTGGCATTCAAAGATGCCAGGGCGCAACGCCATGAGTTGATGAGCGTAGAGCATTTGCTGCTGGCTTTGTTGGACAACACAGCGGCGGTGACCGTGCTGAGCGCCTGCAATGCGGATGTTGAAAAGTTGAAGCAGTCGCTTGCGACGTTCATTGCTGAAACCACCCCTATTATCCCAGAAGATCAGGACGGCCGAGAAACGCAACCGACGCTCGGATTTCAGCGTGTCCTGCAGCGCGCGGTATTCCATGTACAGAGCTCCGGCAAGAAAGAAGTGACCGGTGCACATGTTTTAGTAGCAATGTTTGCCGAAGGAGAAAGCCACGCCGTGTATTCCTTGAAGGATCAGGACGTCAATCGAATTGATGTCGTGAATTATATGTCGCACGGCACGCGTAAAGATGGGGCTGAGGAAACCGAAGAGCGGACAGAGGAAAGCGGTGATGAGGAAGGCGAAGAGCGGCCACCGAGTCCACTCGAAGCTTATGCAACCAACCTGAATGAACTGGCTAGGACCGGACAGATCGACCCGCTCATCGGCCGAGAAGAGGAGGTCGAGCGCGTAGTGCAAACGCTATCGCGCCGTCGCAAGAATAACCCTCTGCTGGTTGGCGAGTCGGGGGTGGGTAAAACGGCCATTGCCGAAGGCCTTGCGAAGTTGATTGTTGACGGCAAGGTGCCCGAGATTATTCGGGACAGTATTGTGTACAGCCTGGATTTGGGGGCGTTGCTCGCCGGGACCAAATACCGCGGCGATTTTGAAAAACGGCTGAAAGGTCTGTTGAACGAGCTTAGAAAGTCCAAGAGCCAGATCTTATTTATCGATGAAATACACACGATTATTGGCGCCGGGGCGGCGTCCGGTGGCGTGATGGATGCGTCGAACTTGTTGAAGCCGATGCTGGCCTCGGGCGAAATCCGGTGTATGGGCAGCACGACTTACCAAGAGTATCGCGGAATCTTTGATAAGGATCGTGCCTTGTCCAGACGATTTCAGAAGGTTGATGTAAGCGAGCCCAGTGTTGATGATACTTACCTGATCCTGAAAGGGCTCAAGTCGAAATACGAGGAACACCACAACCTGAAATACACCGATCGCAGCCTACGGGTGGCCGCAGAACTGGCGCAAAAGTTTATTAACGATCGTTTCATGCCAGACAAAGCGATCGATGTGATTGATGAAGTTGGGGCATTTCAGCAACTGCAGCCAGCGAGTCGTCGCAAAAAGCAAATCAGTGTTGGGGATGTGGAACGGATGGTCGCGAAGATCGCAAGGATTCCATCGGCCAGTGTCAGCTCCGATGAAAAAGAATCGCTCAAAGATCTTGATGCCAACCTTAAGATGGTGATTTTTGGTCAGGACGATGCGATTGATTCCCTGTCGAGTGCGATTAAGCTTGCCCGCGCAGGCTTGCGAGAAGGGGAAAAGCCGATCGGCTCGTTCTTATTTTCCGGCCCAACGGGTGTGGGTAAAACCGAAGTCTGTCGGCAATTGGCACGCATTATGGGCGTTGAGTTGGTTCGGTTCGATATGTCGGAATACATGGAACGACACACCGTTTCAAGATTGATCGGGGCGCCGCCTGGTTACGTTGGGTTCGACCAAGGCGGACTGCTAACGGAGGCGATCACCAAGCAACCGCATTGCGTTTTACTGCTCGACGAAATCGAAAAAGCCCACCCAGATGTCTTCAATCTTTTGTTGCAGGTTATGGATCATGGTGCGCTGACCGATAACAATGGTCGCAAAGCAGATTTTAAGAACGTCATTTTGGTCATGACGACTAACGCCGGTGCTCAGGAAATGTCTCGCAGCTCAATTGGTTTTCAGACTCAGGATCATTCAACCGATGGTTTAGAGGTCGTGAAGAAGATGTTTACGCCAGAGTTCCGAAACCGTTTGGACAGCATTATTCCCTTCGGTCCGCTCACCCGAGACGTGATCAAAACGGTGGTCGATAAGTTCTTGGTTGAAATTCAGGTTCAGTTGGACGACAAGAAGGTTCTGCTCGAGGTCAGCGAAGCGGCGCGCGCTTGGTTGGGAGAGCAAGGCTACGATGAATTGCTCGGCGCAAGGCCCATGCAGCGTCTTATCCAAGACAAGATTAAAAAGCCGTTAGCCGAAGACATCTTGTTTGGACGCCTAGCCAAGCACGGCGGTGTGGTGCAGGTTGACATCGAAGACGGGGATTTGGTTCTGAATATTGAAGAAGAGGCGGTCGTTTAACGAAAAGGTCCCTGCCAGTGCGTTACGGACTGGCAAGTCCCCCAACCGATTATTCGCGGAAGGTAATCCGACCTTTAGAAAGATCGTAAGGGGTGAGCTCGACCTTCACCTTGTCGCCCGTTAGGATACGAATGTAATTCTTTCGCATTTTCCCCGAGATATGAGCCATCACAACATGGCCATTCTCCAGTTCTACCCGAAACATGGTATTGGGCAGGGTATCGATGACCGTGCCAGAGAGTTGAATTTGTTCTTCCTTCGCCATTGCGCCTCTATTGTCGAGCTCGTTTAAAGTGAGCGCATTTTGCACTAATTGCTAGGGCAAGGCAAAGCGCCTGCAAGGGGCTGAAACATTGTGTCTTCAACCGAGATGAGGGCTAGGGGATTCGCTGCCATCCCGCGGTCGTGAGACGTTCTTGGGGGCGGAACTCGGCCTTGTAACGCATCTTGTTACTGGCCTCGATCCAGTAGCCGAGGTAGAGGTAGGGCAGGGCTGCCGCCACGGTTTGTTGCATGAGATCCAGGATCGCGAAGGTCCCAAGCGAGCGCGGGGCGTGATCGGGATCAAAAAAGGTATAAATCGCAGACAAACCATCATTGATTTGATCGGAAACTGCCACCGCGATGAGTTGTTTTCCCAGTCGGTATTCGGTGAACCGGGATTCCGGTCTCCCAGTCACTAAGAAACTAACGAACTGCTCACGGTCTGCAGGGTACATATCGCCATCACTGTGGCGATGGTTGATATAACGCTCGTACAGCGTCCAGATTTCATCGCTGTTATGAGGCGGTAGGCGCTGCTTGGACAGATCTTGGTTACGCGTCAGTACCCGCTGATGGCGACGTTTTGCTGCGAAGGCAGACACCGGTATCCGAACCGGGATACAAGCATTACACGCAGTGCAATGCGGTCGATATAGATGTGCGCCGCTTCGACGAAAACCGAGTTGTGAAAGCTGGGAGTACAAGGTGGTCGTGATGATGGCATCGGGGTCGGCAAACACCGTTGTCGCTTGCTGTTCTGGCAGGTAGCTGCAGGGATGATCGGGTGTTTGGAAAAACTTCAGCGCTTCAAGTTTGGTCATGACGAAGATCTCGCGTCTTTGTCCCAGGCTGGTAAAGGCCCTGCCAATTGGGCCCAGTCGACTGCGCTGTCAGCGAAGTCTGCTAACAAACCCAGAAATGTGGTGCGGGGTAGCACCTCGGCCCCGAGTGATCGTAAGTGAGGATTCGGCATCTGGCAGTCGATAAGGTTGACGCCCAGGGTGCGGCAACTCCGAACGAGATGGCTGAAGGCGACCTTCGAGGCATTACTTTCGAGGGAGAACATGGACTCCCCACAAAACACCGTGCCCACGCTTACGCCATAGAGGCCGCCGACCAAACGTCCTTGGGAAAAACAAGCGATGCTATGCGCGTCCCCAGCTTCAAATAAAAGGCTATAGGCCGTGATCATCTCTTGGGTGATCCAGGTGCCCTGGCCTTGCTGCACGCGATGCTGTTGGCACCCAGCAATAACCGCATCAAAGTGCTCATCAAGAGTGACTTGAAATGTGTTTTGGTTGAGCAGCCGCGCCAAGCTT
>Ga0233444_10005551_pt1 | contig 11585 bp, 9 predicted proteins | sample SI_124_October20_6_FD_182792 | JGI IMG/M metagenome (GOLD analysis project Ga0233444, IMG submission 182792) | Seawater microbial communities from Saanich Inlet, British Columbia, Canada - SI_124_October2016_10_MG | ecosystem: Environmental > Aquatic > Marine > Inlet | place: Canada: British...
TGTCCAACCCTAATAGTCAGTGCCATGCCAATGCTTAACGGAACCATAAAGACCATGCTAGAAAAATTCAGTACCAGTTGGTGTCCGGCAACTACTGTAGCACCCATTGGTGCCAGAAACAGAGCTACCACAGAGAACGCTGTTGTTTCCATAAAAATGGCCAGACCAATAGGCAGGCCTAGTTTTAAGATAGCTAATAAGGTGCTCGGTTCAGGCCGTGGGAAGTGACTTAAGATGGCAAACAGGCGGTAATCCTGGCGCCAAGCTACATAACCGAACATGATCAGTAAGCTGATCCAGAAACTCATTGCAGAAGCCCAGCCACAGCCAGCACCACCCATTTCTGGCAGGCCCAGTTTGCCATAAATAAGCAGATAGTTAGCAGGGATATTGAGCAATAGGCTAATTACCATTATCGGCTTAGTTATACCGAGCCCTTCACTGAAACAACGTAGGCTCTGTAATATAGCTATGGCCGGTAAAGAAAAGGCGGCGGCATGCAGATAGTTCAAGGCAATCGACCGCAATACTCCATTGATATCAAGCAGCGCAAACAAAGATTCGGCGATGCGTATGAGGGCCATTGCCAACAGTCCCAAAATCAACCCGAGCCAGATTGATTGTTGTACATAGGGACCAATCAAGTCATATTGCCGGGCACCAAAATACTGTGATACGGTGGGTATGACCGCCAATAGAATACCAGCCAGAAAAATTATTACTGGAAAAAGGATGCTGGCTCCAAGTGCCACTGCAGCTAAGTCAGTAGCGCCATATTGGCCTGCCATCACTGTATCTACAAAACCCATACTCATCTGTAGTAATTCAGCCAATAATATGGGCCAGCCCAGTTGTAGAAACTGCTTTAATTCCAGCACGATGGGTAATTTTGTCAGACGGTTTTTACGTAACATAAATTGGACTTTCCAGTATGAGCAATACCATTTGCTATTGCTCACATGGCTCAGTTAAAACACTGCCTGCTATAGCACGTTTAGATTAGCTCTGTAATAGCGATTGGATCGTTTCCTGGGCTTACCATTTGTTATACGCAGATAATAAATATAACTCAGTCTTTTTTTAGCTGGATGACAGCAATTTTTGTAATGCAGTCAAAATCTCAGCAGAAGTGGCACGATGAGACACAGTCTGAGCTAATTTGCCTGCTGTATCAATCAGGAATATTCGAGATGTGTGGTCAACGGTATAACCCAATTTGGAATCAGGCAGAGGAGTATATTGGAAAAATGTGCCATACTGTTTTGTTAGCTGCTTTAAATAAGTGATGTTCCCTGTTAATCCAAGCATGGTTGGATAAAAGTAACTGCTGAAAACAGCCAGATTTTCTAATCGATCACGCTCTGGATCGACGCTGATAAACAGTGGTTGTATCTGTGCTTGAGCTGTTTCATTTAACTGTTTTATGGCAGCAGACATGCTTGCTAAAGCAGTAGGGCAAACATCTGGGCAGGACATATAGCCAAAGTAGATTATCACGATACGTCCCTTGAAGTCTTTCAGCGCGACTGGCCCAGCTGTACTTTGAAGGGTAAAGTTGCCACCTATTGTAGGTGTTGACGGTGTGGACTCAGCAGGCCATAGTCCAAGCCGAAATACCATTAAACCAGCAATAAAGCATGCCGTAAAACCAAGACAATAGATAATCTTAAAAGTTCTGTTCATGGTCTCAGATGCCTCATTTAGTGGTCAGGTAAGTTGATAATGTAGAATAAGCCAGTAGTGGCCCGATAGTATTCTGGATTGGCACGTGCGTCATTCACCTTATTAAGGTGTTCGATTACGGTGAGGGTTGGCAATATAAGTGCCTAACATTCTGATATTTTTGGAAAAATATCTTAATTCATCCATAGCTAGTAACATATTGGGTTCATCGGGATGGGCTTCTAAGTCGACGTGAAACTGGGTGGCTACCATACGTCCACCTGGAGTATAACTTTCTATCTTGATCAGGTTGACACCATTGGTGGCAAATCCACCCAGGGCTTTATACAGGGCGGCGGGGATATTACGAACGGTAAACAGAAAAGAAGTAATGTATTTTTCCTCAGATTTCAATAGAGGCACCTGATGTTCGCGGGATAAAATTAAAAACCGTGTAGTGTTGTGATGTTGGTCCTGAAAATTTTCTTGCACAATATCCAAGTCGTACAATTGCGCTGCCAGACTGGAAGCAATAGCAGCGTGGCTGGGGTCCTGCCGCTGCTTAACTCCCAACGCTGCGCCTGCGGTATCCATTGTGGCTTGAGAATTGATGCCTAGCTGTTTCAGGTTAGTATTACATTGTGCCAGGGCCTGGGGGTGCGAGCTAACTGTTTTGATTTGGTCCAATCGAACCCCTTTCAAGCCTACTAGACAGTGGTTAATAGGTTCAAAATGCTCATCAGTAATGTACAGTGAAGTATGGGGTAGCTGGCGATAAATCTCTTCCACTCGTCCAGCACTGGAGTTTTCTACCGGGATCATGGCGATATCAGCCGCATGATTTTCCACCATTTCCATAGCAGAAATAAAAGACAAGCAGGCATGGTTTTGCAGGTCAGGAAAGGCGCGCTGGCAGGCCAGATGCGAATAGGCCCCCTTGTGACCTTGGTAAGCGATTTTGGTGCGTGTATCTGTCATTATCGATTCCGTAGTAGGGCCGTGCTGTATCATAATATATTGGATACTCGGTAACTTCAAAAAGTTGCTCACTAACCCCATCTGTAAGTCACAGGATTACGATTAGTGCATGATCTTGCAATCTAATTTAGGTGATGTCTGGTTACTGTATGGCATCCCATTGTGCTTACCGTTGACTCATTTATAACTAATTAACTGAGCCAAAGCTATTGTATGGGTTGGAGTTCATGTGCAGCTGATATTTCTAGCATAAAATACTACCCTTTCAGTAACCAAATTAAAACACACGACCATGACACTTTTGCGTTTGGCTAAATTTAACAATGTATTGATACCTCAAGCAGACTAGATTTAGTCTGTGTTATCAATTGAGTTAATAGATTTCAGATCATTGCTATGTTGGAGCTGGATTACCATTGACATACAGATATCCAGATAGTGTATATCTGTATGTCAATGGTAATGATACACTGCTATTCTGGATCAGCAATATTGGTTAGATTACCAGATTATACTGCATTGTTTCTTTATTGGTATCGTCCAGCCCTAATGGATTGTCAGTAGTAATATTAATTGTATTATCATTTTTTTGTACTTGATCGGGCTTTTTATTTGCGAGACCGCATCATAAAATTGACACAGTGGCGTACAACAATTTAACAGGCATGAGATAAGTGAGTGAAACTGTTTTTTATTGCATTATTTAGTCGTTCATTTTTAATTTATTTAAAATGAACGACTGATTAATAAATGTTCCTATATTTTATTTACACATTAGCACCACTATTGCAAAACATAAAAACGACGACAGACAAAGTATCCGATTTCACTGTTAGAACCTTTAAGCCAACTGACTCAAATAAGGTTATCTCTATTTGGGAGCAGGGTAGTTTGGTTAGGAACTGGAATAGTCTAAATTTGGATATTTTAACGAAAACTGTCTTTTCAAAAAGGATTATTCTTTGTTCGTAAGTTGAGTAATGAAATTACTGCAACATCAATGTTTGGATATGATGAGAACATAGGATGGTTAAATTATTTTGCGACCCTCCCAAATTTTTCAGAAAATAGGTTTTGGTAGGCAGATCTTGGATTTTGGAGAAACTAAACTTATTAAAAAAGGATATCTAAAATTAAATTTTCAAATGAGTGCTAACAACGTTGAGGCAATAAGCCTTTATAAACGAATTGGATGCAAAGAAGATTCAGTCGTTAGCTTTTAAATTATTTGAAAAATATTGATGAAAATTTTTATTTAATTTTTTATTAATAATAAAGTATTGCTGATGCTATTGAGTAGAAATAATCATGCGGGAATTAACCATTGTTGCAGATGAAAATATTCCTCTGCTAGATGATTTTTTTGGTGATATGGGCGTTCTGCACAAATTTGATGGCCGTCATATTACCCCAGATCAGGTGGCTCAAGCGGATGTCTTAGTATTGCGGTCTGTAACCCAGGTCAATGCAGACTTGCTTCAGCACAGTACAGTACAGTTTGTTGGGACTTGCACTTCAGGTAGTGACCATTTGGATATCCCCTGGCTGGAATGTCAGGGAATCGCTTGGTGTCATGCTCCAGGCTGTAATGCCCCTGCAGTCGGTGATTATGTGATAGCCTGCTTGAGCCATCTGTGGCAAACCCGAAGACTGGATCCTCGCAATGCTACCATCGGCATTGTTGCAGCGGGTCACGTTGGCAGTGGTTTAGCAAACCGGCTACGAGCTGCCGGGCTGTCAGTTATTCAGAATGATCCGCCCTTACAACAGCAGGGCCGAACTGGCCTGGCCAGCCTAGATGAATTGCTGCAGCAAGCTGACATTGTTTGCTTACATGCCCCACTGGATCGTACTGGCTCACACCCTACGGATGGACTATTAAATGCCCACAAGCTTGGCTTGCTTCGTCCCGGTACAGCTTTAATCAATGCTGGTCGGGGTGAATTAGTTAATCAAGCTGCTTTATTACAACGACTAGAACAGCAAGGCGATTTACACGTTTACTTTGATGTATGGTGCTCTGAACCCGAGATAGATTTGGCTATATTGCCCTATCTGGCAATTGCCACACCCCATATTGCAGGTTATTCTTTAGAAGGTAAGATGCGTGGCACTGCCATAATTTATAAACAATTGTGTCAACACTTTGGGCAAACAGCTTTGTTACAGCTGGCTGATTTAATGCCCCAGCCTGCCCTGATTGGCTTGCAGGTGTCTGAAACTGAAGGGTTAGCACAAATTTTGCGTATAGCATGTAATGCAGGATATAGCTTAGTTGAAGACGATGCCCGCTTGCGTTATACGCTGCAGCAGGCTAGCAGGAACCACTCAGATACTACGGTTGCAGCAGCATTTGATTACCAGCGAAAACACTATCCAACACGCCGTGAATTGTCTAATATCACTGTGTCTGGGCTTAAAAACCCCCGTTGGCGGCATTTTATGAATGGTTTGGGCTTTAGTCTGGATGATGCATAACACCTGTTATCTGTATTTTCCTGAAAAAAGCGTAACCAACACATTAAATGCATGGCATTTATCGGCTAATCTATCTGTCCATGATATGCTTGATACGACTCACACAATGAGTTTATGGGGATGATGTATGTGTGAACAGGATAAAATCAGTAAAACTGATGCCCAATGGCAGGCTCAACTTAGCCCTCAAGCTTACCAGGTATGCCGCCTTAAGAGCACAGAGTCACCTGGTAGTGGGCAATATGATCGACACTTTGAAGCAGGTCAATATTGCTGTTGTTGTTGTGGTCAGGCTTTATTTAGCAGTCAGTCTAAATTTGATGCTGGTTGTGGCTGGCCAAGTTTCTACCAGCCTCTGGCAGCTGATGTGGTGGTGGAAAAACTGGATACCAGTTTGGGTATGCATCGTATTGAAGTTCAATGTTACCGTTGTGCTGCTCACTTGGGGCATGTGTTTCCTGATGGTCCTGTTCCCACAGGGTTGCGTTATTGCATCAATTCCGTGGCATTGACGTTCACTGCGGATTGATTATATTGTAGCTGTCCACAGAAAAGCTTTTAAGTTGGTGTTGGAGTGAGTCACTATTGCCAGATTAGGAGAGATATTTTTGGTAAGTATGTATTGGGCAAAGCTAAAGGCTCTGGAGTCATTGATCACGCTTACTTATCCCAATCATGCCCACCATAAAGGGCTGTCTTGATTCATGTTTGTTTACTGTCAAGCTATTGTGACCAAAACTGGTGCAAGGCTGACAAGCTATTCCATGGTTATAAATATTTAGTGTGCCTGTTTTGATCCGGTCATTTCCACGTTGTATAGAAAATGCTGGCCTAATACTTTTAGCCCATATATTTGGTGACAGAGCTCCGTCTATATTGATCACCACAGATACTATTATTAGTGATAATGTCAGCATTGATGGCAACTTGATTATTAGGTAAGTTGCCGATACCGACCAGTACCAAATCTGCTGTCCAAGCCATGCCGGTCAAGCTCGTTACGCTTGACCCAGGCATTCTAGGAATCTCTATTGATCTGGTTTTTGCAAATTGCTCATTGACGCTGGAGTTTATCGATAAATTATAGCCAGCTAAGATCTAGCTCGAATGAAGGTATTTGGTATACAGGTTTATGCTCTTATCAATATAGCAGTTGTATTGATAGTATTCACAGCACTGCAGCTAATAACCATGAAAAACAACCTCTGAGGCCTTTGCTTGGTCATATCTCGGAAGGGACTGAGGAGTTGGCTGATGCAGGCGGTGTGAGTCCGGCCAGTTGATCTGAACCCAATAGGCAAGGACTCAAAAATGTTGTCATGCGCAAAGTTGTAAGAGAGACAGAGGATCAACAACGAAATCACTCGATTAAATCGAAATGTTGGGTGATAGAGTAGAGCCTGGGTTCATTTAACTGTTGCTTCAAATTCCACTAGGCCGATTATTTTAGTCAGATTACCGTCTTAGGGGCAATCCCGTCTGGAAAACTGGAAATCCACTCAGACAGAGCTTATTGCAAAGGCCTCAGTCTGTCTTGACAATTTTGAGCTTGGCCATGAAAAGACCACAGAAATACCACTCAAGCACCCAGATTTGGCCGGATGGGTCAGTGCCTGCGGTGGATCTATCGATCCCAAGCAAGTTATTGTAGCGTGATCCAGGTTTCATCAGTTTTTTTGCGCAACATCAAAATTAACACATTGTACTCGTAATGACTTGCTTCAAGGTATCGTTAATGTGGTGATTAATGCAGATATTTCAGAAGTTGTATATGTCACTAGAAGTCAAGCAGAGCTCTGATAATGGAAGGAACGCTTGTCTGCATTTTTCATGCTATACGAATAAAAATGTTTAGACATTATTATCTGGTGTCTGGTTTTTATTTAGAACGTCTCTATGAGGTGTTGCCGACAAAAAAATACCCTGGACTGTGATATCGAAGGGGAAGCGATATCTGTACAGGGCTTAACGATTTTTATTTGCTGCAAGGTTGAGAAAGTCCATTTAACTATATCTTTTAGAGACTGCCTTTTCGATTTAGTTCAATTTTTTTGCAATTTATTTTGATTAAGGCTTAAATCAGGTTTATCTTCAAGTTTACTATGTGCAATTGAAGTCGGTATGATTTCATATTCAATATTAGATTGTTGATATGCTTCGCTATATGGCACTAGGCCACCTTCTAGTAATTCTGGATATTTCTCGACTATTAGTTCGGAAAATGGAATGAAACAATACATAACCGACTCCTATTGATCTTTACCTACTATTAAACGCCATCATGATGGAAAAAAATCGGATAAATAATGGAGAAACAGTGAAGATTGTGAAAGGGTTCAGTGAACCCACTGTTTTAACTAATTAAAAAGACGAATTGATATTGATGCTGTATGTATGAATTCAATCAGCATGCTTTGTCATTAATGTGGCTTTATGACCTAACCAATGCGGTATAGCAGTCATTATGCATTACATTGACTGCTGGCTATAAACCATTCAGTTTGATTAACTGATCCAGTTGATTAGAACTAACCGGGCATCTTGCGGCCCTTGCTAGCTGCAATTCTCATGCGTAAGGCATGCAGCTTAATGAAGCCAGCAGCATCTTGCGGGTCATAGGCGCCAGCATCATCTTCCATAGTGGCCATGACTTCGTCAAACAGGCTATCTTCTGATTTACGTCCAACCACGTCAATGTTACCTTTGTAGAGTTTTAGTCGCACTGTACCATTCGCATTGATTTGCGAGTGGTCAATCAATGCCTGCATCATCTGTCGTTCCTCTGACCACCAGTAACCGTTATAAATTAATTTGGCGTAACGCGGCATGATCTCGTCTTTCAGATGCATTGCTTCCCGATCCAGAGTGATTGATTCAATAGCCCGGTGAGCTCGTAACATAATGGTACCACCGGGTGTTTCGTAGCAACCTCTTGATTTCATACCGACATAGCGGTTTTCGACGATATCCAGGCGACCAATACCATTGGCACCACCAACCATATTTAGGTAAGTTAGCACTGAAGCGGGACTCATGGCGTTACTATCAATGGCAACGATATCACCTTTGGCATAGGTTAGTTCAAGATAGGTAGGTTCATCAGGCGCATCTTGTGGTGCGACTGTCCAGCGCCACATATCCTCTTCAGGTTCCGTCCAGGGATCTTCAAGCACACCACTTTCATAGGAGATGTGCAACAAATTAGCATCCATGGAATAGGGAGAACCCTTTTTATTTCGGGTAAAGTCTACTGCAATATCATGCTGTATACAGTAGTTCATCAGGCTTTCTCTGGAATTGAGCTGCCATTCACGCCAGGGTGCAATAACCTGAATACCTGGTTTGAGAGCATAGGCACCCAATTCAAAGCGAATCTGGTCATTGCCCTTGCCCGTAGCACCATGAGCAATAGCATCAGCTTCGGTGATATGGGCAATTTCGATCAAGCGCTTAGCAATCAGTGGGCGTGCAATAGCAGTTCCCAACAAGTACTCACCTTCATATACAGCATTGGCTCGAAACATGGGAAATACAAAATCACCCACAAATTGCTCCCGCAGGTCTTCAATATAAATTTCCTTGACCCCCAATGCTGTGGCTTTGGCACGAGCTGGTTCAACTTCCTCACCTTGCCCCAGATCAGCGGTAAAAGTAACCACTTCACAATCATATGTTTCTTGCAGCCACTTCACAATAACGGAAGTATCAAGTCCCCCAGAATAAGCCAGTACTACTTTATTAACTTGCAACATTTGACACTGTCCCTCAGATTTGAGTTTAACCTTAATGCTGAATCATCTTGGAACATACCTTGATACTCGCTATTCTATAAAGCATCGGTTTAATTCAGGCTTTAAGGGTTGAATTGATTTTTCCAATGGGTTTGATTATACCCTTTTATAACCACCTAAATCAGCCATTGCCAATGGTGGTGATGTTAGTGTGCCATCAGCCGCAGCTTAACTAGATTTAATTGTCTGGACCAACTGTATTAATAGCAAAGTCGATTCGCGCATGCCTTTATACAACAGTCCTGTTAAACTAAGTTATATTTTGGTTTAAGTTCATTAAAACTAACAAAAATCATGCGATTCGTTACCATTACTACTCCTGATGATTGGCATCTGCATCTGCGTGATGGTGATGTTCTCAGCCGCACTGTGGCAGACTCAGCTCGCCAGTTCAAGCGCGCTATGGTGATGCCTAATTTGGTTCCACCAGTAACCGATACGGCTATGGCTATGGCTTATTATGAACGCGTCATGGCTTGTAAGACCAATCTTCAGCCACTAATGACGCTCTATTTAACCGATTATACGGACCGACAGGAAATAATTACTGCCCAACGAAGTGGGTGCATACAGGCAGTAAAACTTTATCCTGCCGGAGTTACCACGAATGCAAACGCCGGTGTAACCGCTATTGAAAAAACCTACGACGTGCTTGAGGCCATGCAGGAAGTGAATATGCCTCTGCTGGTTCATGGTGAGGTAACAACTGCTGAAACTGATATCTTTGACCGTGAGAAATATTTTATTGATGAGCAGTTAAAGCCGTTGCTAGAGCGCTTTACGAATCTCAAGGTAGTATTTGAACATATTACTACGCAAGATGCTGTAGAATTTGTCATCCAGGCGGATACCCGGGTTGCTGCTACCATTACACCACAACATCTACTATACAACCGTAATCATTTGCTTTCTGGTGGCATCAAGCCGCATTTATACTGTTTACCAATTCTCAAGCATAATCACCACCAACTGGCGTTGCAACAAGCTGCTATCAGTGGCAACCCAAAGTTTTTTTTGGGCACGGATTCAGCACCACATGCCCGTAACGCCAAGGAAAATGCCTGTGGCTGTGCGGGCTGTTATTCAGCACCTGCTGCCATAGAGTTGTATGCTCAGGTCTTTGACCAGCTGCAGGCAATAGATAAGCTGGAAGGGTTTGCCAGCCATTTTGGAGCGGATTACTATGGTTTGCATCGCAACGAGAGCACTATTACTCTGGTCAAAAAGCCTTGGCAGATTCCTAGCCAACTTGATTATGCTGATCAAACTATCATTCCTCTAGGGGCTGGAGAAACGCTCGATTGGCAACTAGCCTAGACATCCTATGGCGGATTTGGAAATTAGTATTTTAGTAACCAAGACAAGTTATTATGTAATACATAATGTCGTAAAAAATTTGATATCAAACCAGTACAACCGTGCTTTTGGAATAACGTGAAATATGACTAAAATGGTTTACTTTATAAACTACCTTCGGCAAATGCATTGCATTTACATGACGTGTCCTGATGAGTATCTTAAGGAGGCCATCTTGTGATATCGGAACGTTTTCGAGGTTATTTGCCTGTAGCGGTCGATGTTGAAACTGCCGGATTCAATAGTCACACTGATGCTCTGCTGGAAATAGCTGCGGTCATTATCGATATGGATGATTATGGTGAGGTTTTTACTCATCCAGCCATCGATTGCAAAGTGATACCTTTTGCTGGTGCCAATTTAGAGCCCGCAGCACTGGAGTTTACTGGCATAGATCCATTTGATCCAAAACGTCAGGCTCTACCTGAAGCTATCGCTCTGGACACCATCTTTAGGCCAATTCGTAAAGCAGTTAAAGCTAATCGTTGTAAACGGGCCATCCTGGTAGGCCATAACAGTGCATTTGATCTTGGTTTCGTAAATGCTGCAGCCGAACGCTGTGCCTCTAAGCGTAATCCATTCCATCCTTTTTCTAGTTTTGATACAGCGACTTTATCTGGCTTGGCATATGGCCAAACAGTACTTGCCAAAGCCTGTCAGCAGGCTGGTATCGACTTCAGTAATCAATATGCTCATTCAGCTTGCTACGATGTAGAAAAAACTGCTGAATTATTTTGCTTAATTGTCAACCGTTGGCAAAAGTTAGTCGATTGGCAAAACGAGTTGGAATTACATTTTAAACCATCCAGTTAGATTCTATTATCTCATCCGCTCGGCGCGAGCTATTATGGACATTGAGAGATCACACCTCGCGCTATGTGCTATCAAGCTTTTGACTTTTATCATACTGATGCTTATAAGATGAATAGCTCATCTAACAGCTTAATGGAGGTTTAAAGCCAATCCCAAAGGTATTCAGGCCAACGCTGATAAGCGGATGATACAGTATGGTGGAGGCGCATCTCAGTATTGATTTAGTTATAGTGACACAAGCCAAATCTAGCGTGGCACCACTTGCCCTTAACGAAAAATGTGCCTACACTGCTTCTCCAATTATAAATATTCCAACCATGACTTGCCATTATCCATCATCCTGGATCAAATTTTTATGTTTGGTTCGCTCACCTCGCGGACACACGTAATGATAGCCGAGTAAAATTTTATTTTGCTTGTGATGATGTTAATATCCTAGCTTATAAAAATATGTTATATAATAAAAAAATTGTGCCATATCCATCTATCACTAAGGGTAAGCTTCTA
>Ga0233444_10005553_pt1 | contig 11582 bp, 8 predicted proteins | sample SI_124_October20_6_FD_182792 | JGI IMG/M metagenome (GOLD analysis project Ga0233444, IMG submission 182792) | Seawater microbial communities from Saanich Inlet, British Columbia, Canada - SI_124_October2016_10_MG | ecosystem: Environmental > Aquatic > Marine > Inlet | place: Canada: British...
CTTCCTGTTTGTAGCAAATTCCAACTTGCTGGCGCTCATCATCGGACATTAAAACTAGGTTTTGGGAAAACGGCAGAGCACCAGTTTGAAACTCCACTGGCGCTCTAACATCAATCATCGGAACCTTGTCAGTGAGAAGACTAAGGTAATCGCTGATCAATGGAAGTGGCGATTGATTCAAGAAGATACCTCGATAGTCGCAACGCTTGCATCGTAATCGACCAGCTTACCGATTGGCTGGCAATGGCAGTTTGCTTGTTTAAGTATCGATGCAACCTCGTTCACTGAATTGGGGCTTACTGCGACTAGTAGACCACCACTAGTCTGAGGATCACAGAGTAAAGCCTGATCGTGCGAGCTAATATCGCCGACATGCTTATTAATGCTCTGCCAGTTACGCTGACTGCCTCCGGGAACACATCCAGCTTCAATGTAATCGGTAATAGACTCATCTAGCACAGGAACAGATGATAGATCGATGGTAGCGTTAAGATGACTTCCTTGACAGATTTCCAGTAGATGACCCAGCAGCCCGAAACCCGTTACATCTGTCATTGCGTTGACACCAGAGAGCTTTCCAAGAGCAGCGCCTACCGAGTTTAGTTGCATCATGGTTTCAACCGCTAACCGTGTATGCTCAGGCCGCAGTTTTCCCTGCTTCTCCGCTGTGGTGAGAACACCAACACCAATGGGCTTGGTTAAAAATAAACTGTCACCAGATTTTGCTGTACTGTTTTGTTTGAGATTATCTAAATTGACTTTACCAGTGACTGCTAAACCAAAAATAGGCTCTTGGGTATCAATGGAGTGACCTCCTGCAAGATGAATACCTGCATCTTTACACGCATAACGACCGCCATCTAAAACCTTTTGAGCTATCTCTGCATCTAGAACATCAACCGGCCACCCAAGAATCGCGATTGCCATCATGGGGGTGCCCCCCATAGCATAGACATCACTAATAGCATTAGCCGCAGCGATACGGCCAAACTCAAATGCATCATCCACAATGGGCATAAAAAAATCGGTGGTACTAATGATGCCACTGCCATCCCCGAGATCGTACACAGCAGCATCGTCCTTGGTGCTATTGCCCACTAGTAGATTGGCGTCATCTGGGGCTATAAAATCTGTTTTTAAAAATTTTTCTAGAACGCTTGGGGCGATCTTACAGCCACAGCCGGCGCCATGACTAAATTGGGTCAGTCTAATCTCACTACTCATGGTTATTTTATCGCTCATTTAATTTATACAGGGTACTTTGTTTAGGGTCCAAGGTCATGAGTTTTGCTTACAATATTCACGGGGAGAGAGGCCAGTCCAGTGCTTAAATGCCCGTGTGAATGATCGAGACTCGCTAAACCCCACAGCTTCTGATACCTGTTCAACAGGTAACCTCTCATGAACTAGCTTGGTAATTGCAAGATTTCGACGAAGATTGTCTTTAATCTTTTGATAGCTAGTGGCACTCTCTTTGAGTCGTCGATGGAGGGTCTGAGCGCTCACGCCAAGCTCCTCAGCTAACTCTTGAATAGTAGAAAAAACCAATCGATCGGGATCTCTTTGGCTAATAATCCGTTCTATTTGTGCCTCAAGAATAGTTTCAGATCCTGGGATAGTCATTACATCAGCAGGTGCATTCTCCAAGTACTGGTTAAGCTCTTGGTCTGATCGTAGTAACACCTTATCAAGATAATGAGCATCAAAAATAAGTCGATTAGCGGGGCTATTAAACCGCAGAATAGAGGGAAACATGATCTGCAGTTCTGATTTATGGTCAGGAACAGGAAATGTGAAGTGTGTTTCTTCTAGTCTAATAGGTTCACCGATATACCAGCTAGGAAACCGATGCCAAATAACAAGCCAGAACTCAGCCATAAAATGTTCCGGGTCATGATTCGGATTTGCCATGGTAAATTCAAATATCGCCTTACCATTTTCTACATTAAGAGCCATAGGGATATCACTGCTGACAAGATTGTAGAAGTCGATGGCTTTCTCAAGAAGCTCACCCAGCGTACTGCAGCGGCTGACTAGCTCACTCATGGTTGCAAACAGACCGACCTTGCACGGGTTCTCGGTAAAACCCATAAATTCATCATCTAAGGTCTCTTGGACACCTTTAAATAAACGAGCAACCTGGTCAGTATGCTCTCGCTGATCGGGTTTGTTTAGGCGTGTTGGGTTGATACCTGCACGCTCTAGGATGGGTCGCTGGGGCAGATTGCGCTGACGTATTCCGTGTAGACAAGCAATCACATGATGTTGACAAATTGTGGCCATGACAGCTGGTTACCCAGTAAATTAAGATTAATTGTGAGTTTATGGTTGATTTATAGCATATTATTGGAATATTACCCAATATAATTGGCAATAAATGTGAGTTTTTGTGTTGTAAATAGTCCTACTATTCACGGATAGTGTGCGGCATAGTGCCCCTCTTAAATATTGTTATCATAGAGCGGCACACGAGGAATCAAAAGGCGGATATAAGAATGACTGATAAGAATGGTCCACCAATCAAAGATTGGCAAAAGTTGGTCGAAAAAGAGACCAAGGGGCGATCTGTTGATGATTTAACTTGGCAGACTCCTGAAGGTATTGCTGTTAAGGCACTTTACACCGCTGAGGATACTGCAGATCTGTCACACATGAATAATCTGCCAGGCTTTGCACCATTTAAACGAGGGCCGAAAGCTACTATGTATGCTGGCCGACCTTGGACGGTAAGACAGTATGCGGGGTTTTCAACAGCTGAAGAATCCAACGCTTTTTATCGCAAAAATTTAGCTGCAGGCCAGCAGGGTTTATCAGTAGCATTTGATTTGGCAACACACCGTGGTTATGACTCGGATCATGAAAGAGTCGAAGGAGATGTTGGTAAAGCGGGTGTGGCAATTGATTCTGTTGAAGACATGAAGATTCTTTTTGATAGTATTCCTCTGGATAAGGTTTCTGTCTCCATGACAATGAATGGAGCTGTTTTACCTGTAATGGCGAGCTTTATCGTCGCGGCAGAAGAGCAAGGAGTTGCTCCAGAGCAATTATCTGGAACTCTACAAAACGATATTCTTAAAGAATTCATGGTCCGTAATACCTATATCTACCCTCCTGCGCCATCCATGAGAATTGTCTCTGATATTATTGGTTATACCTCTAATAAGATGCCTAAGTTTAATTCTATTTCCATCTCTGGTTATCACATGCAAGAGGCCGGAGCGACCAACGTTCAGGAGCTGGCTTACACTATCGCCGATGGTATCGAGTACGTGCGTACAGCTATAGATAGCGGGATGGATGTTGACAAGTTTGCACCACGGTTGTCCTTCTTCTTTGCCATCGGCATGAACTTTTTTATGGAAGTTGCCAAACTGCGTGCTGCAAGAATTCTTTGGGCCACGCTGATGGAAGAAAAATTCTCACCTAAAGATCAGCGCTCATTAATGTTGCGCACTCACTGTCAAACATCTGGTGTCAGCCTTACCAGTAAAGACCCCTACAACAATATTATGCGGACCACCATTGAGGCGATGTCGGCAGTACTTGGTGGCACTCAATCACTCCATACAAATTCTTTTGATGAGGCCTTGGGTTTGCCCACAGAATTTGCCGCTGGAATTGCGCGAAATACTCAATTGGTTATTCAGGAGGAAACGGGTATTACCAATGTAGTTGACCCTTTGGCTGGTTCTTACTATGTCGAAAGTCTGACTAGTGAGTTAGTTGATGCTGCGATGGTGTTAATTAATGAAGTGGAAGATATGGGTGGCATGACTAAAGCTGTGGAATCGGGAATGCCAAAACTGCGTATTGAAGAGGCAGCAGCCTTGCGGCAGGCGGCTATAGATCGTGGCGATGAAGTTATTGTTGGGGTTAACAAGTATCAGTTATCTGAGGAGCCAGAAGTTGATGTGTTAGATATTGATAACTCTGCGGTTCGAGGATCACAGGTCCAAAGACTTGATGATATTCGTGAATCTCGAGATCCCAATGATCACCAAAATTCGTTGAATGCACTCACTGAGGCCGCCAAAAGTGGTGAGGGCAATCTACTTGATTTCGCCGTTAATGCAGCTCGAGCACGAGCGACTGTTGGTGAGATTAGTGATGCTTTAGAGTCAGTTTGGGGGCGTCATAGAGCACAAACCCGATCGATCAGTGGTGTTTATGGTTCAGCCTATGAAGACGATGAGGAATTTATGAAGATCAAACAAAAAGTAGAAAATTTTGCCAAGCAGCATGGTCGTCGCCCAAGAATGTTAGTGGTGAAGATGGGGCAAGATGGACATGATCGTGGCGCGAAAGTTATTGCAACAGCGTTTGCAGATTTGGGATTCGATGTGGATATAGGGCCGATGTTTCAAACACCTGATGAGGCAGCTCGTCAGGCCATTGAGAATGATGTTCACGTAGTAGGGGTGTCATCCCAAGCTGCCGGGCACAAAACATTAGTACCGCAGATGATTGAATCATTAAAAAGACAGGATGCGGGCGAAATTTTGGTGATCTGTGGCGGAGTGATTCCTCCGAAAGATTACGCGGAGCTGACTCAGCAGGGAGTGTCTGCGATCTTTGGTCCTGGAACTAATATTCCAGAAGCCGCAGCAGAGGTGCTAGACCTTATTAAATAATGGACTTCTCCGAGGGAGAAAAGTATGCACGAAATTCTTGAAGAATTAGAAGAGAAAAGACGACTTGCGCGATTGGGCGGTGGTCAAAAACGAATTGATACCCAGCATGCAAAAGGTAAATTAACTGCGCGCGAACGCATTGATCTGCTTTTAGACGAAAACAGTTTTGAAGAGTGGGATATGTTTGTGGAGCATCGCTGCACCGATTTTGATATGGATCAGCAGCACGTGCCCGGTGACGGTGTTGTGATTGGCTATGGAACCATTAATGGTCGTTTAGTTTTTGTCTTTAGTCAGGATTTTACCGTTTTTGGAGGAGCACTCTCAGAGGCTCATGCGGAAAAGATCTGTAAGGTAATGGATCAAGCAATGAAGGTGGGAGCACCCATTATTGGACTCAACGATTCTGGTGGTGCGCGTATTCAAGAAGGCGTTGCATCTCTGGGTGGTTATGCTGAGGTTTTCCAACGCAATGTAATGGCCTCTGGTGTGGTTCCTCAGATTTCAATGGTGATGGGACCCTGCGCAGGTGGTGCAGTCTACTCTCCAGCGATTACCGACTTTATTTTTATGGTTCAAGATAGTTCCTACATGTTTGTGACGGGTCCTGATGTAGTGAAAACAGTAACTCACGAAACCGTGACAGCTGAAGAGTTGGGAGGCGCTATTACTCATTCGACTAAGTCTGGAGTGGCAGATTTGGCATTTGAAAATGACGTTGAGGCACTGGAAAAAGTACGCCATTTTTTCAATTACCTACCTGCTAACAATCAAGAAAAACCACCTGTATGGCCAACAGAGGATCCGGCTGACCGAATTGAGATGTCTTTAGATACTCTTATTCCCAGTGACCCTAATAAACCCTATGACATGAAGGAAGTTATTTTAAAGGTCGCTGATGAAGGAGCTTTTTTTGAGACCCAGGTGAATTACGCCAAGAATATTATTACTGGCTTTGTGCGCATTGAGGGATCCAGTGTTGGTGTAATCGCCAACCAACCCATGGTATTGGCCGGATGTTTAGATATCGATGCGTCAAAAAAAGCTGCGCGATTTATTCGGTTCTGTGATTCATTCAATATCCCGGTGCTCACGTTTGTTGATGTTCCTGGTTTTATGCCAGGAACAAGTCAAGAGTACGGCGGTATTATTAAGCATGGCGCTAAGCTTCTTTATGCTTATGCTGAGTGTACAGTTCCAAAAGTAACCGTGATTACCCGAAAAGCTTATGGGGGTGCCTACGATGTTATGTCTTCTAAGCATTTGCGTGGAGATGCTAACTTAGCCTGGCCCTCAGCAGAGATTGCTGTGATGGGCCCAAAGGGTGCAGTAGAGATTATCTTCCGCAAGGATATTGGTGACGAAGAGAAGATAGCTGCCCGCACTGAGGAATACCGTAAGAAGTTTGCCAATCCGTTTATTGCGAGTAAGCGCGGTTATGTTGATGACGTAATTATGCCTCACAGCACGCGCAAGCGAGTCGCCAGATCATTGGCTATGTTGCGTAATAAATCTGTTGAAAATCCGTGGCGCAAGCACGGCAATATACCACTTTGAGTTAATTAACGATTAAGTAGAGATAACTATGCTGAAGAAAATTCTAGTGGCCAATCGCGGTGAGATAGCTTGTCGAGTATTTACTACTGCAAAGAAAATGGGTATTGCCACGGTTGCAGTTTACTCAGATGCTGATCGTGATGCGCTTCATGTTCAAATGGCCGACGAAGCAGTTCATATAGGTGCTTCCCCCTCCTCAGAGAGCTATTTAGTGATCGATAAAATCGTTCAAGCTTGCCTTGATACCGGGGCTGACGCTGTTCATCCTGGGTATGGCTTCTTATCTGAAAATAGTCATTTTCGCGATGCCTTAGATGCAGCTGGAATTGCTTTTATTGGGCCAGGCAAAAAAGCCATAGAGTCAATGGGAGATAAAATCACATCAAAACTCATCGCTGAGAAAGCAGGTGTTAATACAATTCCAGGTTACACCGATGTGGTTCGTGATGCTGATCATGCCATAGAAATTAGTGCTGAGATTGGTTACCCAGTCATGCTAAAAGCCTCAGCAGGTGGCGGAGGCAAGGGTATGCGAGTGGCCATGAATGAAAGTGAGTGTCGAGATGGCTTTGAACGGGCAACAAATGAAGCGAGATCGAGTTTTGGTGACACGCGTATTTTTATAGAAAAATATATACAGCAACCCAGACATATTGAAATCCAGGTAATGGCAGATAGCCATGGTAATGTTATTTATCTGGGCGAGAGAGAATGCTCTATTCAGCGCAGGCATCAGAAAGTCATAGAAGAGGCGCCATCTCCCTTCCTAAATAAAGCGACTCGAAAGAAGATGGGAGAGCAGAGTTGCGCCCTTGCTAGAGCCGTGGACTATGAGTCAGCGGGCACAGTTGAATTTATCGCTGATGCGGACATGAATTTCTATTTTCTAGAAATGAATACTCGCCTGCAGGTAGAGCACCCCGTGACTGAGTTGGTCACTGGCCAAGATCTCGTAGAACTAATGATTAGGGTTGCAGCAGGTGAGAAATTACCGCTGGCTCAGAAGGATGTTACCTTGTCTGGCTGGGCGATGGAGGCGCGGGTTTACGCCGAAGATCCATTCCGCAACTTTCTTCCCTCCACGGGTCGACTGGTTAAGTACACTCCGCCTCAGGGCGAAGGGGTTAGGGTAGATAGTGGTGTCTATGAGGGCGGTGAAGTATCAATGTTTTACGATCCCATGATTGCCAAGTTAATCACCTATGGTGATGATCGCTCTCAGTCAATTACTCGCATGGTAGATGCTCTAGATAATTACTATATACGCGGGGTCAATCACAATATTAGTTTTCTTAACGCACTAATGGTTCACCCTCGTTTCGTTAAGGGAGACCTTACTACTAATTTTATTGCTGATGAATTCCCTGATGGATTTCATGCTGATTTAGTTGTTCAAGATGATCCAGCAATTGCAGTTGTCGTAGCAGCATCAGTCCATCAATTGGATTGTGAGCGAGCTGGGCTATTGTCTGATCAGCTAGAGGGTCACGAAATTGAACCGTCGAATGATTGGATTGTTGCCATCGCAGATCAACACCGGTCGGTTCAGGTGAGTCTCACTGATACTGGCTATTTAGTAGAGCTTGATGGGCAGGATTGTCATGTTGTTACTCAGTGGAGTCTTGGAGATCCATTATTCAAGGCGGTAATTAACGATGTTAGTGTTTCTGTGCAAGTGGAACCTGCGGTATCGGGATATCGACTATTTTATCGAGGCGCAGAAATCAATGCTCGGGTGATATCGCCAAGAGCAGCTGATTTAATGAAACATATGTTGTTTAAACCGCCCGTGGATATGTCTAAATTTCTGCTCTCTCCGATGCCTGGATTATTAGTTAAACTATCGGTCAATGAGGGTCAAGAGGTTAAAGAGGGTGAAGAGTTAGCGGTAGTTGAAGCAATGAAAATGGAAAATAGCTTGCGTGCGACACAAGATGGTATTGTAGGTAACGTTCAGGCTCAACAGGGTGACAGTTTAGCGGTAGACCAAATTATTTTAGAGTTTAAGTAGAGATAGGTGTAGATGGCACAGGCGACAAAGACATTAGCAGACCAAGTTAGACAAGGCGATCGTCGAGCTCTGGCAAAGGCTATTACGCTGGTAGAGTCAACCCGTGATGATCATCGGCAGCAGACGGCTGAACTTTTGGAGACTCTTATCCCTGATGCAGGTAACTCCATTCGAATTGGTATTTCAGGAGCGCCAGGAGTCGGTAAATCAACTTTTATCGAAGTCTTAGGGTCTCACTTAATTCAACTTGGGCATTCGGTGGCAGTATTGGCTGTAGACCCCTCTTCAGCAGTCACTGGGGGCTCGATTCTGGGCGACAAGACGCGCATGGAAACTTTAGCCTTTGCTGAGAAAGCTTTTGTCAGACCGTCTCCGGCGGGCAGCACTCTAGGCGGAGTGGCTCGGAGAACAAGAGAGTCTATGTTACTTTGTGAAGCCGCTGGATTTGATATTATATTGGTTGAAACAGTGGGTGTTGGACAGTCAGAAACGACTGTAGCTGATATGACAGATATGTTTTTGTTACTTCTTCTGCCTGCTGGCGGTGATGAGCTGCAAGGCATTAAACGAGGAATTATGGAACTTGCTGATCTGATCTTAGTCAATAAGGCAGATGGTGATCAAGTAGCATTGGCTGCTCTAACCATGGGTGATTATCGATCGGCCGTTCAATTTTTAGCTTCACGATTTGATGATTGGCAAACGCCAGTGATGTCCTGCTCTTCAATTAATGATGAGGGTATCGTTGAGGTATGGGGCCAGGTTGATGCCTTCAAAGAGATATTGTCTAAGACCGGTCAACTGCAACAGCGTCGAGCTGAACAGGCAAAGGCATGGATGTGGAGCGAAATGACCGAATCTCTTGTTGCAGATCTAAAAGCTGATGAAAGAATAAGATCTTTAGTGCCTGACATCGAGTCTGCTGTGCTCGCAGGAGAGTTGCCAGCGACGGTTGCGGCTCAAAGAGTTCTTAATTTATATAAAGATCGATGAACAAAGTAGGCTGGTAAGCCTTTAAGGGAGAATCAACGATATGCCGGAAGATAGAGACAGTTTAGCGAATTTAATTGCCGCAAATAAGAGTTACGAACAGAAGTTCGACAAATCTGACCTTGACGCTAAACCTGTTAAACGTATTTCTATTTTGACATGTATGGATTGCAGGATGAATCCCTATGAATTTGCCGGTTTAAAGGAAGGGGAGGCTCATATAATTCGCAATGCTGGGGGGCGAGCCACAGATGATGCTATTCGATCGTTGATTATTTCTCATAAATTTCTGGGAACCTTGGATTGGTTTGTTATTCACCATACTCAATGTGGCATGGCTACCTTGAACGACGAAATTATTGGTGAATTACTGGAGGGAGATTTAGAAACGTCGATTTTTGAAGACGGTGTTTGGAAAAATCCCGATAGAGTCACATCTGATAATACTAAAGAGGGCTCGGATGCTGGTAAGTCAATACATTGGCATACTATTAGTGATCTCCAAGAAAGTGTCAGTGGAGACATGAAGAAGATTAAAAATCACCCATTAGTACCGAGCCATATTAATATCTATGGTTTTATTTTTGATGTTAAAACCGGTAGTTTAATACCAGTAAAGTAATCTAACGACTTCAGGAAATTAATATGCGGCGTTTTGGGCCAGGCTTATTAGTCACGGCGGCCTTTATTGGGCCGGGTAGCATTGCTACTGCAAGTGTTGCTGGCGCTAACTTCGGGTTTGTTCTGCTCTGGGCGTTGTTATTTTCCTTGTTAGCTACCGTGGTTTTGCAGGAAATGGCTGCCCGATTGGGTTTGGTTTCTTCCTCTGGTCTGGCACAAGCATTACGCACAACCTTCAATCATCCAACCGTCAACCGAGCGGCAGTAGCATTAGTGGTGGCTGCAATTGGTATCGGCAATGCGGCCTATGAGGCGGGCAATATCTCAGGAGCAGCGCTTGGCCTGCAATCGATTACTGATTTATCAGCGCCAGTTTGTGCTGTAGTGCTTGGGGTGATTGCTAGTGTGTTACTTGGCAGTAGCGGATATAAATTACTGGAGCCGATTCTTATTATTTTGGTTCTTATCATGAGCTGCGTTTTTGTAGTTACGATGATAGCGATCGATGTTGATTATTCAGGGCTCGTTAAAGGACTTTTAGTGCCATCTCTGCCTACTGGCTCAATGCTAACTGTGATTGCTCTAATTGGTACCACCGTAGTACCTTACAATTTGTTTTTGCACTCTAATCTGGTGCAAGAGAAATGGCGGTGCGTTGATCTTGATATAGCCTTGTCAGAATCCCGTACAGATACAATTGTATCCATTGGCCTTGGTGGTTTAATTACACTAGCGGTGATGAGTACCTCTGCAGTTGCTTTTTTTGACACTGGCCGAGAATTTTCTTCAACGTCAATCGCGACTCAACTGGAGCCAATATTAGGTACTTCGGCTAACTTGTTCTTTGCCTTTGGCTTGATGGCTGCGGGATTAACCAGCGCAATCACAGCGCCTTTAGCTGCGGCCTATGCAGTTAGTGGTGCCATGGGATGGCCATCTGATTATACCGATCGTCGTTTTCGGGCTGTTTGGCTAACTGTTTTGATTGTTGGTACTAGCTTTGCTGCAATTGGAACTAAGCCCATCGCGGCCATATTATTCGCTCAGGCAGCGAATGGTTTATTGCTACCGATTGTGGCGGTTTTCTTGCTGATTATTATGAATCGCGGTGATTTGCTTGGAGATTATCGCAATACTTGGAAAGCTAATGTGGTTGGCGGTATGGTGGTGATTACAGTAGCCTTTTTAGGAATCTTTAATCTTGTAAAACTCTTTCTCAATTAGTCGGTTTCCTAGGCATAAAAAAAGCGGCTTGGTAGCCGCTTTTTAGTTAGTTGCTAGTCATCAGCCACACTTTGAGTCGCCACAGTTTAAACAGGTCATGCAACCATCCATTAATATAACCGCTTTCACACTACATTTTCTGCACACTTCAGCATTTGGTGGAAAGTCGGTTGCCTCTTCGGGAGCGGCTGTTGCCTGCTCAAAGTCAGCGCGCTTTTCATCCATAATCTTTTGCTGATGCTCTGGAATTTCAACTTTCGTCATCATCCCAATCTTTTGCAGGTGGTCTTCGATGGCCCAGCCTATTTCAGCCACTAGCGAGGGCATAAAACGTCCGCCTGACTTAAAGTAGCCCCCTTGAGGGTCAAATATGGCTTTTAGCTCTTCAACCAAGAATGTGCAGTCTCCACCTTTCCGGAAGACCGCCGAAATAACTCGTGTTAGAGCCGAAATCCACTGGTATTGATCCATGTTCTTGGAATTAAGAAAGATTTCAAAGGGGCGACGCAATTCATGATCAGTGCCTTCGTTTAAAATAATGTCATTGA
>Ga0233444_10005555_pt1 | contig 11580 bp, 6 predicted proteins | sample SI_124_October20_6_FD_182792 | JGI IMG/M metagenome (GOLD analysis project Ga0233444, IMG submission 182792) | Seawater microbial communities from Saanich Inlet, British Columbia, Canada - SI_124_October2016_10_MG | ecosystem: Environmental > Aquatic > Marine > Inlet | place: Canada: British...
CGTGTCAGGCACGTGACTTATACATACAAGAATTTTCATTTATATTTTAGTTTAAAATTCATTCTCGGTTTCACGATTCGTGCTTCAAGAATTGTATTATTTTTTATTTTGTATCCATGCAAATGTAATTTAAAATTACTAGAATTCAAAGTATAATGCATGCATTGTATTATGGTTTTCAATTCTAATATATTTTTAAAAGGTTTGCTAAATTAAGGTATTATATTAGTACAATATATTCATAAAAATTTCAGTATCCTTTTATGTTATAAGTGTAAAATTATGTAAATTTGTTGCTTGATAAAAAAACGACTATGAGAGTTATACAATTTCGACAAGCCATTGCTGAAGCAATGAGTGAAGAGATGAGAAGAGAAGAAAAAGTTTTCTTATTGGGTGAAGAGGTTGCCGAATATAATGGCGCATACAAAGCCAGTCAGGGAATGCTTGCAGAATTTGGTGCTAAAAGAGTTGTGGATACCCCAATTGCTGAGCTTGGTTTTGCAGGAATAGCTACGGGTGCTGCAATGAATGGATTACGACCAATTGTAGAGTTTATGACATTTAATTTTTCTCTCGTTGCCATTGATCAAATAATCAATTCTGCTGCTAAAATGATGCAGATGTCTAATGGTCAATTTCCAATGCCAATGGTTTTTAGAGGGCCTTCAGCTTCTGCGGGTCAGTTAGGTGCGCAGCATTCACAAGCATTTGAATCTTGGTATGCAAATTGCCCGGGTTTAAAAGTTATTTGCCCGTCTAATCCTTATGATGCCAAAGGTTTGTTAAAGGCTGCTATACGCGATAATGATCCTATTATTTTTATGGAATCTGAACAGATGTATGGTGACAAAGGAGAAGTTCCTGAGGGAGAATACATTATTCCTATTGGTGTTGCTGATGTAAAAAGAGAAGGTACTGATGTTACTTTGGTTTCTTTTGGTAAAATTATGAAACTAGTTCTTGAAGCAGCTGATAAGTTAGCAGAAGAGGGTATAAGTGCTGAGGTTATTGATTTAAGAACGGTTCGTCCAATTGATTACGATACTGTACTGAACTCTGTAAAGAAAACAAATAGAATGGTTATTATTGAGGAAGCTTGGCCGATGGCTTCGCTTTCTTCAGAAATTGCTTTTAATGTTCAAAGAGATGCATTTGATTTTCTAGACGCCCCTGTTAAAAGAGTTTGTACTGCAGATGTACCTATGGCATACGCACCAAATTTAGTTGAGGAATTTATGCCTAAACTCAGTAAAATAATTGAAGAAGTAAAATCGGTGATGTACCGAAAGTAAATACTCTTAACAAAAAAAAGCCAATCGTTTGATTGGCTTTTTTTTTAATTCGCTTTCATTTTAGAAATTATTCTTGATACAGCAGGGCAAATCTCAACATTTTTCAATGTTAATGGTAAAATATGCGACATCTTTTTTCTATTGGTATGAGGATACTCTGAACAAGCTCTTGGTCTTACATCATATATTGAGCATGCGTTGTTTTCGTTTAAAAATGCACAAGGACTCTCTTTTAAAACAATATCATATTCGTCGTCTCTCTTTAAATATTTTTCATGAAAGTCTCCAGGTTTCATGTTAAGGTGTTTTGAAATTCTGGTTACATCTTTCTCAATGAAAATTGGCGAGCTTGTTTTGCAGCAATTGGCACATTCTAAACAATCAATTTCTTTAAAAACTTCATTGTGTAAAGCATGAAATTTTTCGTCTAGAGGAGCTCCTTTCATTTTTTTGAGCTTCGCAAATAAACTTTTATTTTCTTTTCTCTCTTGAAAATATTTTTTTTTAAGCTCTTCTATTTCTTTCTTCACATTGTAAATTTTATCAAAAATACATTTTTTAAACTCTTACTCGCATCCGTTTTGTAAATCAAATTCTAATTAATCTAATTTACTAGCGTAACATTTTATATTTTTGGCTTCTAATTTTTTAATCATGATTCGTAAAGAGAACGACCCCATGGGGCAAGCCATACACAATTACCATTATCTTAACGATGCTACTCCTGTAATTGTAAATACCAGTATTACTGTAGATGAAGAATTGCCTGTTTCTTACCTCTTTAGAAACTATAAGGAAATGCCCTTACTTGAAAAGAAAGCCATGGATTTGGTTAAGGGGCGTGTGTTAGATGTTGGAGCAGGAGCGGGAGCTCACAGCGTTTACCTTTTCGAACAGGGTTATCAAGTTTTTTCTATTGATGTTTCTGAGTTGTCATGTGAAGTTATGAAGTCAAGAGGTTTAGTGAATGTTGATACCAAAGATATTTGGAATTTAGAACCTCAAAAATTTGATACTGTTCTTTTTATGATGAATGGCATTGGTTTAGTTAAAACTCTCGAAGGGTTAAATGTGTTTTTTGAACATTTAAAAAAGTATGTAACTCCAGATGGCCAAGTTTTACTCGATTCATCTGACTTAAAGTATATGTTTACAGATGATAATGGTGCTTATTGGCTTGATTTGAATTCAAATTATTACGGTGAATTGGATTATAACTTAAAATATAAGCATTTAGTTGCAGCTCCTTTTTCTTGGTTATTTGTTGATTTTGAGAGACTTAAGTTGGCTGCCGAAAATTCTAATTGGTTCGTTGAATTGATCTACAAAGACGATCATTTTCATTATCTTGTTAAGTTAACTTTAAAACACTAATAAAAATATATTTATTTATATTTACTGAATAATTATACACCTTATGAAATATTTACGATTATTTACATTTACAAGCTTAATTGCTTCTCTCATTTCTTGCATGGATCATGATATTGCAAAACTTTCTTCAGAGTTAAATTCTGAGTCTGTATTTGCGTTACCTATAATTCACTCGACTACAACTATTGTTGACCTTTTACCAGAAAACGATAATTTATCCTCTGATGAGGATGGTTATCTTCGTGTCGTATACAGGCAAGAAAATATTGCTGAAGTTACTAGCGATAGTTTATTTTTAATTGAAGATCAAACTCCTTCAACTCAGGAATATATAATTGAAGAAATTGAATTGCCTAATTTTTCAACTGTACAATCCGTTTCATTAGCTGAAATCACGTCCAATTTAAACGATCAAAATTTAGCACTTTCGATTAATAATGCTATTACGAGCAGTCAAATTAATGGTTCTGCCTATTTCCCGCCTATAGAATCTCAGTTTGGTGGTACTTATAATGTGCAGTGTTCTGATCAGTTTATATATATATCATGTACTGATGGCGAATTGAGTTTTACGATTGAAAACAATTTGTCAGTTGTATTAAGTGCGCTTGAGCTCCGATTTTCTAATGCAAATAATGACACTGAAATTGCGCTCTTATCATTCCAAGATATCGCTCCCTTTTCATCAGTTACTGCTCAAATAAATTTAGATCAATCTATGCTATATAGTGACCTGAATTTTGAGATTTTATCTCTTAGCTCACCGGGTTCCGGAAGCGATCCACTTGATCAATCTACTTGGGTACCAACATCATTAAACGATGCGCTAAGTTTTTCTATTAATGGAAATGACTTGTTAGTTTACGAAGGAGTTGTAAAGTTTCCTTCTCAGTCAGGTCCTGATACAATTTTAGTTGTTGATTTTACTACCGATCTGGAAATTGAGTTAATTCAGCTTTCTTCCGGTTTTCTTACTTACAAATTTGATTCTGATGTAAATACAGTACTGGAGCTCTCAATGACAATTCCTCAGCTCCTCGATCAAAATAATTCGTCATTTTATAAGTTAATTCAAGTAGCTCCAGGAGAAACATCATTTTCTATCCCTTTAGAAAATTACACCATTGATTTTAATAACAATTCAAATCAATTTCAAATTGAATTTTCATCTGAGATTATTCAAAATCAAAATTTTGTTGATTTCAATAAATTTGATCAGATTTCTTTTTCTATGGAGTTAGAAAATTTAGATTATGATTTTATTAGTGGTTATTTTGGTCAGCTTGAGGAGGTGATAGATCAGGGTGAGCTTCAAATTGATTTGAGTATCCTGTCTGACATTGCTTCCGGTATAGATTTAGTAGCACCTAGTTTGAGTTTTACTATGAATAACACAATGGGTATTCCTTTTGTTTTTGATGTAGACGTAATTGGGTATTCTGGATTTGAGGAATTTAATTTAGAGGGACCTTCTATTGATGCTCCTTCTATGGCTTCATCTGTTACTACGTTTGATAATATAAATTCTCAACTGTCCGATTTTGTCTCTTTTAGTCCAGATGTGATCAAATATAGTGGTGTCGTAATTTCAAATCCAGAAGGAGACTTGGGTATTCCAAACACAGTAATGGCTAATTCTTCTATTAATGTTAGTTATGAACTAGATTTACCTTTACAGATTAAAATTAAAGACGCAGTTACAACCGATACTCTTGAGTTGGATTTTGATTCTGACAACTTTCCTGATATTGATCAAGTGGAGTCTGTGGAATTTCATTTACAAACAAAAAACGAATTTCCTATTGATATAGCCTTGTCAGTATTCTTTGAAGATTCTGTTAGTGGTCTAATTTTAGATTCTTTAAATTTTGAACTACTTCAAGCTGCCCCAGTTGATGAGAATGACATAGTTAACGAGCCAATTCTTTTCGAGACGAAAATTAAGCTTACTTCTAATCAGTTCGATGCATTACTGAATTCGAACAGAGCCCTTTTGGATCTTCGTATGAACTCTTACGATACCGAAAATACAGCCATTAAACTTTACACCGATTATGAGTTTGTTATTGATGCCGGTGTTCTCATTGAAACTAAAATTGTAGAATAATGAAAAAATACACATTCCTTTTATTCGTTCTAGTTAGCCTAAGTATTTCAGCTCAGAACATTAGTACTGGTTACCACTCTAATTCTTTTGGATTAAGGTCTAGCTCAAATCCATCTGCATTTCCCGAAACCAAATTTGTACTAGGTTTTCCTGGGTTATCAAACCTTAACATAGGTCTTCAAGTTCCTTTAAGTTTAAATGAAACTTTAGTTGTTGGGTCTGATGATTCTCTCAGAGTTAGCTTGCCTAAAATGACGTCTAATTTACTGGAAAACAACCTGATATCTCATTCGCTTAGAAATCAATTATTTCATTTTGGGATGAAGGTAGGTGCTAAGAAAAAAGTATTTATTTACATTGGTGATGAATTGGTTTTAGATGCCGGTATTCAGTTTTCAGACAAGTTTATAAATTACCTCTCAAAAGGAAACGCTGCTTTTTTAAATCAGCAAATGAGTTTTGATGCTCAAAAACTTCAATTTACATCCTACAATAGTTTTTATTTAGGATCGGCGGTAAAAGTTAATGAAGATTTAGAGGTGGGCGCACGGATTAAATTTTTAAATGGGATCGCAAATGTAACTTTTGACAAGTTTAATTTAGGTTTTTATACGGATTCAACTTCAAGTCCAATTTACACAACTACCTTATCATCTGATGTTATGATTCAAACATCTGGTCAGGGTGCAATAGAGGATACACTTGAGTTTGACCCGATGAAAAATTTTGGGTTTGCTATTGATTTTGGGGCCTCTTATTCCTTTTCTGAAAAATTGAGTGCTAGTTTTGCTTTAAACGATATTGGATCCATACATTGGGAAGAGTCAAATAATAAGTTGTATTCAACTAATGGTGTTGTCGATTTTGAGTTTTCTGGCTTAACTCAATCAAGTAGTGATGCTGAGGATTTAGAGCTTCAAATGGAAGAAATTGTTGATTCTTTAATTACTATTATGGAGCCTCAAGAAACAGTAGGGGCATACTCAACTAAATTAAATCCCAATCTATTTGTTGGCTTATCTTACACTTTAAACTCCAAACACAGTTTTTCAGGTCTTTACCACAGAAGAAAAAGTATTGATAAGGTATTAAATACCATTAGTCTTGGCTATCAATACAATTTAGGGAAATCAATACAGTTACTCGCTTCTGGTCAGTTTATTAATGGATTAGGTACACTTGCATCTGGTGTTGTTTGGAGTCCTGGTGTAGTTCAGATGCATCTTATATTAGATAACATTTTGGCAGCTGATGTATTTGATGCGAAAAGTTTATTTATTCAATTTGGTATTAGCTTTTATTTTGGGAAGTAATAATTACGGTCATTTTATTTATTACGGGTATTTTTCATTTTCTTAATATTTTTAATTTGAGAAGTTGTTCTTCAAATTGATTTTGCAGTAAATCATTTGTTTTTGTTCAGTTTTTAAGTTTTTTTTACACAAAAACATAAAATTTCTCTCCAGAATCTCACAAATTTAAAGCTAATTAAATTTAGGTTTTCTAATACTTTTTGTATAAGTTTGAGGATTACAACATCTATTTATTTTTTAAACTAATTCAATCCCCCCTATAATGAAGAAGTTTTTTTTATTTTTCACTTTAATTGTGTTTAGCGATGCGTATTCTCAATGTGCAATCCCTCAGCACTTTACAGGTAATACTGGTTCTAACATGACTCTTATGTTAACGCCAGACTTCATCAATTCTTTAAATGTTTCTGCTTCAGATGCTTATTTAGTAGCTTTAAGTTCAGACGGTTCTGTTGTTGGTTCAGAAGTAGTAGCTGGAATTTCTCAAACGACTATTTCTGTTTGGGGTGATGATTCTTCTACAGATGAAACTGACGGAGCTTTAGCTGGGGAAGCGATCTCTTTTCAATTGGTTGATGGGGGGGTATTATCTGATGTTACTATGCCAGCTCCAGTTTCTTACAACTCAAACAGTATGGTACCACAAATTACTGCAGCTGCATTATCATTAAATTGTGACCCTGCTCCTTCATGTGCAATCCCTCAGCACTTTACAGGCAATACTGGTGCTAACATGACTGTTATGTTATTGCCAGACTTCATCAATTCTTTAAATGTTTCTGCTTCAGATGCTTATTTAGTAGCTTTAAGTTCAGACGGTTCTGTCGTTGGTTCAATAGTAGTAGCTGGAATTTCTCAAACGACTATTTCTGTTTGGGGTGATGATACTTCTACTGATGAAACTGACGGAGCAGTTTCAAACGAGGAAATAACTTTAAAGTTAGTAGATGCGGGTCAAGTTTATGACATTTCAACTACCTCATCGATCGTTTATTCTACTAATAGTATGTCTGTTCAGTCCGATGCTGTATCTTTAAATCTTTGCGGTTCAGATTTATTAAACGGTGATTGTGATTATCCTGGTATCTATTCTGGTAATACGGGTAATAATATGACAGTAATGTTGACTTCTTCTTTTGTTTCCGCACTTACTGTAACTAATGAGTCTGCATACATTTCTGTATCTTCAAATGGTATGTTAGTAGGTTCTACTAGTATTTATGGTGTTTCTCAAACCTCTTTACCTATTTGGGGTGATGATGCATCAACTCCAGAAGTAGATGGAGCTCAAATTGGCGAAAATGTAGTTATTGAATTAGTAGACGGTTCTAGTATATACTTACTTTCAACTCCTGACGTGCCTTTTGTTGTTAATGGAACACAAATTTTATCAAATCTACTTTCTCAAACTCTTACATGTGGCGTATCCGTTATTCAAGGATGTACACAAGATTGGGCTGAAAATTTTAATCCTGCGGCAAACACTGAAGACAATTCATGTGTGCTTACGGGGTGTATGAATCCTAATGCTGTAAATTATGTTCCATTTGCTAATGTAGATGCTTATTGTGATTTACCTGGATGTACAGATTCTATTGCTTGTAACTTCGTTTCTGAAGCGAACAATGACGACAATTCTTGTTTTTACAACGAAATAGGTTACGATTGTGACGGAGAATGTTCTGTTGATACAGATTCTGATGGGATTTGTGACGGTTTTGAAGTTTTAGGTTGTCAAGACGAACAATCTTGTAATTACAATGAGTTTGCTACAGATGCTGGATTTTGTGCTTATCCTTCTCAAGAGTGGTTAAATTGTGATGAAGAGTGTATCAATGATGCAGATAACGATGGCGTTTGTGATCAGTTTGAAGTAGAAGGTTGTTTAGACCCAACTGCTTTTAATTACAATCAAAACGCAACCAACTCAGACGGTTCATGTATTGCGGCTGTTCTTGGATGTACCAATGTAAATGCAACCAATTTCGATTCTTCAGCAAATACAGATAATGGTTCTTGTTTGGTTGAAGGTTGTACAGATGCAACTGCATTTAATTACGATACCGATGCAAATATTAATGACGGATCATGTCAAGCAGTTCTAGAGGGCTGTACCGATTCTGCTGCTGCAAACTATAATGATTTAGCTAACGTAGACGATGGCTCATGTGAGGCAGTTGTAGCTGGTTGTACCGATGCAGCCGCTTTAAATTACGATATAAACGCTAATATTGATAACGCATCGTGTCAATACGTTTCTTTTGATGGGGCTTGGCCAAATGATCCAAACGGATTAACTAATACAGGTAATAATGCTACTATTGCTATTACTGGAGATTTAAGTCTATCTACTGGCGATTATTTAGGTGCTTTTTATCAATCTGGTGACGAGCTTATTTGTGGTGGTCTTTTAATTTGGAATGAGGATGCTGAAAATCAATTGATTGTTCTTTGGGGAGATGATGTAGGAAGTGATATTCAAGACGGATTTGCTTCTGGTGAAAATGTGATCTGGAAAGCTAAAGTTAATTCTTCTGCTTCCTCTGATGATGACTTTAACCTATACCCAACTTACTCTTATGGTGACAATACGTATATGGTTAATGCACCTTATGTAATTTCTAGCTGGATAGAAAACCCTATTTACGGTTGTATGAATTTAGCTTACCAAGAGTTTGATGAAAGTGCTTTAGTAGACGACGGTTCTTGTTCTTCTCTTTGGAGTATTCTTTACACGGCTCAAGCTGAAGAGCTTTTAAATGCAAATACTCAAGTAGATGCTCTAGGCACCCAATTGTTAACTACTCAAAATGAATTGGCATCGACTACCTTAACCATGCAAGCCTCATACGATAGTATGGTGTTGGATTACCAAGGTCAATTGTTTACGCTAAATACTTGGCTTACAGACTCTTTAAATGCAGTACATGCAGATTACACTTTAGATATTGCGAATTTAAACGCTGCTTGGGATGCACAAGTTGCTGGTTTAGAGAATGATTTGGTTGTGCTAAACCAAGGTTTGGTTGATTCTATAACTTCTTTCGAAAATCAAATTATAGCTTTAAATGAGTTAATGAGTGGCAATGTATCTTCTTTAGAAAATCAAATTGATTCTTTACAATTACACAGTTTAGTTTTAGCCAATTTATTAGACACGACCATTGCTAATTATGATTTGCAGCTTGCAGGTTTAAACTCAAACATCGCTGATTTAACTATGGAACTAGCTGATACTATTGCAAGCTATGAAGCTCAAATTGTAAGTCTTACTGCTTCACATAATGCAGAGATTGTTGTCATAAATGCAACGCATGACTCGGTTGTGCTAGATTTAAATAATGCAGCAGCAGATGCAGCAGATACAGCATTACTCCTATTAAATCAAACGATTGCTGATTATGAATTGGATCTTGATAATCTTGAGTCTTCTTACGAGGCACAAATCAGTTCCATAACTTCTACTTACGATAATACCATTGCTGTTTTAAATGCTGAAGATGCTGCAGAAGATAGCCAGTACGAAATTCATATCGCAAATTTACAGGCAGATAGTACTCAATTTTCGATTGATTTAACTGCTGCAAATGAAAATGTTCAGTCTTTAGATTCTCAAGTGTCTTTACTAAGTGCCGAGAATTCTGAATTAACTGAAAATTTAGCTTACCATTCTGCACCACTAAATGTCAACCTTAATCAAGGCTGGAATATGGTTGGTTTTAGTTTGCAAGAGCAAATGGATGCCGTTGCTTCTTTTGAAGTTTTGGGCAATAAACTTCATTTAATTAAAGACAACAACGCTGCTGTATACTGGCCTGAGTTTGGCTTTAATAGTTTGGGTGTTTTAATTCCAGGCCAAGGGTACCAAATTAGAATGTACGAAGAGCATTTAGAATTTACATTCCCATACCTAAGTGGAGAGCGTTTAGATGTATATCCTCAAGTTCCTGTTTGGGCTATTGAAATGGAAATCCCTTCTCACCCTAATGATTCTCGAAGTTTAATTAGAGTTGTAAATATGTTAGGGCAAGAAGTTCGTCCTGATGATGCATTTACAGGAGAGGTTCTACTGTACTTATATTCAGACGGAACTGTTGAGAAAAAACAGAAATAACACAATAACACTTTTTAACTAAATTAGTAATACAAGGATTACCATACAAACTAAAAACATAAACATGAAAAGAATAACTTATTCAATTTTATCTGTATTCCTATTATCTGTATCATCTTTAAGCGCTCAATGCCTTCCTTTAAGTTTTGATGCGATCAATACGGGTAGTAATATGACGCTATTTTTAACCAACGGTTCTTTACTTTCGGACTTAGGAAATGGTACTATTGGTGTTTACTTTATTGATGCAGATGGCCTAGAGGTTTGTGCAGGTTCTGCAGCTTACACAGGAAATCAGGTTCAAATATCTGCTTATGGAGATGACACTACCACGCCAGAGAAAGATGGTTTTTCTGCCAATGAAGCAGTGGTATGGAAGTTTGAAAGTGCGGATGGAAGTCAGTATGATTTAACACCAAGTCCACAAGATGCATATTCCACAAATGCAACCTCTTTTGTTACCGGTATGGCAAATGAAGCTATTGTTTGTTCTTCAGATCTAGAAGGTTGTACTGATTCAGATTATGTCGAATACAATTCTCAAGCTACGATTGATAATGGTTCTTGTTTTACTCTTAAAGTTCAGGGTTGTACCAATGCTGCTTACATAGAATACAATTCAAATGCGAATACTAACGATGGTTCTTGTGTAACGCTTATTTTTGAAGGTTGTACAGATGAGGCTTATACAGAATTTAATCCTTATGCAAATGTAGATAATGGCTCTTGTTCTACTCTTAAAGTTCAGGGTTGTACCAATGCTGCTTACATAGAATACAATTCAAATGCGAATACGAATGATGGTTCTTGTGTAACGCTTATTTTTGAAGGTTGTACAGATGAGGCTTATACAGAATTTATTCCTGATGCAAATGTAGACAATGGTTCTTGTTTAACTCTTGTTGTTGAGGGCTGTACTGATGATGCGTATTTAGAATACAATTCAAATGCGAATACGAATGACGGCTCCTGTTTAACGCTTATAGTTGAAGGGTGTACTGATGCTACTTACACAGAATTTAATTCTGATGCGAATGTAGACAATGGCTCTTGTTTAACGCTTATTGTTGAGGGATGTACTGATGCTTCTTCTTCGAATTATAATGAAGTAGCTACAGTTGATGACGCTTCTTGTATCAGTTGGGAACAGGCTTATATTACGTGTACAGAACTAGGAGGTGATGATGGTATTACACAAGCAGATGTTGATGCAGTTCAATCTCAATTAGAGGATGCTCAGCTCCAAGTTTCTAACTTACAAACTCAATTGGACGATGCCTTAGCAAATTCAGGAGGATCTTGTGATCCAATTTATGTAGACCTACTTTCAGGTTGGAATATTATTGGGTACACACTCTCATTTGAGCAAGATGTTGT
>Ga0233444_10005559_pt1 | contig 11575 bp, 10 predicted proteins | sample SI_124_October20_6_FD_182792 | JGI IMG/M metagenome (GOLD analysis project Ga0233444, IMG submission 182792) | Seawater microbial communities from Saanich Inlet, British Columbia, Canada - SI_124_October2016_10_MG | ecosystem: Environmental > Aquatic > Marine > Inlet | place: Canada: British...
TTGAATTTAAAGAATCGATGACGGTAAATACCAAGTTTCTATGTAGTCGCATTGTCTTATTTTAGGAATGCAAAGGTACTTATTTCAATTCGGTTTTTATCGGTTCTTATTTTTTCTTTTTTTTTAGAAATAGTAGTGTATTGAAACCTGTCATATCTTTAAAAAGTCTTAATTTTGAGAAACGTTTTTTTTTTAATTTTGTTCCTATCATGTCTCACCTAGACTTACATATTCCCATCGCATATCTAAAAGGTGTTGGGCCTTCTCGGGCCGAACTTTTGGCTTCGGAATTGGGTATTCGTAAGATTGAAGCGTTGTTTAGTTTGTTTCCTTTTCGGTACATTGACAAAACACGGTTTTATAAGATAATAGAATTGCAACAAAACTCTTCTGAAGTTCAACTGGTGGGTAAAATTTCAAAAATTCGCACTGTCAAACAAAAAAGGGGCAGTCGTTTGACAGCAACTTTTGCAGATGCTACAGGCGAGATGGAGTTGGTCTGGTTTCGAGGTGCCAAATGGATCAAAGACTCGTTAAAAGTAGATGCAACTTATGTAATTTTCGGAAAGACAAATTTTTATAATGGAACTTTTAGCATGGCGCATCCTGAGATGGAATTGCTGTCTTCTTACGAAAGAAGTGCACAAACTGCTCTGCAGCCGGTATATCCTTCTACTGAAAAATTGTCCAACAAGGGAGTGAGTCAAAAAGTGGTTTCCAACATCATGAGAAATCTATTCAAGACCTATTACAATGCGATTCCAGAAACTTTGTCTTCAGATTTGATGGAGAACTACAATTTGCTTCCTAAAAACGAAGCTTTGCTACACGCGCATTTTCCCAAAAACCAAGAACTACTTGCAAAGGCTCAATTTCGATTGAAATTCGAAGAGTTTTTCTTTATTCAATTGCAATTGTTGCAAAAAAAAATAATGCGTCATCAAAAGATCAAAGGCTTTCCTTTTGCCTCTATTGGGGCCTATTTTACTGATTTTTACAAAACTAAGTTGACTTTTGAGTTGACCAACGCTCAGAAGCGAGTTTTAAAAGAAATCCGCAAAGATGTGGGTTCAGGCATTCATATGAACCGACTTTTGCAAGGAGATGTAGGATCTGGCAAGACAATTATTGCGCTCTTGTCCATGTTGATGGCTTTGGACAATGGTTTTCAAGCTGCTATGATAGCACCTACAGAAATTCTTGCGACACAACATTTCGAATTTGTCTCCGAAGTTTTGAAGGGAATGAATGTCACCGTTTCATTGTTAACGGGTTCGGTAAAAGCCAAGGACAGAAAAGAGATTCATCAGAATTTGGAATCGGGGCAGCTTCATATTTTAATCGGAACTCATGCCTTGCTGGAAGACAAAGTCGTGTTTCAAAACCTCGGTTTGGCAGTCATCGATGAACAGCATCGTTTTGGGGTGGCACAACGTTCTAAAATGTGGTTGAAAAATTCGTTGCCGCCGCATGTATTGGTCATGACAGCTACTCCGATTCCGAGAACTTTGGCCATGAGTGTTTACGGGGATTTGGATATTTCGGTCATCGACGAATTGCCACCAGGTCGAAAATCCGTTCAGACAGTCCACCGCTACGATAAGAACCGTTTGGCCGTTTTTAAATTTATGAAAGAAGAAATTGCAAAAGGGCGTCAGGTATATGTTGTCTACCCTTTGATTCAAGAATCAGAGGCGATGGATTACAAAGACTTGATGGATGGTTTTGAAAGTATTTCTAGGGAATTTCCCAAGCCTACCTATCAGTTGAGTATTGTGCATGGACAGATGAAGGCGGCAGATAAGAAATTCGAAATGGATCGTTTTGTCAAGGGAGAGACACAGTTAATGGTAGCCACAACGGTCATAGAGGTTGGTGTCAATGTCCCCAACGCGAGTATTATGGTTGTAGAAAGTGCGGAAAGATTTGGTTTGTCTCAACTGCATCAATTGAGAGGCAGAGTAGGAAGAGGCGCGGATCAAAGCTACTGTGTGTTGATGACGAGTTTTAAATTATCAGAACAAGCGAAAACTCGGATAGGCACGATGGTTCAAACCTCCGATGGTTTTGAAATTGCCGAAGTGGACTTGAAACTCAGAGGTCCCGGAAACATTATGGGTACCCAACAAAGCGGGGTGCTAAATTTAAAGATTGCGGACCTTGTAAAAGACCACGAATTGTTAAAGCTTGCGAGAGAGGCAGCTTCGCAAGTTCTTAAGGTAGATCCCTCATTGCAATTGCCATCACACAAAAATATTGCAACGACCTTTCAAGAGATTGATAAGAATGCCAGCATGTGGTCAAACATCAGTTGAATTTATTGCCACAGTATCCTTAGCCATTTCTTGGTGTTTTCGTTATGAAATATAATATCATTGCATCCTTTGGCACTGATAAATCCCTTATTTTTGCAGAAGTAATTGTCTTCAGATGTTGTACAGAATTCGAGCGTATTGGCAATTTTTAAAAAAATCCACAAACGAGCACGGGGTGCATTCGCCTTTTGTGTTTGCTCTGGTGACTGAATGTTTTTACGTCAAGACGCCTCTGCACATGATGCAAAGATATGCGTTGTTGAAAAAAGCAATGTTAGAAAACAATGCTCGTGAAACGGTTTCTTTGTTGAAAGACAAAGAAGCTTTTTTGTTGCTCCGGTTGTTTGCTTACCGAAACATTCAAAATTACTTAGAACTCGGTGTGAGTGCTCCTTTGGCTTCCCATTGCGCACAAATTGCTGCGCCCAAAGCACGGATTTTTATTTGGAAAACCGAGGAGAGTACTCTTGAGTGGAATTCTAAAAAGGGAATTCAAGAGGCAGCGATTTTAAGGGAGGGTGGTCTTGGAGGTGTTGAAGAATTAGAAAAGAAATTCCTACATGGCAAAAAATACGACTTGGTTGTTTTTGGGAGTGCTTTGCCAACTGAAAATGTTTTTACATATTTTCAAAAAGCGTTGGGTGCTGTTGCTAATGAAACAATCTTTATCTTTGAAGGCATTCACTCCAATGCTGAGAAAGATAAGATTTGGAATCGCATTCAGGAACATTCACGAGTAAGGGTTACGATTGATATTTTTTCTTGGGGAATGGTTTTTTTTAGAAAAGAACAAGCAAAGGAACATTTTACAATACGCATTTAATTTGCGTTTAATTTTTAAGACATGAAAATCTATACGAAAACAGGAGATCAAGGAATGACAGGGCTTTATGGAGGTGCCAGGGTGTCAAAGTTTGACATGCGAATTGAATCTTACGGGACTTTGGATGAACTCAATTCCTACATCGGTCTAATCCGTGACCAAGAAATTGACAAACACTGTTTCGAAACTTTGGTCAAAATTCAAGGGGAGTTGTTTTCTATTGGAGCGATCCTCGCCACACCAGAGGAATATGCTTCTGCTCAAAAAAAGAACAATTTTAGTCCGGTTTCAGAAACAATTCCTGAAAACACGCGGTATTTGGAAAAAGAAATCGATGCGATGAATTTAGATTTGCCTGCCATGACGCATTTTGTATTGCCGGGAGGTCATACAAGTGTATCAACTTGTCATATTGCTCGTTGTGTTTGTCGAAGGGCAGAACGAATGGTAGTGCAATTGGCGACAGAGATTGAGGTAGACGCCGCTATTTTAAGCTATTTGAACAGACTTTCTGACTATTTGTTTGTCTTGGCACGGAAGTTGACTTTTGATTGCAAAGTTGATGAAATCAAGTGGATTCCGTAACTTTCTGAATCCTACGATCATTCCCTTTTTGAAAAGACAAAAAAAAACTTGACTTTTTGATTAAAAAAATTATTTTTGCAGAATAAAAACTATCACAAATGTATTGGACTTTAGAATTGGCTTCTTATTTATCAGACGCGCCTTGGCCAGCAACAAAAGATGAATTGATTGATTATTCAATTCGTACAGGAGCTCCTTTAGAGGTTGTAGAAAATCTTCAAAGCATGGAGGACGAAGGAGATGCTTACGATTCGATAGTAGAAATTTGGCCCGATTACCCTACAGAAGAAGATTATTTCTGGAATGAGGATGAATACTAAAAAAAATATATTTGAAAACACAGAAAAGTCTCTATTGAGGCTTTTTTTTTGTGTATTTTTGAATCTAAATAAATACGAACATTATGAGTGTATTGAATACAGTTTTAAAACTTTTTGTTGGAGACAAACAAAAAAAGGACTTGAAATTGTTGCAGCCAATCGTAGACAAGGTACGAGCGTTTGAAAATGAGATGAATGCTTTGTCAAATGATGAATTGCGCGCCAAAACGAATGACTTTAAAAACAGCATACAAAAGGCGGTTCAGCCTTTTGAAGATAAAATAGCACTTTTAGAACAAGAAACAATTGCTGCAAATATCGATCGAAAAGAGGAGCTTTTCAAAGAGATAGATCTTTTGAACGACGATACATATGCAGCTTCAGAAGCCGTTTTGGAAGCGATCATGCCAGAGGCTTTTGCAGTTGTCAAAGAAACTGCCAAACGATTCACTGAAAATGCCAGCCTTGACGTTTCGGCATCCACATTTGACAGGGAACTTTCAGCAACACGTGACTATGTGACGTTGGATGGTGACAATGCTGTTTGGAAGAATTCTTGGAATGCTTCAGGAACTCCGGTTACATGGGGAATGATTCACTACGATGTTCAGTTGATTGGAGGGTCTGTTTTGCACAAAGGAAAAATTGCAGAGATGATGACTGGAGAAGGAAAAACACTGGTCGCAACGTTGCCTATTTATTTGAATGCTTTGACAGCTAAAGGAGTTCATGTAGTAACGGTAAATGATTACCTCGCCAAAAGAGATGCTGCATGGATGGGGCCCATATGGGAATTTCACGGATTGACGGTGGATTGTATTGACCACCACGAACCCAATTCAGAAGCTCGAAGAAAAGCATACAATTCCGACATTACTTACGGGACCAACAACGAATTTGGTTTTGATTATTTGAGAGACAACATGGCGCATTCTCAAAAAGACTTGGTCCAAAGAAAACCCAATTACGCCATTGTTGATGAAGTAGATTCTGTTTTGATTGATGACGCGCGAACACCTTTAATCATTTCTGGTCCGATTCCTGAAGGAGATCGGCACGAGTTCAATGAATTGAAACCCAAAGTAGATGGGATTGTAAAAATCCAACGTCAGTATTTGGTCAGTGTTTTGTCAGAAGCCAAAAAAATGATTCTCGACGGAAATACCGAAAAAGGAAGTATTTTATTGTTGAGAGTTTACAGAGGACTTCCAAAAAACAAAGCCCTGATCAAATTTTTGAGTCAAGAAGGAGTCAAACAATTGCTTCAAAAGACGGAGAATACCTACATGGCTGACAACAATAAGGAGATGCCTAAGATTGACAAAGAACTCTTCTTTGTCATCGATGAGAAGAACAACGGGATTGAATTGACAGAAAAAGGAATTGCCTACCTGTCAGGAGATGATGACAAAGATTTCTTTTTGATGCCGGACATTGGGGTGAAAATAGGAGAAATTGAAACGAGTGAGCAGTCACCTGAAGAAAAAGTGGTTTTAAAGGAAACGTTGTACAAGGAATTCAGCATCAAGAGCGAGCGAATTCATACGTTGAATCAATTGCTCAAGGCATACACATTGTTTGAAAAAGACAAAGAATATGTGCTGATGGACAACAAAGTAAAAATTGTCGACGAGCAAACAGGTCGGATCATGGATGGGCGTCGTTACTCGGATGGTTTGCACCAAGCAATTGAAGCCAAGGAAAATGTCAAAATTGAAGCGGCCACCCAAACATTTGCTACGGTGACACTTCAAAATTACTTTCGAATGTACCGAAAACTCAGTGGAATGACAGGAACTGCCATCACTGAAGAAGGGGAATTTTGGGAGATTTACAAATTGGATGTGGTGGAAATCCCTACCAACCGCCCGTTGTTGCGCGATGACAAAGAAGATTTGGTCTACAAGACAACACGTGAAAAATACAACGCTGTCATTGATGAAATTGTACAATTGGTCGATAAAGGCCAACCGGTATTGGTGGGAACAACTTCTGTCGAGATTTCAGAATTGCTCTCGAGAATGCTTTCGATTCGAAAAATAAAACACAATGTCCTGAATGCGAAACTTCACAAAAAAGAAGCAGAAATTGTTGCAGATGCTGGAAATTCAGGGATGGTTACCATTGCCACCAACATGGCAGGGCGTGGTACAGATATCAAACTTTCTGACGAAGTAAAAGCGGCAGGAGGTCTGGCAATTATCGGGACAGAACGACACGATTCAAGACGTGTAGACCGTCAGTTAAGAGGACGTGCTGGACGACAAGGAGATGTCGGTTCCTCACAATTTTACGTTTCTCTAGAGGATCATTTGATGCGGATTTTCGGATCGGATCGAATCGCTAAAATGATGGATCGAATGGGCTTGGAAGAAGGGGAAGTGATTCAGCATTCCATGATTTCAAAATCCATTGAACGCGCTCAGAAAAAAGTAGAAGAAAACAATTTTGGTGTTCGAAAACGCTTGTTGGAATACGACGATATTATGAATGCACAGCGTGAAGTGGTTTACAAACGCCGTCGTCATGCCTTGGACGGAAAGCGCTTGCAAATTGACATCGTAAATATGATGTACGATACTTGTGCGGCCATTGTAACAGAAGCAAAGATTTCAGACGATTACACACAATTTGAATTTGAATTGATTCGGTTTTCTTCCATGCCATCTCCTTTTTCAAAAGAAGAATTTAAGAGTCGTGCAGAGGGAGAATTGATCGATGCCCTTTACGACAAAGTCCTTTTGTATTACACAGGAAAGGTGGTAAGAAATGCTGCTGCTGCCTATCCTGTGATTAAAAATGTTTTTGAAAACGAAGGAGAAAAATACGAACGGATTGTCGTTCCTTTTACAGACGGGACAAAGACCTTGCAGGTAGTTACCAATTTAAAACAAGCCTATGAATCTGAAGGAAAGGATTTGATCAGTGATTTTGAAAAAAACATCACTTTGGCAATTATTGACGATACTTGGAAAACGCATTTGCGCAAGATGGACGAATTGAAACAGTCTGTGCAAAATGCTTCCTACGAACAAAAAGATCCTTTGCTAATCTACAAGTTCGAGGCTTTCGAGTTGTTTAAAAGCATGTTGGATAAAGTGAATCGAGAAGTTTTGTCCTTTTTGTTCAAAGGAGCGCTTCCAAGTCAAACGGCCAACCAAATTTCGGAAGCGCGTGAACAAAAACGCGAAAAGTTAGAGCTGCGAAAAGACGATGCTCAAAATTCTAGCCAATTGCCCAATGCCCATCCTACCCAAGTGCCCAAAGCACAAGAAACAGTAGTGCGTGAGGAACGAAAAATAGGGAGAAACGAACGGGTTGCAATAAAGAATGTAATCAGTGGAGAGAACAAAGAAATAAAATACAAACAAGCAATCCCATTGCTTGAAAAAGGGGAGTGGGTGTTGGTTGAAAACTAAGAAAAAAACGAAGTTGAAAGACTTCGTTTTTTTTTGTTCAAAACAATCGCAACAGCGTGGACGAGACATTCGTCACTTTTTTGTATTTTCATAGCTCAAACACAGATTTGCTTATGACTGAAGTATCGCAATCCACCCTTGAATTTTTGTCCAAATTGAAAGAGAACAACAATCGGGTTTGGTTTGATGCACATAAGAACGACTTTAAAAGAGAAGATGCCAAACTAAAATATTTTTTCAACACCGTGTTGGCGGATTTGAATTCGTCGGATACAATTGACAAAATGAAAATTTATCGGATTTACAAAGACGTTCGTTTTTCGAAAGAAAAGATTCCTTACAACGTCCATCGCAGTGTTGGTTTTTCGAGGGCGACTGAAAAGTTGAGAGGTGGGTATTATTTGCGAATAGAACCTGGCAACTCACTTCTTGCAGGAGGTTTTTTTCAACCCAATCCTACTGATTTGCTTCGGATTCGCAAAGAGTTTGAAACGGATGCTACAGAAATAAGAGCGCACACAAGTGCTCCTGCCTTTCAAAAATATTTCGGAATTTTAGAAGGGGCTTCTGTAAAGACAGCTCCAAGAGGATTTGACAAAACACATCCTGCGATTGATTTGATTCGCAAAAAGTCTTTTTTAGCGACGCGCAGTTTTACAGACGAAGAGGTTTTGTCTAAAGACTTTCGCTCTGAAGTCAATGCGTCTTTCAACGCTTTGCGTCCCTTTTTTGATTACATGAGTGATGTGCTCACGACAGATCTCAACGGGGTCTCTCTACTAAAATAATCATAAGAAATAGGTAAAAAAAATGGTTTCAGAAAAAGAAGTACATGGTTTTGGTAGTCCTTTTGTCGAAAGGTTTCAAGAGTATTTGGGTGAATTTGTATACGGTGGAATTGATGGAAGTGTGACTACTTTTGCTGTTGTTGCTGGAGCTGTGGGAGCAGGTCTAGAATCCTCTGTCATCATTATATTGGGTTTTGCCAATTTATTTGCGGATGGATTCGCCATGTCTATAGGCGCTTATTTGGCCGCCAAGTCCGAAAAAGACAATTACCAAAAACACAAACAAATAGAATATTGGGAAATTGAAAATATTCCAGAAAAGGAAAAGGAGGAAATTCGTGAAATTTACCAAGAAAAAGGTTTTGAAGGCAAGTTGTTAGAGCAGGTAGTGGATGTGATTACTTCCGACAAAGACCGTTGGGTAGATGTCATGATGAAAGAAGAACTTGGAATGATGGAGAGCTCGAAGTCTCCATTTAAAATAGGCCTGATTACTTTTGTTTCTTTTTTGTTGCTAGGCTTTATTCCGCTGTTTGTTTACGTGGCAGATTTTATTTTTGAAGGTTTTACAACTAATGGAAATTTGTTGCTGTGGTCGTCTTCTTTGACGCTTTTTTCCTTTGCTGCTATTGGATATTTAAAGGGGGTTGTCAACCAGAAGAACAAATTTTACAGCGTGCTATCCACCTTACTGATGGGGCTTTTTGCGGCATTGGTCGCTTATTATGTTGGTGATGTTTTGGAAAAAATGTTGCTATAGTTTCTTGGCTAGCGCAAAGCGATGCGTTGTGCAAAGTTGTTGGATAGGGGCATTCAAAATCAATATTTTCTTATTTTGTCCAACAATTCATTGATGATGAGGACTTCCTTGATGGTCAAGTTTTTCGTGATTTCTACTGCGTGTATGTTTAATAATCCCTCGATTTCGGCAAGGAGCGTCAGTCCTCTTTTGGTCGCGCGAATTTCTGTTTTTCTTTTGTTGAGTTTGCCGTGTTTTCTGGCAACCAATCCTTTGGCTTTTAGTTTGTCAATCAGTCTCGTGGTATTGCTCATTTTGGAAATCATTTTTTCGTGGATATCCTTCAAAGCAGCAGGGTTTTTTTTAAAATTTTTTAAGGTTTTCAAAACCAAGTATTGTTGGTAAGAAAGTTCGTGTTCTTTAAAGAAAAATATGTTTTTTTCATGAATCCAATTGCCAGTGAGCATCAGATTGATCAAGGTGATTTCATTGATGTTTGGGTTGGTTTTTTTTTCTTTATGTGAAAGCATATATATCGCATTCTTTTTAAAGGTACCTCTTGCTTGGCGAGGTCAAATCTTTCAATTTCTTTATGGGAGGATTGGTGTTTAAGGAATTCTAGTTTTGATTGGAACTTCCAATTAAATAGAATTAAAGTCAAATTTTTTAGTGACCAAACGGATTTGTGAATTGTTTTCGTCCCTAAGTATCTTTGAGTTTTTCTAACAATCTGTTGAGAATCAATGCTTCTACTTTAGTGAGCTGCTCGGTTGTTTGTTTTTTCAACTGATTCAATTCTTTTTCTAATTGGTGAAACAATTTTACTCCCTCCGTAGTGACAGCTATATTTACTTTTCTTCTGTTTTTTAAATTTCTTGATCGTGTCGCTAAGCCTTTTTTTTCCAATTGCCCAACAAGTCTCGTGGTATTGCTCATTTTGGAAAGCATGCGTATTTGGATGTCTCCTAATGCATAAGATTCTTCCTGTTTTTCCATCAAGACTTGCAGCACATTGTATTGTTGCAGGCTTAGATTGAATTTTTTAAAAAAGAAATTGCTCTTTTCATTGATCCAATTGTTGGTGACTAAGATGTTATGAATCATTTTTTTACTAATTTCTTTTTTTGTCAAAAGTGAATGGTTTTTCATGCCTTGGCTTTTACTCTTTTTTTTTTAAATGGTGTCGGAGCAAATTAAGTCAAGTATCAAAACGGGTGTTCGACCTTACAGGTAATTTGCATTCGATATAAAAAATCATAAGAAAGGGAGCGGTGCCGCCAATTTTATTATTTATTGACAATAATTTTAACTTAAATATATATATTTACCTAGAAACGCGGTTTTGTAATAACGTTTTTATTCAAGTGTATACAAAGGTTGTGGTGTGTTTCTTGCACGTTTGTTCTCTAAAAATGCGACTTTTTATTTGTTTTTTTAGGACAGTTAATGGATGAATGATCTCTCTATAGGTTAGGAAATCATCCAAAATGAGAGCGTGTTTTTTGGCTAAAATTGCTCTCAGCGTTATAAAAACAGCAGGATTTTTTGAAGGGATAGTATTTATGTTGTCCATCAATCCGAAAAAAAACGGGAACAATCCATTCTCTTACAAAACGATTTTACAAAAAAATATGAATGAAATAAGTATTCAAAAAAAAACGATGAGAACAACTATGAGAACAATTTTTGGAATAGGATTTTTAATTTTGACACTTTCTTTTGCTGTGCCAAGCAAAGCAGTGAAAAAAATCAACTGCACTGAAAGCAATATCAATTGGCTGGCGAAAAAAATCACTGGACAACATACAGGAACGCTCAAATTCAAGGAAGGTGCCTTAGAATTTGTCGACGATCAATTGGTCGGTGGGTTTTTTGTGGTTGACATGAACAGCATGATGGTTACCGATTTAAAAGGTTTCTTTAAGAAAAAGTTGGAGAAACACCTGAAATCTGATGATTTTTTTGAAACTGAGTTGCACAAAACAGCGCGTATGAAAATTACGTCCACAAGCGGTGAAAAAGACCTGTATGAAGTCACAGCTGACTTTACGATCAGAGGGTTGACCAAGTCCGTAGTTTTTATAATGAGCATGCAAGATTCTACTGCTACTGCAAAGGTAGCCTTGGACCGAACAAATTTTGGCATCCGCTACAAGTCTTCGAGTTTCTTTGACAATTTAAAAAACAAAGCCATTAACGATGTTTTCGAATTGGAGGTCTCTTTGAAATTTTAAAAAGCATTCTCTCAGCCGTTTTACAAAGATTATAGGGCTTTTTTCAAATACTTACGGTCTGCATAAAAAGTGCCAAAAGGCAAAACAGCTGCCACCAAGACCACAAACAAAACAGCGTAGGACCAGTTCAACTTGAACTTGTATGCCCATGCAAATCCGACATAAGCAACAAATAGAATTCCCTGTATCATGCCCACGAAGGCGACCATTTGAGGAAGGCCAAGCCGTATTTTAAAGGCATGGCAATTCCCAACAAAACAAGCAGAGAAATACCTTCGGCCATACTGACCCATCGGAACACTTTTAAAAAATTCATTTTTAGAGGTTTTTGAAATGCAAATTTATGAAATAT
>Ga0233444_10005562_pt1 | contig 11570 bp, 9 predicted proteins | sample SI_124_October20_6_FD_182792 | JGI IMG/M metagenome (GOLD analysis project Ga0233444, IMG submission 182792) | Seawater microbial communities from Saanich Inlet, British Columbia, Canada - SI_124_October2016_10_MG | ecosystem: Environmental > Aquatic > Marine > Inlet | place: Canada: British...
TTGGAGATCTTTTAGAGAGTATTCTTTGTAGAGTTCTTCTGTGCATCTTAAGCCTTCTTGCAGTTTCAGAAACATTCCTATTGCAAAGTTCAAATACTCGGTGGATGTGTTCCCACTTAACTCTATCAGCTGACATGGGGTTTTCTGGAGGTTTGGCTTTAGACTCTGGAGCTGCAAGCAAAGCTGACTCCACATCATCTGCATCAACCGGTTTTGCAATATAATCTATTGCTCCCGCTTTTACCGCTGCTACAGCCGTAGGTAGATTCCCGTATCCCGTTAGCATCACAATCCTGCATTCTTTTTTATTCTTGGTAAGCTCCTTAATAACATCAAGACCATTACCATCCTCTAATCGAAGATCAACGCAAGCAAAGCCCGGGGGTGAATTTTTTACTATATTAAGCCCTTCTGCAACTGTTTTGGCCTCTTTTACTTGAAATCCCTTCTTTTCCATAGCTCTAGCTAATCTGCCTCTTAAGGGATCATCATCATCCAAAATAAGCAAGGTTTTGTCTTCAAAGTCAGACAATTTTAATTGATCAGGCAGATTTTTTTGCGTTCTCATACATTATTCATATGGGTATTGTGGATACAATTGCAACACTCTATATGGTTTTTTTTCTTTACATAAAGTCAAAAAAACCTTAAACGCAAATTATATAAGATTTTTTTTATTAAATTTTTTAAAAAATCTTTGTGTAAACAAACGAGGGACACATGAAATGCGAAAATTTAAATCAGTTAACGAATTAGTTAACTTATTAAAACCAGACTACCCCGTATATTGTATACGGACTGAGCAGATAAAAAAATCAGTTACTTTTTTTAGAGAAAATTTTCCTGGTAAAATTTTATACGCTGTAAAAACTAATCCTCACGAAAAGATAATAAAACAAATTATATCAAACGGCATTAAAGACTTTGATGTTGCTTCATTAAGTGAAATTAAACTAATTAAAAAAATAAATTCAGAAGTAAATTTGCATTTTATGCATACTATTAAAAGCAAGGAAAGCATCTCATCGGCTTATTTTGATTATGGTGTAAAAAGTTTCTCTCTTGATAACAGAGACGAATTAAGAAAAATCCTTGAAGCAACAAACCAAGCGAAAGATTTAAAACTCTTTGTAAGGATAGCTATATCAAATGAACATGCTGAGATAGATCTATCCAGAAAATTCGGTGCACTACCTTCAGAGGCTCTAGGTCTTGTTAGATTGTGTAAGGAACATTCAAAAAAACTTGGAATAAGCTTTCATGTTGGCTCACAGTGTATGGAAAAAATTTCTTACTCCAAAGGAATACGTGAAGTAGGTAATATTATTAAAAAGACAAAAATTGTTCCTGATATAATAAATATCGGTGGAGGCTTTCCTTCAATTTATCCGGACTTGAAACCAGAACCACTTATTAAATACATTGAAGAAATAAAAAAAGGAATCAATAATTTAAAATTAAATAAACTACCAGAAATAATATGTGAACCAGGTAGATCTATTGTAGCTGAAAGTGGCTCTTCTATAGTAAAAGTAATTTTAAGAAAAAAACAAAATTTGTATATAAATGATGGAACCTATGGATCTTTATTTGATGCTGGAGTTCCTAACTTTATTTTTCCATCTAAAATGATTACAAATGGAAGAATTCAATCAAAAAAATTGACATCTTTTAGTTTCTTTGGTCCTACCTGTGATAGCTTAGACTATATGAAGGGTCCATTCTTATTACCAAATAATATTAAAGAAGGTGACTACATAGAATTAGGGCAGCTGGGTGCCTATGGTCTTACTTTTAGAACTAATTTTAATGGTTTCTACTCAAATGAAATTTATGAAGTTAACGATAAACCAATCATGTCCTTATTTGAAGAGTCAAATGAAAAAGTTGACTCTTTAGTTGCTTAATGGACAAAAAAAGTAGTTCTAAAATAGGACATAACAAAAAAAAACTTCTCAACAATCCAGTCGAACATATTGATATTAAATCGTTTGATGCGAGAAATATAATCGATGGTATGAGTAAAATGTCATTTACCTCTAGAGATACGGCTAGGGCTGCTGAAATTTATAATGAAATGCTTGCAGATAAGGATTGCTCAATTTTTTTAACATTGGCTGGGTCTACATCTGCTGGTGGATGTATGGATTTATACACTGATCTAGTAAAAAATAATATGATTGATGCTATCGTTGCTACTGGCGCATCAATTATTGATATGGATTTTTTTGAAGCTCTAGGTTTTAAACACTATCAAGGATCCCAGTTTCAAGATGATACTGAATTAAGAAGCAATTATATAGATAGGATTTATGATACATATATAGATGAAGAAGAACTACAAGCATGTGATAAAGCTATATGTGATATAGCTAATACTTTAGAACCACGGTCTTATACATCAAGAGAGTTTATCAAAGAACTTGGAAAATATTTGAAATCTAATGGAAAAAAGAAAGACTCGCTAATTGAAACTGCTTATGACAACCATGTTCCTATTTTCTGTCCGGCTTTTACCGATAGTTCAGCAGGCTTTGGTCTTGTAATGCACCAGGAGCAAAATCCAGATAAACATATGACTATAGACTCTATTAGAGAATTTAGAGAGCTGACTGAGATTAAACTGCAGTCTAAGCAATCTGGTTTGTTAATGATTGGTGGAGGTGTTCCAAAGAATTTTATTCAGGATACCGTTGTATGCGCCGAGTTGCTAGGTAAAAAAGTAGACATGCATAAGTATGCCATTCAAATTACTGTTGCTGATACACGTGATGGAGCGTGCAGTAGCTCGACTTTAAAAGAGGCAAGCTCGTGGGGTAAGGTTAACATAACAAAAGAACAGATGGTATTTGCTGAAGCAACAAGTGTTTTGCCTTTGATAGCAAGTGATGCCTATCACCGTAAAAATTGGAAAAATAGAGATAGAAAAAAATTTTCTAAAATATTTAAATAAAAAAAAGTGAAATATCTTTCAAATAAAAATGGGTTTTTAGGAATTGATAATAAAGTCAATTTTAAAGAAAAAGTTGTAATTGTCCCTTTTGGACTAGAAAAAACAGTTAGTTATGGTGGTGGAACAAAGAATGGTCCCAAAGAGATCATTAAAGCCTCTCACCAAGTAGAGCTTTACGATGATGAATTAAACTATGAGCCGTACAAAAAAATAGGGATTAAAACTTTAAAACCATTTAAAATTGATAAAAACATTAAAAAAGCACTTAATGATATGTCTAAAATAAATCAAAAAATTTTAGATAAAAAACTTTTTCCAATGACATTTGGAGGTGAACACTCCATTACCCCTGGGTGTATTGCTCCATTTGTAAAAAAATATAAAAAAATTTTCTTATTACATTTTGATGCTCATGCTGACTTAAGAGAAAATTATAATGGTGAGAAATTTTCACATGCATCAGCGATAAAAAGGTGTCTAGATCATAAAAATGTATCTGTTATCTCTTTTGGAATTAGGAATATTTCTAAAAGTGAAATACCCTTTTTAAAGAAAAATAAATCTAGAATTAATATTTTTTGGGCCAAGGATAAATTAAAGTGGAATTTAAAAAAATTTGAAAAAATGATTAAGAATAAAACGGTTTATATTACATTTGATGTAGATGGGCTAGATTCAAGTATTATGCCAGCAACAGGTACTCCTGAACCAGGTGGTCTATTATGGGATGAAACTTTGAATATAATTAAAATTGCAGCAAAAAATTCTAATATTGTTGGCGCTGATATAAATGAATTATCACCAATTAAAGGATTTAACAGTTATAATTTTTTAGTTGCCAAGCTCGCTTACAAAATATTATCTTATACGTTTGAATTTAGACGTTAGTAAAACTTTCTGGACTCCAGCTTATAACTACTAAGGCTCCTCCTAATTTACTATTTTTTCTAAATAGTAAATTTGCACCCTGTCTTTCTAATAAAGTTTTTCCTAGAAAAGTTCCCAGGCCTAGACCGGAGTTGGAACTAAGTTCTTTTGATTTTGATTTAATATAAGGCTCACCAATTTTGTCTATTATATCATCAGGAATTCCTGGACCATCATCATTGATTTTAATTTCAATAATTTTTTCATTAGTATTTAAAACTATTTCTACTTTACTTTTAGAAAATTTTACTGCATTTCCAATAAAATTTCGAAACCCATAAATTATTTCTGGCATTCTTTGTATAGTAATTTTGTTGAAATCCCTTTCAGTTAACAAATCTATTTTTTTTGTTGAAGTTTCTTGAAATGAATTAACAATTTCTTCCAATAAATCATCTAACTTTATTGTGCTAATAAAGTTGTCTTCTTCTATTTGTTTTTTTGATATTTTTTTTAAAATTTCGCTACATCTTTTTGTTTGGCTAATAAGTAAATCCAAATCTTTTGAAACTTCTTCATTATCTCCAATTTCTTTTTTTAATTCTTTAGCTACTACACTAATTGTTGCTAATGGAGTTCCTAGTGAGTGTGCTGCGGCTGCGGCTTGCCCTCCAAGTGACTCTAGTTCATGTTCTTTTGCTATTACTTCTTGTAATTTATTTAGTGCTTCAGACCTTTTCTTTGTTTCACCCGAAAATCTAATGCCAAAATAACTTAAAAAAATTAACCCTATCAGAATTGAGGTTAAAACTCCAAATTTATAAAAATTTGGAACATAAAATATACTTGCATCCATTCCTGGTAAGGGTAAATAAAAATCGGTAAGTAAAAATAACATAAATGAAGTGATTACACTTAATATTATAGTTGTTCCCATACTAAGAAATGTTGATGAAACTATAGCTGGTGTAATTAACAAAAAAGAAAATGGGTTTAAAATTCCTCCAGTGAAATACAGAAGAATACTTAATTGCATCAAATCATATAAAAGAAAAAAAGAAGCATAAGTATCTTTAAGTTGATTAACTTTTATTCTAAATTGCAAAAAAAGATTAGTCAGTAAACCAAAAAATATTATTGCGAAACTCTCTTTAATTGGGAAATCAAGGTCTAAATAAAAAAAAACAACGATTATTGCTATAAATTGACCAAAAATCGCGATAAATCTAAGTGTAGATAAAGTATTTTTATCTAGGTTTAAATTCTCTTTTGTCCGAAAGAGAGTAGAAAAGTCCATTAGTATTTAAATATCTAAATTTGCAACATCAAGAGCATTATTTGTTATGAATTCTTTTCGAGGCGCAACATCATCTCCCATTAAAATTTTGATCATGTTTTGATCTTCTTTTGATTTGTCTTTTGTTCCTTTGGAATATTGAACTCTCAACATTGTTCTATTATTAGGGTCAAGAGTTGTCTCCCAAAGTTCCTCTGGGTTCATTTCTCCCAATCCTTTAAAACGTTGTATTGATAATTTTTCTTTCTGCTCTTGTAAAAATACTTTATAAGCACTAGTTCCTTTTTTGATTTTACTATCGCTTTTTACAGACTTAATTATATATTCTTCAAGAGCTTTTTCATCTTTGATATAAATACTTTTATTAGCTTTAGTCACTTTAAATAAAGGAGGTTGAGCCAAGTATATATGGCCATTTTCGATTAATTGATTAAATGGGTAATTATTAAAAAAAGTTAATAGCAGGGTTCTGATATGAGATCCATCCACATCAGCATCAGTCATTATAACTATCTTTTCATATCTAAGATTTTCTATATTAAAATCTTTTGAACCTGTCCCTAATGCATTTATTAAAGTAACAATCTCGTTAGAAGACATCATTTTAGACAAAGCTTTTGTAGAAATATCCTCACCATTTATCTTTCCATTCACATAAGTGTTTAAAATTTTTCCTCTTAGAGGTAGTACAGCTTGATACTCTCTCACTCTACCTTGTTTAGCAGAACCTCCGGCTGAGTCTCCCTCTACTATATATAATTCTGTACCTTCTTTTTTTTGTATTTGGCAATCAGCAAGTTTCCCCGGTAGACCTGATAACTCAAAAGTTCCTTTTCTCCTCACGCTATCTCGAGCTTTTCTTGCTACATCTCGAGCCATTGCAGCTTGACTTATTTTTTCTATAACTGTTTTAGCAACAGATGGATTCTGATCAAACCAAGTTGAAACTTTTTCACTTATTATATGTTCCACAATATTTCTTATTTCTGAAGAAACAAGCTTATCTTTTGTTTGAGATGAAAATTTTGGATCTGGCATTTTGATCGATAGGACTGCAGTAAGGCCTTCTTTTATATCTTCACCGGATAAACTAATCTTATTTTTTTTATTATTTTTGTCTGATGTATATTTATTTATCACTCTAGTTAAAGCACTTCTAAAACCAAGTAAGTGTGTTCCACCATCTTTTTGGGGAATATTATTTGTAAATGGTAAAACTTCTTCCGAATACCCTGCATTCCATTCAAAAGAACATTCAACTATTACATTATTTTTTGTCGAGGTTACATATACAGGTTTTTTAAAAACCTCTTTTTCATTTTTGTTTATTAAAATTGGCTTTTTATTATTAATATGTTTTACAAACTCTAAAATTCCACCATCATATTTATGCAAAAATTCTTTTGATTTTTTTAATGTGTTATCAACTAATTTGATTTCTATCCCCTTGTTTAAAAATGCTAATTCCCTAATTCTTTTTTCAAGAGTAGCTGTGCTAAATTTTGTGGACGAAAATATATCTTTTGATGGTAAAAATTTAATTCGCGTTCCTTTTTTTTTTGTTTTTCCAATTTTTTTTAGAGGATTTATTGAATTTCCATTTTTAAATTGGATCTCATATTCATTTCCATCTCTAAAGATATTTAATTCTAATTTTTCAGATAATGCGTTTACAACAGAAACTCCAACTCCGTGTAATCCACCAGAAACCTTGTACGAGTCATGATCAAATTTACCTCCAGCATGAAGTTGAGTCATAATAACTTCTGCAGCAGACATTTTTTCACCCTTGTGCATGTCAACAGGGATGCCTCTACCGTCATCTTCTACTGTAACAGTGTTATCTGAATTTATATATACACTTATTTTTTTACAATGCCCTGCTAACGCTTCATCAATTGAGTTATCTATAACTTCAAACACCATGTGGTGTAAGCCTGAACCATCATCGGTATCACCAATATACATTCCAGGTCTTTTTCTAACTGCGTCAAGTCCTTTGAGGACTTTTATCGAGTCGGCACCATAAGATGCGGTTTTTTTTGGTTCAAAATTTTTAGACATTATTTACAGAATTTCAAATATTATAACATTTTTTTAATATAATATAAAATCTCTAAACGTCATTACGGGTTAAAACTATTTATTACCAACAGCTTTAGAGCAAAAAATAAAAAAAAATATCAATTTATTATTATTAGATTTTCATCGGCATTATCACATAAAAACTATTTTTATCTGACGCATCCTCAACTAAAACAGGTGAAACAGAGTCTTTTAAATTCATTATTATATTTTTATCTTCTATTTCAGATGCAATATCTATTAAATATTTTGAATTAAAACTGATATTCATATTTTCTGAGTTAAACTCGGCTTTTATAATCTCATTACCTTCCCCTGAGTTGGCGCTATTTACAGATAATTGTACATTATCTTTGCTTATGGCTAATTTAACACCCTCTTTCCTATCCAGTGAAACACTAGTCACTCTTTCGATAGAATTGATAAAATCCTTTGATGCAAGAGTTAATGTTTTATCATTAGAAGTTGGAACAACTTTTTTATAATCTGGGAATTTTCCGTCAATTACTTTTGATATCAACTTAATTTTACCTAAACTAAATTTTATTTTGTTATCACTTGATTGCATAATTAGCTGTTCTGATGTTTCAGTTAATAAAGAACACAGCTGGTAAACTGTTTTTCTTGGCAAAATTAAAGACGTAAATTCGTTATTAATTTTGACTTCAAGACTGTACGAAGATAATCTATGGCTATCTGTTGCAACACCGGTTAAGAAGTTTCTGCCGTGTGCTTCGGTTGTATGTAAAAATATTCCATTTAAATAATGTCTAGTATCATCGTTAGATATAGAAATTTTTGTTTTATTCAAGAGTTTTAGAAATCTATTATTATTTAAAGAAATTTCATCACCCTCAAACTCATCTGCAAATGTTGGAAAATTATCAGTTGGTAGACACAATAGATTAAAATCTGAATTATCACTTTTTAGACTAAGCTTATTTTTTGTTTTCAAATCAAAATTTAATTCCGAATTAGAAGATATTTTTCTTAGAATATCATAAAGTATTGCTGCAGAAGTTGTTGTACTACCCTCCTTAATTATTTTTACATCTTTTATTTCATCATAAAAAATTATATCTAAGTCTGTAGCAATAATTAATAATTTATTTTCTTTAAGCTGGAGCAAAACATTTGATAAAATTGGTAAAGTATTCTTTTTTTCTACTATGCCTTGTACAAAATTTAAAGATTTTAATAAGTCGTCTCTTTTTACAACAAATTGCATTAATTTACTGCTCTAGTAACAAGCTTTTTATCTGGCTAATATTTTTTTTCATTTCATCGTCTTGCTCAGAAAGTCTTGTAATTGTTTTAACAGCATGAATTACTGTTGTATGATCACGATTTGCAAATCTTCTTCCAATTTCAGGTAGTGATCTCGTTGTCATTTTTTTTGCTAAATACATAGCTAACTGTCTAGGTCTTGCTAACGGTCTAGATCTTCTTTGAGAAAGCATTTCACTTAATGCAATATTAAAGTAATTTGATACAACGTTCTGTATTTTATCGACGGTAATTACTCTAATTTGGTTAAAAACATCTTTTAGAATATTTTTGCAGTCACCAATCGTTAAAATCTTATTATGAACTCTACTAAAAGCGATCACTCTGTTTAATACCCCTATTAGTTCTCTTATGTTAGTTTTGCTTTCATTAGCAATATAACTAATTACCTCTTCACTTAAATTTATATTTTCTTTAAACTGGGTTTGAATTTCTTCAATTTTTTTCTTAATTATTTTAACTTTCAGTTCTAGATCAGGTGCATCTATATCAACCACTAAACCTCCAGCTAATCTTGATTTAATTCTGTCTTGTACTCTATCTAATTTCATGGGAGATCTATCGGCAGAAATTATTATTTGAGAGCCTTTATCCATTAAACTATTAAAAGTATGAAAAAATTCCTCCTGAAGGCTTTCTTTACCGCTAATAAACTGAATATCATCAATAATAAAAACTGATGATTTCCTAAAAAAATCTTTAAAATTAACCATATCGTTTTTTTTAATCGACTTTATGAAATGATACATAAATCGTTCGGCGGATATGAACATTACATTATTGTCGTTTTGCAATTCTAAACCAATAGCATTTAATAAATGTGTCTTTCCCAGCCCTACGCCGCCACATATGTATAAAGGGTTATATCTTGATATATGCTCACACACTTTTTTAGAATACGATAGCGCTATATCGTTACTTTTCCCTTGGATAAAGCTTTTAAAATTTAAATTAGGATTTAACCTATTATAGTTTAAAATTGAGTCTTTAATTTCTGTAACTTTATTTAAATCATTAATCTTAACAAAATCCTCATTTTGTCTATTTTCCTCTACAATTTTAAATTCTATTCTATTAACGCTTAATTTGAAGCTTTTTACTTGTTCTAAAATCTTGTCTAAATATCTTGATACGATCCAGTCTCTAAAAAAACGAGTGGGCACTCCAAGCACCAAATAATCATTATATTCTTTAACTAAGGAAATTTTTTGTAGCCAACTATTATAAACTTCACTGCCAAATATTTTTTTAAATGAAGTTTGCATTTCGCTCCAATTTAACGTTTTTTCCTCTTCAGAAATATAAGCGTTTTGTTTTTTGTAGTTATTATTTTCCATTTAGATTTTTGTAAGAAATTTATATAAACGCTCTTTTAAAATTATTTTCAAGAAATTTATTTTGAAAACAAAAAATAAATCGACTTAGGTTGCACAACTAGCGCTTAGATAGAATAAAAAAAGTTACAACTTTTGAAAAGTATGATGCTATATTTTGATTTGCCAAACTAAATATTGATTTTAAAATAAACTATCAACTTGTAATTGATAATTTAAATTATTTTTTTTGATATCTTAGATATTTTTCTTGCAGCAGTTTTTTTGCTAATAACTCCAGACTTAGCAACCTGCATTAGAATTGATTGAAATTTAGAAAAGTATTTTTTTGCTTTATCTTTTTCTTTTGATTTAAGTAAAAGCTCCATATTTTTAACAGCGCTTTTATACTTACTTTTTCTAATTCTGTTGATTTGAGTTTGTTTCTTAACCCTTCTGACACGTCTAACTGCTGATTTTGTATTTGGCATTTTTTAAGATTATATATATGGGCAATTTATATGGGTCAACTTTATTATTTTTGACAGTTAGAACAAAAAAAAGTTGCTCGATTGGAAATTGATGATTTGACAATTATGCTCCTACAAGTGGTATTCGAGCAAGCGGCACCTTTTTTTCCATAAACGTTGAAATGTTGCTGAAATGATCCTTTTTTTCCATTAGAACTAGAAAAATCCTTTATAGACGATCCCCCAAGTTCAATAGCTTTTTTTAAAACTTCTTTTGTAAAGTTTATAATTTTTTTTAACTCAAATTCTTTAAGATTTTTAACTTTACGAGAGGGTTTTACCTTACTTAAAAACAAAATTTCATTTGCATATATGTTGCCTAATCCAGATACAAATTTTTGATCCATCAAAATATCCTTAATTACTCTGCTTCTTCCTTTGATATAGTTTTTAAAGTAAGTGTAATTAAATGTATTTTTTAAGGGTTCCGGTCCTAGATTCTTGAGATGAAAATTATCCTTATATTTTTTATTGCATAAAAGTTTAATAAACCCAAATTTTCTTACATCGTTATAAATTAGTCTTTGATTTTTATTCAAAATAAACTCTACACGATCATATTTCTGTTCTTTTTTATAATCAATATTGTAATAAAAGCTTGTCTTAAGTTTAGTATTTTTTTGATCTACAAAAAAAAATTTTCCCGTCATTCCAAGATGTACCATCATTATGAAATTCTTATTTAGAAAAAATAGTAAAAATTTTGATTTTCTCTCAATTTTTTTTATTCGCAATCCAGTAATTTTTCTAAATTTATTTTTATCTACATGATATCGTAATTTACTATCCTTTATATTTACTTTTTGTATAATTAAATTTTGAACTTTTCTAGTGAGAGACCTTTTAACAACTTCAACTTCTGGTAATTCTGGCATATAATTATAATATGAAAAACACTATTCTAGATAAATCAAAATTAGTCAATTCAGTATTTACTAAAGTATATAAAAAATATGATTTAATGAATGATATTATGTCACTTGGTATTCACAGATTGTGGAAGGAAAAGTTTATTGAATGGATGAATCCTAATCCAGATTCAAAATTAATTGATGTAGCCTCAGGCACGGGCGATATTGCAAAATTATTATCTAAGAGAAACAATAATTTAAATGAAATTATTTGTGTTGAACCTAATACCGGTATGTTTGAAGAAGGTAAAACTAACTTAAAGATATATCAAAATATAAAATGGGTAAAAGCTCAAGCGGAAAAACTACCTCTTAATGATAATATTT
>Ga0233444_10005565_pt1 | contig 11569 bp, 12 predicted proteins | sample SI_124_October20_6_FD_182792 | JGI IMG/M metagenome (GOLD analysis project Ga0233444, IMG submission 182792) | Seawater microbial communities from Saanich Inlet, British Columbia, Canada - SI_124_October2016_10_MG | ecosystem: Environmental > Aquatic > Marine > Inlet | place: Canada: British...
AACCAAAATTTATTCTGAGTTGAGAAAAATATTTATTTTCTTATTTGAGAATTCTGGATTTAAAGATGTGAAGATAAACGATAGTGTAGATTTTGAAAAACTCTATAATCTCAGAAAAGCTCAATAAAAATTTTTTTTCAATTCTCTTTGCAAAAACCCTTTGTGCTTTTTAATCTCTACTTCAGAGATTTTTACAACTTGTTTGTTGTAATCCTTAATCTTTGAAATACTATAGTCTGCGTTGCTGCTTGAAAGATTAAACTTAGGTTCTTTGGCATCTAATAAATTAATGTACACTTCTCTTAGTAATTCACAATCAAGTAAAGCATTGTGCTTAGTTCGCCTTGATAAATCAATATTAAATTTTCTACATAAAGCATCTAAAGAATTTGATGTACCTGGAAATTTATTTCTAGCAACTTCTAAAGAATCTATTACCATTTTTTTTTCAATTTTATTTCTTTTTATTGAATTTAACTCACCATCTAAAAAACCTAAATCGAAAGGTGCGTTATGAATAATAATTTTTTTTCCTTTAATAAAACTTTCAAATTCACCAACAACCTGATCAAAAGTTTCTTTATCTTTTAAAAACTCTTGAGAAAAGCCGTGAATCTTAAAAGCAGGCTCTGGCATACTTCTTTTTGGGTTTAATAATTTATGAAAAATATTACCTGTGGGTATTAAATCTTTTGTTTCAATACAGGCAATTTCAACTATTTTATGTCCATCATTATATGATAATCCAGTCGTTTCTGTGTCTAGAAATACTTCAAACATATAACTTAACTATACCTGATAAATTTTTTTTTAAAATTTTTAATTTTTTATCATTCACAACGATATGATCTGAGAATCTAATTTTTTTATGGTCTGGCAGCTGTTTATTGTTTAAAATATGAAATAGCTTCTCATTACCTCCGTTAGCCTTAAATCTCTTTAATCTAACTTTTTTATTTGCTTTAATAAAAATTATTATATCAAAATATTGAGTCAATTTACTTTCAATTAATAAAGGTATTTCGTAAAAAAGTTTCTTTTTTTTCTTATTCCTGCTTGAAAATTTTTTCATTTCCTTCCTTACGATAGGATGAATTATTTTCTCTAATTTCAAGATGTTTTTTTTGTTACCTAAAATTTTTTTTTTTAATATATTTTTTAAATTAAATGTATTTTTTAAATTAAATACTTTTTTAATTAATCGTTTAAAATTATTGCTTTTATAAATTTTTTTTACTTCCTTATCTGCACTAAACAAGGGTCCATCTTTATTTGACAAAATTTTACTAGCCGTTGTTTTTCCTGAAGCTATAGATCCTGTTATACCAATTTTTATCATTTTAATTTAGATACCAATAAGTCAATTAAATCATCGTCTATTTCAGGGTTAATTTTATTCCATAAATAAAATGATTTTTGGCCTTGATAAATAAACATATCAAGGCCATTAAAAACTTTAATACCTCTGTCTTCAAGAAAATTGACTGTTTTAGTTTTCAGAGGATTATAGATTGTGTCAATATATATTGCTTCATCTTTACATTGGCTAAAATTAAAATCAAAATCCTGTCCACCTTTTAGACCTAGGCTTGTGGCATTAATGATAATATCGTGATTACCGATTTCAGTCTCTAAATCATCCCAAGGTAGAAGTTTGAGAAAATTAAACTTTTTTTTTAGAAACAAACATTTTTCATGAGTTCTATTAATTATTGAAATATTTTTAACACCAGATTTTTGTAACGATAATATAACTGAGGGAGAGACACCACCTGCACCAATTATTAGAGCTTTTTTATTCAAGCCATCGACTACTTCTTTTAAATAGGCTGCTTGCAGTCCAAAAACATCAGTATTTTCTCCAACAACATAGCCCTTGTTGTTTAAAAGTAGAGTATTAACAGATCCAGTTGTTTCAGCGTCATTAACTAATTTATCTGCATAATTTATAATTTTTTGTTTGTATGGCAGAGTTACATTTATGCCTGTGAAAGTTTTATTTTTAATTTTCTGAACAATATCTGAAAGGTCTTTTTCTTCGGCTTCTATTATTGAATAACTTGCATCAATTTTATATTTTTTAAACCAATGATTATGTAACAATGGTGATAATGAATGGTTGATAGGTTTGCCAATTATGCCGAACTTTTTTTTCATTACTTATATTTTCTATAAAACTCAATAAGTTTACCAACTTTATTTGGATCTGTCTCTGGAAGTAATCCGTGACCTAAATTAAAAATATAAGGTGTGTCTTTAAAAATTTTAAGATATTTGTCGGCATTATTCTTCATTTCTTTCTCTGGCAAAAGTAAATTTTTTGGGTTTAAACCTCCTTGTAAGATAACATTTTTTAAATTTTGCTTTGCCCATGCTGGATCTAAATCATAATCCAAATTTAATCCGTTTGGTTTAACCAAATTATTAAATTCTTTATAATTCGCATTGATTCCTCTAGGAAAACAAATAACTGGAATTTTATTATCTTTACAGAACTCTACAATTTTCAAATTTGGTATGTAACAATAATTTGGTAAGTCTATTACGGGCAACAACCCTGCCCATGAATCAAATATCTGAACAACATCTGATCCTGCGTTAATTTGATTTTCTATATGTATACATAAATAATCGTTTAACTTGTCTAATATCACATTAACTTCAAAATCATTTAATTTGATTTTTTTATAATCTATTTCGCTTTTATTTTTTTTTGCACCAAGCATATAAATCAATAACGTCCAAGGTGCTCCAACAAATGATATTAAAGATTTTTTTTTATCTAGTTTTTTTCTTGTAATTTCTATTGCTTTATAAACTGGGTGTAATTTTTCTGTAAAAGTTATTTTATCATTATCTAAAAAAATTTTTAAATTAAAATCACTCAAAACCGGTCCATGGTCTTTTACAAAATCAACTTTTTGTCCTAATGCATGTGGAACCATAAGGATATCTGAAAATATAATTGCAGAATCTAAATCAAATCTTTTTATTGGTTGAAGTGTTATTTCTGAACTTAATTCACTATTTAAACAGAGATTAATAAAATTAGGATTTTTCTCTCTTATTTTTTTGAATTCAGGTAAATACCGACCTGCTTGTCTCATAAACCAAATTGATTTACAATTTTTTTTACCGATTAGTATTTTTTTAAGATTACTCATTAAATAATAAAGTTTTATAAGTATAGTTGATGTTATAGGCCCTGTTAATTTGTAATATAACTAATAATACAGTTTTTATACATGAAGAAGTTAATAACTGCTTTAAATTTAGCTTTGTTTCAGGGTCTTTTTTTTATTTTATAAACAACTATAAGACAATATTATTAACAAATAATAAACTGTTTATTTTATGTTGATCATTGTGCACTATATTTTTTACAATTAATGTAAATGGTAAAACATTACTTTATTAAATATTTATTAACAAATTTATGAACGAAAAATACAATGTATATCTTGTGTCTGACTCCACGGGAGAAACTCTCGATAGAATTTTTTTATCACTTAAATCCCAGTTTGCGAATTTTGAATATGAAAAAAAGGAATTTGCCTTCATAAGAACAGAACAGCAAATAGATAAAATTATAAACGAATGCAATGAAGTGGAGAACTGCTTAATACTTTACACAATTGTTGAGACAAAATTAGCAAAATACATATCAAATAAGAGTAATGAGAACAACGTACCCTGCTTTGGAATCTTGGGTAATTTAATCTTAAGCTTTTCTAAATTACTTAATCAAAAAGCCATCCATAAACCAAGCGCCCAACATGTTCTTGATGATGACTACTACAAAAGAATAGAAGCTATTCAATATACAATGACTCATGACGATGGAAAAAAAGTAGATGATATCAATAATGCTGATGTTGTATTGCTGGGTGTAAGCAGAACTAGCAAAACTCCTACCTCAATATATCTTGCGAACAGAGGTTATAAAACAGTAAATGTTCCTCTTGTATTAGATCAAAAAATCCCTGAAGGACTTATAACAAATAAAAGGTCATGCATAATAGGACTGGTAGCAGACCCACAAAGACTTGCTGATATAAGAAGAAATAGAGTTGCGATTATGAAAGATAATAATTTGAAAGAATATACAGACTTAAAATTTATAAAAGAGGAAATTGAAAATTCAAAAAAACTTTTTAAAAAAAATAATTGGCCGATTATTGATGTTACTAGAAGATCTGTTGAAGAGACAGCTGCATCAATTTTAAAAATTATAGAAATCATGAAAAATAAATGAAAATTATATTAGCTTCAAAAAGTGGAGTCAGGAAAGTAATTTTAGATAAGTATAAAATTGAAAACGAAGTAATAATTTCTAACGTAGATGAGGATGAAATAAAAGAGTCTCTTTTAGCAGAAAAAGCTAGCCCTTTGGAAATATCAAAAAATCTTGCAGAAATTAAGTCAACTCAAGTTAGCAATAGGCATCCAGACCGTTTAGTTATCGGAGCAGATAGTGTAATTTCTTTAGACAATAAATTAATAAATAAACCGAAATCAAGAATCGAGGCTTTTGAAATTCTAAAAAAATTAAACAATTCCAGGCATTATCTTATAAGCTCGGTTTGCATTTCTAAAAATGGGTCAATGGTTTGGAATCATTCAGATTCCTCTGAGTTAAAGATGAAGAATTTAAAAGAGACTGAGTTATCTAGCTATCTCTCTAAAATAGAAACAAAAACACTTCTAGCTTATGGTGTCTATCAAATAGAAGCTGATGGTTTACAATTATTTGAGTATATAAAAGGTGATATGAACTCAATTATGGGTTTGCCAATCAAGGACATTATCAATTACATTACTCAATACAATAAATGATAAAAAATCATCCAGAAATAAAATTTGGTAAAACTGGTATTTTACTAGTAAATCTTGGTACCCCTGATTCTACTAGCTGGTGGAATATAAGAAAGTATCTAAAAGAATTTTTATCCGATAGAAGAGTGATAGAAGTTAATCCCATATTATGGCAAATAGTTTTAAATTTATTTATTTTAACTTTTAGGCCTTCTAAAACTGCACACGCGTATAAAAAAATTTGGTTGAAAGAGACCAACGAGTCTCCACTACGTTATTTTACAAGAAATCAGACTATAAAATTAAGACAAAAAGTTGGAAATGAAAACGTTATAGTTGAATTTGCCATGAGATATGGAAATCCTAGCATTAAGTCTAAACTTAATGACCTTAAAGACTTAGGGTGTGAAAACATAATTATTCTTCCTCTTTATCCTCAATATGCAGCAGCAACTACAGCCACAGTTTGTGATGAAGTGTACAGAACATTAATGCAAATGAGGTGGCAACCAAGTTTACAAATAATTCCTCACTACGAAAGTGAGCCATTGTATATTAATGCTCTTGCAAAAAGCATTGAAAGAAAAATACAAAGTATTGATTGGAAGCCAGATCTAATCATTTCTTCTTATCACGGAATACCAAAAAAATATTTTGATAAAGGTGACCCTTATCAGTGTTATTGTCATAAAACGACAAGATTAATTAAAGAAAAATTTACTAAGATTGAAGTACAAACAACTTTCCAGTCTAGATTTGGACCTCAAGAATGGTTAACACCTTATACAGATAAAACTCTTGAAACTTTACCAAGTCAAGGGGTAAAAAAATTACTAGTAATTTGTCCTGGTTTTGCTTCAGATTGTGTAGAAACATTAGAAGAAATTGATATTCAGGGAAGAGAAAGCTTTTTTAAAAATGGAGGAGAAAAATTTGATTTAATTCCATGTTTGAATGATAATCAAGATCACATTATGCTTTTCGAAGAATTAATAAAAAAATATTTATAATATGAATTTGTATTTACTTTTTAAATCACTTCATTTAATCGCTGTAATATCATGGTTAGCTGGTCTTTTGTATTTGCCTCGTATTTTTGTCTATCATTCTGAAGCTAATCACGACTCTCAAAAAAATGTTTTTAAAATTATGGAAAGAAAATTATATAACTACATTATGATGCCTGCTATGCTTTTGTCTTGGTTATTTGGCATCTTGTTATTACATGAGCTTGGTCTATCAGTATTATTTGAACTATGGATGCAATTGAAGATTATTTTAGTTTCGATTTTGACTTATTACCATTTCACATTAAGTAAATATTTAAACGATTTTGCAAATGATAATAATCAAAAAACCTCAAAATTCTTTAGGATTTATAACGAAATTCCAACAATTATACTAATTGTAGTAATATTTGTTGTTATATTTAAGCCTCAATAATAGGGGGTTGTTTTTTTTTTAAAAAGACATATATTTTTAATACTTTCCTACAATCAACAACAATCAAATGAATTTACAAGAACTTAAATTAAAAAAACCTGCAGAGCTTATTAATGAAGCTGAAAAGCTCGGTATTGAAAATCCCAGCACATTAAGGAAACAAGAAATACTTTTTGCAATTTTAAAAAAATTAGCGGAAAAAAATGAACAAATTACAGCTACTGGAGTACTTGAAGTATTGCAAGATGGTTTTGGTTTTTTAAGAGCTATCGAGTCAAACTATCTACCTGGTCCAGATGACATTTACGTGAGCCCAAGCCAAATTAGAAGATTTGGGTTAAGAACAGGTGACTCAGTTGAGGGGGAAATAAGGGGACCAAAGGATGCTGAAAGATATTTTGCCCTTTTAAAAGTAAATAAAATTAATTTTGATAATCCAGAACAAGGAAAAAATAAAATTGCATTTGATAATTTAACCCCACTTTATCCTAATGAGAGAATTAAGCTTGAAGTTGAAACAACAAAAATTGAAAAAAAACCGGACAATACTGCACGACTAATTGATCTAGTTAGTCCTATTGGAAAAGGACAAAGATCATTGATTGTCTCTCCTCCAAGAGCAGGAAAAACAATTATACTTCAAAACATTGCCCAATCTATAACAGCCAATCATCCAGAATGTTACTTAATGGTTTTACTAATTGATGAAAGACCCGAAGAGGTTACTGATATGCAAAGATCTGTTAAAGGTGAAGTTGTTGCCTCAACTTTTGATGAACCAGCCTCTAGACACGTAGCAGTAGCTGAAATGGTTATAGAAAAAGCAAAACGTTTAGTCGAACATAAAAAAGATGTTGTAATTTTATTAGATTCAATAACTAGATTAGGAAGAGCTTATAATGCAGTTATTCCAAGTTCAGGAAAAGTACTGACAGGTGGAGTAGACGCAAATGCACTTCAGAGACCCAAGAGATTTTTTGGTGCAGCACGTAATATAGAAGAAGGTGGCTCGTTAACAATTATTTCAACTGCTTTAGTGGACACTGGTAGTAGAATGGATGAAGTTATTTTTGAAGAATTTAAAGGAACAGGTAATTCAGAACTTATTTTAGATAGAAAAGTAGCAGATAAAAGAATTTATCCTGCGCTAGATATAACTAGATCAGGAACAAGAAGAGAAGAACTTTTATTTGAAAAAGATGATCTATCAAAAATGAATGTTTTAAGAAGAATAATTAGCCCCATGGGTACAATGGATGGAATTGAATTCTTAATCTCTAAATTAAAGAATACAAAAAATAATTCTGATTTTTTTGAGTCAATGAATAAATCAGCAAATTAAATCTTATCTTATTGTATTGTATCGTTATTAAAATTTACCTGGTAAAGATAAAACCCGATTATACTCTCAAGAGTTTGAATTTTTTCATTTATTGAAACAGCTTCTAAGAGTTTTTGTTTTTCTTCATTAGAAACAGGGGAAATCATTGCTAGAGTATTAATTCTCTGAGCTTCATCGAGCTTTTCGAATTCTTTCCAATTTAACAAAAGACCACTTTGCTTAAAAAATTTCTTCGCTTTTTCCATTAAGTTAGAAGAGTTAATCTTTCCGTCTTTTTCAGTTAAATCCTTTTCAAAATTTTTATAATTCACTTTAAATTCTCTGTATAATTTATCATTTATTTTCTCATCCAAAATTTCAAATCTGGTAATTCCAGTTAAATTAATTAAAATTCTACCATCTTTGCTTTTTTGATAATCACTTATTTTTCCTAAACAACCAACTTTGTAGACAGAATTATCTTCTTTTTTAGATTGCACCATGCCAATTAGTTTATCTTTATTGTATGCGTCATTGACTAAACTTAAATATCTTTCTTCGAAAATATTTAAAGGTAAATTTGTCTTAGGAAAATATATAACCCCACTTAGTGGAAAAATTGGGATTATTTCAGGATAATTTTTCATAGATCATAAGTATATAAAAAAAATTATTTTTCAATAGTGATATTAGCACAACAGGCATTAGCAGATGCTCAAAAAGCATTAGATGAGTCTAGAGCAGACCCTAATGCAGATGATGATGACACAGCTTGCACCAGTAATTGTAATTAGTTTGCACTGGTGATTGAAAATTTGAGAAATAGGATCAACAATTTTTCATTTTCTTGCTTTCTAAGTTTTATAGGGTTAAACTTTAACAGTTAAAGATAAGCGGGCATAGCTCAGTGGTAGAGCGTCTCGTTGCCAACGAGAAGGTCGAGGGTTCGAACCCCTTTGCCCGCTCCATGAACGTTTATAAATTTTAAAAATGTCAGATTTGTCGAAAAAAAAATGTGTTGCTTGTGATGGAAATATTCCACCTTTTGACACTTCTGAAATTCATAAATATCTTAAAAAAGTGGACGGGTGGGATGTAAAAAGTGATGAAAATAAAAGCTTCTATTTAATTAAAAATTATAACTTCAAAAATTTTGAACAAAGTCAAGTTTTTGTGAATCTAGTATGCAAGATTGCTGAATTAGAGAACCACCATCCAGATATTTCTTTTGGATGGGGTTACTGTAAAATAAAAATCTTTACTCACGCAATAAAAGGGTTGGCCGAAAGTGATTTTATATTAGCGGCGAAAATAGATAAAATTTAACTAGTGATTAAAATGTCGAATGCCAGTAAAAACCATTTTTATTTTAGCTTTATTTGCAGCGTTAATTACTTCTTGATCTCTTATCGAGCCTCCAGGCTGTACAATAGTTTTTACACCAGCTTTGATTAAAGCATTTATTCCATCAGCAAAAGGAAAAAAAGCATCTGATGCAGCAACAGAATTTTTAATGTGAGATGATTGAAATTGTTTTGCTTTTTGTGTAGCTATTTTACAGCTATCTAAGCGACTAGGTTGACCGGCACCTATACCGATTGTAGAAAAGTTATTACATAAAACAATTGCATTTGATTTTACATATTTACAAATATTAAAGGCAAATTCTATTTCAGCTAGATCTTTTTTATTTGGCTTAAGTTTTGTAACAAATTTTATTTTTTTTTTGTCAAAAATCATTTGGTCTTTGCTTTGAATTAAAAAAGACCCATCAAAAAATTTTTGAGATGTTAAATTTCTTAATTTAAATCCTGTGATATCGATTATTCTTAAATTTTTTTTCTTTTTAAGCATCACTAAAGACTCCTTATCAAATCCCTTAGCTAGAATGACTTCTGAAAAATTTTTGTTAATTTCGGTAGCTACCTTTTTTGTAATTTTAAAGTTACACGCAATTACTCCTCCAAATGCACTAATAGGGTCTGAGGCAAAAGCATTTTTAAATGAAATTAAAGGGTTTTTGTTTTCAGAAACACCACATGGGTTTGCGTGTTTAATAATTACAGTTCCAAACTTTTTTAAAGAGTCTAAAATTTCTAACGAAGCAAACATATCGTTATAATTATTATAACTTAATTCTTTCCCGTGTAATTGAGCAAAGCCAAGACTTTGATCATGATAATCACTAACATAAATCGAACTTTTTTGATGAGGATTTTCACCATATCTTAATTGTTGTAGTTTTTTGCCAAAAATAGTTTTTCTTTCTGGAAACTCAATATTTAATTTATTATTAAACCAGTTTGCAATCATTGCATCATAATAAGCAGTAAGCCCAAATGCTTTAGAAGACATTAGCTCTCTAAACTTTAAAGTTGTATTCCCTTTATTATTTTCTATTTCTCTAATTAGATGTGCGTAGTCATTTTTATTTGTTATAATAGTCACGTTTTTAAAATTTTTGGCAGCAGCTCTTACCATCGTAGGTCCACCAATATCAATATTTTCAATTATATTTTTTGCATTAGATGTGCTTGTGACAACTTTTTGGAAAGGATAAAAATTAACCACAATTAGATCAATGGCAGGAAAGTTTTGTTTGGTCATTTCATTTTGGTGTTTCTTGTTTTGCCTATCATGTAAGATTCCCGCGTGTATTTTTGGATGTAGCGTTTTAACTCTTCCGTCTAACATTTCTTTAAAGCCAGTGTATTTTGATAATTCAGTACATTCGTAGCCCAGTTTTTTTATAGAGGCATAAGTTCCACCAGAACTAATAATTTTGATGTTAAATTTTTTAAGTACTTTTAATAATAAAGATAAATTTTCCTTATCAGATACAGATATAAGAGCGTTTCTAATTATAGTTTTCATTATTAAATATTCTTTTTTATTTCCCAATTAAAAGATTTATTTTTATTAACTAAATTACCACTAATATTTATACAAGCATTATCTAATATTTTACCTCCTCCTAGAAATATGCTTTTCTCTATTTCTAACGTTTCATTACTGACAGTAAATATTAATGATTTGCTTTTTGAAACCTGAATTAAAGCGCTATTTCCACCCATAGTTTTTACTACTGATAATTTTGGATTGATATGAAATCTAAAAACATATCTGATAGGAATTCCATCTTTTTTTTTAAATATATGATCAGTACCTTTTAAATAATCATTTTCTTTATCAAAAAAAATTTCTCTTTTATGTATGCAGCCAAAACTTTTTTCATAACCATTTTGCGATGCTGAGCATCCAATTAAATATTTGTCTTTGGAAATATTTACATCATAGGTTTTGAAGGTATTTTTAATCGAATTGCCAAATATTTTATTGACTAATTTATTACGCTCAAATTTTGTCACTGAAGTATCATTTAAAGTCAATGTAGTTTGACAAGCAGTCAATCTGCTTAGTAATTCAGCTTTACTAGAAATATTGTTACCAAAACCCGAGTTACATATTATTTTTTCTCCGTCTAAATAATATTCGAATGATAGCGGACCAGATTGATAACATTTAGAAAAGTTTTTTTTTGGGGGTTCTCCTACTTCAAAAAAAACAACGTGGTTTTTTTGTTTTAATTTAAATAATCCACCGATTATATTTTTGGATTTTTTTTTATAATTTGTTTCTAGGTAGTCATCTAATTGATTAACAATATTCTCAGAGGCACCATTAAATAATGGAAGTTGATTATTTGGGCATTTTACAAAGTTTAAACAACTAAGACTTTTTTCAAGTATATTTTCTAAAAATTCCGGAACATATTTTTGAGCATCTTTGACGATCTCTTTACAAAAAATTAAGTATTTCAATGTAAATAATAAATCATTGGGATTTCTAGATAATGGAAATCCATCATTATCAAAAAAATCTTTAACAAAAATTTCAAGTTCTTTAATACCTAGTTTGTAATTATCCTCACACTCTTTAAATATTAAGCCAGATAATATTAAAGATATTAAAATTTTTACTTTTTTTAAA
>Ga0233444_10005572_pt1 | contig 11557 bp, 9 predicted proteins | sample SI_124_October20_6_FD_182792 | JGI IMG/M metagenome (GOLD analysis project Ga0233444, IMG submission 182792) | Seawater microbial communities from Saanich Inlet, British Columbia, Canada - SI_124_October2016_10_MG | ecosystem: Environmental > Aquatic > Marine > Inlet | place: Canada: British...
CACAAACGTGGCCATCTCCGTCTGCAAGGCGACGGTATTTTCATTCAGCGCCTTCTCGATGCTCTCGGCACACTGCGCAAGCCTCTCGTAGTTGTGCTTGATCCACCCGGCATACTTCTTCATCTTCTCAAGCTCCTCGCCGATCGTCCGCTGTACCGGCTCCTCCGAAACCTCGACGAATTCCTCGCTCGTTCCGCGGTTGCGTGGCATTGGGTATGGGGAGATTTCGACACGCGCGCAAGCGCCACACTTTTTTTTTTCAAAACGCTTTACGCATACCGCAAGCGTCCCCCTGGCTCCAAGTCGGCACGCGTTTCGCGCCAGCGACACGGGGCGCAGCGCAGAATCCAGCTGTTTCCACACCAGCACGGGCACCGGTACAGCGGCGGCTTGAAGACGGCAGGCGCAATAAACTCGTACTCGATGTCCCAAAGCTGCCGATTTCCTGCCGCGGTGCCGTTGGCCGTCACGTACCCATAGACGTCCCGCTGCAGAAATCCGGCGTGGTCGGCGTCGGTGTGGTGGCAGTGGTAGGTCTGCACCACGCGTGGACAGGGGCGCGTTGGTTCGCCCATGTCCGCCGCAGCAAAGAGTTTCCACCGCTCGTCGCGCCCGACGCGCCGGCGAGTGGCGGTCACAGTTCCGCTGCGGTCCGCGCTTAGAAAGCAACCATTGTGCGCCAGGAGCGCCACCCAGTCGCCCTGTTGATACACCGTAAAGCACTGCGTCCTGTGCCACTTGGCCTTGTGCGACCGCTCCTCCATCCTCACACGGCCCGTGGGCAGCAGGCTGAGCACCTGCACGCGGTCGCAACACCACTCGTTTGGCGCCGTGAAGCGCAGCACTTTCCTGACCGGCGGCAGAGGGGGCACATCGCGCGAGGCGACCGTCAGAAAGGCGGTGGGAAAGCGCACCATGCGCCAAAAGGTGGCCTCCGTTTGCGTGCGCGGTGGGATGGGACGAATGCGCAACACGCGTCGGAGGGCAAACGAGTCTTGTGGCTCGAGCAGCGACAGGATGTGGCACAGCACGTCCACTGGCAGGTCCGCGAGCCGCTTCCGGTCGGCACCGCACTCGTACGCGGACTGCAACGATGCCAGATCGTTGGGGTACACGGAGCTCGCAAAAAACGATGTGCAAAGCTCAAGGTCTTGAGACACGCGACTCGACTGCTGTGCACCCATGAGGCTACTCACGGACACACGTGCCGCGCACATACCGCAAGTCACCGCAGCGACTGAATGTTGAGTGCCGCGCGCGCGTGCTCAGACGGCAGCAGCGGCTTCATCTTGTTGCATAGCTCCTTGCCCATCAACACGTGGTCCTCTGGATTGGGCCCCGGGAAGTGAAAGATGGGAAAGCCGCTCTCGGCGTGCAGCTGCCCCTTGAGCTTGTAGACGGCCACCGCCGGGCGGAAGCCGCCACCGTAGCGCGTGCACCGGAGCGTCTCGCCGTCCATGTTGCGAATCTTGGTAACCATCGCCAGGTCAAATTGCAGGCCAAACTCAAAGCTCGCACCGAGCTTCTTGGGGATGCGCACGACGCGCGCGAGCACAAAGATGTGGCCCACGTCAATATCGGTCGGGCATCCCGTGCCCGGGCTGCGGCTCTGCGCCACGGCCAGCTTGCCGGCATACTCGAGCAGCCGCGCCGATAGACGGTGCTCGTCGGCGACGATGCTCTCTTTGAGTGTGCCCGCGACGTGGTTTGGAATTTGCCCGATGCGCATCATGCCGCGCGACCACGAGCCCTCCCCAACGGAAACGAGCGTCGCGGCAACGTGCGCGTGCATTGTCAGCGGGGTGTTATTGGCCTCGTCAATGTGGAGCTGGTTGACCACATACGAGACGATGGTGGGCAGCGCCCGCTGAAGGTTGTGTCCGACGAGGGTGCCGCCCATGATGACAGTGGGACCACCGACCAAATCGCCGAGCACTTCCTGATCGAGCGGCAACGTCTTGTGCGCCTTGTTGATGGCAGTGTGGTAGCAGCATGCGGCCGTGCCATTGTGCACAACTCCGTAAAACTGTTGGCACTCGGGCGAGCACATGGGACAAATGCCACAGCCCGTGCAGCGCTTCGTCGTCGCGACCTTTTGGCAGCTGACGCACGGGCGCGGTTGGGTGGCGGGCGGCGAGCGCGGTGACGACTTTGCGCCTTCGTCATCGTCCGAGTCGTCGCTTCCGCACGCGGCCGAGAGGGCCTCGAGAATTTCGCGGTTCATGGTTTGCATGCGCGCTCAATACAACTAACACCTTTATTATAATATACACCCTCGCACACACACCGCAAGCCACCTATGCGCGTTCTCAATTTCGATTTGGTAGTGCGGTGAGATGTTCCAGCAGCAATCGCGGCGGCGGATGTCGCATTGCCTCCTCACTCTCTATGGTGGGTACCGCCACCGTGTCCGCAAACGTGTAGCGCTGGTGGCGCTGCTCCTCTTCCGAATGTCTGAGCACCCGTCGAGGCGACAGTTGCGCCATCACCGCGGCTGTTATTGTGGACACGACAATGATTGCGCCGCCAATGAGGAACGCGGTCCCAACGGTGAGTACGGCCATGTGCGAGCGAGTGCGCGCGCACGCCGCGATACGCGTGCCTCCCCCTCATAGACTGCATCACTGAGTCGAGTTATCAGACCGCGCTAACGGTGGTACACCCCTTGGTGATGACAAGGTGTGCGCCGATCACCTCAGGGACGGGGCATGGACATCGAGGTACGTACCGGCGTCGACGTACGCAAGGCCATTGCGGCAAAGGCTGCAGCAAAAAAAGAGGTGCAGGATAAGGTGTTGCGACTAGAAAAGGCCATGCAAGAGGACCAGCCGCGCAGGGGTGGCTGCCTTGCTTGGCTGTTTCGGCCACGCTCGCGCCAGCCGTCGGCTGCACTCGACCAGGCCGTCTTTGGGCACAAGTCGACCGCGTCGAGCAGCGCCTCCGACCGGCTCAACACGGCAGCCAGGTCGATGGAGGCGCACGCCGAGGCGCTGGGCGAGCGCGCGGCCGCCGCGCGCGCCAAGGCCAAGGCGCTCATGGCCTCGGGCAAGAAGCCCGAGGCATTGGCTTGGTTGAAAAAGGCAAAGCAAGCCGAAAGCCAGCACTCCAATGCGGTGGCGACGCACGCCGCCCTCGAGCGCCAAATCGACGTGCTCGCCGAGTCGGCGCTGCAAAAGGAGGTGGCCACGGCGCTGTCGGCGTCGGTAGCGGTAGCAAAGAAGAAAACGGTCGGATTGCTTTCAAAGACCGAGGACGCTGTGGACTTGGCGGTGGAGCTCAAGGACTTTGCCGAGGACGTGTCGCAAGCCTTTGGCGGGCTGCAGACGGATAACTACGACGACGATGAGCTTCTCGAGGAGCTGCAAGCCATGTCCATGGAGGAGGAGATTGAAGAATCCATGGAAGCGCCCGAACCGGTGGTGGCCGTACCGGTCGTCGACCCCGGTGCCTACCCCGTGGCGCCTTCTGCTAAAAAGCTGGAGCGCAAATCGTTGCTGGCCGACGACGGCGCGGCGGAGGCACACGCGGAGTCGTTGTAAAGGGGTTAAAACACACTCGTGTATCTATCTAACACGCGCGCGGGTCCATCATGGGCGCGCGTCGACCCCGCATGCAACTCATGCCAGGCGCTGCAGCTTCAGCTGTGGCCCCTCCCCGGTGAGCTGTTTGGCCTTGGTAGGGTAGCCCGCGGACCGTTTCAGGTGCTTGGTGGTGATGGCCTTGACGTTGGGGTCGCCGCGGAGCAGCTGCGTGAGCCCGAGCAGATCGATAATCAGGATCTTACCGCGCTGTTCGGCCTGTTCGATCTTCTTCTCGCCGGGATCGGTCCCGACGATCAGGTGGGTGGTGGCGCCGGTCACACTGCCAGGATTCGTGCCGCCGCCATTCACGATGATGGCGTTGATCTCCTTCTTGCCCTGGTTGAGCCCCGGCGACGTGCCCGGAAGGGGAAACTTGCCCGTCGTTACAAAGACGTAGCCCCTGAGCGCACCTGTTTTGAAGCCCTCCGTGTTAATCGGATTGATCGGCACCATGGCCGCGGCGTTGACCACCGGCGCGTCCTGCGCCACGGCCTCCACGGTCGCGTCCTCAGCCGCCAGCTTGGCCCGAAACGCCGGATTCATGTGGCACCACGTGTTGCGGTTCATGAAAACCTTGAGAAACTGCTCAAAGTGCTCCGGCGATAGCTCGTTGACGCCTCTGATGACGTCCGCGGAGTTGCGCAGCACCGCCTTGAAGATCTCCGTCTCATCCTTGCCAGCACGGACCCCGTCCAAAAAGTCCAGCGCGGTGAGGCGCCGGTGCAGCCGCGCCGGAACCCTGAGGGCGTCGTTGACGGGTTCCCAGCCCGTGTAGGCACCGCCCAAGTGTGGGTCCAGGTAACCAAAGCGCAGCTGATTCGGCTCGATGCGCCGATCGGGCTTCCCGCATGCGCGCTTGGCCGTCTCAATGCAGTACAGTGGCACCGGCTCCCTATCCGGCACCATGGTTGCGATGGTGGCCATGGCACTCTCGAGATCGACATTTTCGTCGATAAGGTCGTTGTGCTTGACGAGCGTTGCGCGCACGAGATCCCATGCGGTTTTAAGCTCCACAAACCGCTCGTTGCTGCCGCCCTTGTCGGGGTGATGGATCTTTGACAGGAGAAGGAACATTGCGCGCGCATCCTTAAACTGCACCACGGGTGGGCTTAACGTGTTCACTGCGAGTGTGTCGAGTGCCTTCTTCAGCTCCATACTGCGTGTGTGCGAGTGTCGCGTTTGGGAATAATATGGCGCATACCGCAATCTGCACCAAGTGTTTTTCAAGACTACAACTCGGTCTCAAACATGGCCACCGTTCACACCACGCTGCTGCGCCACGATTCGTGCGTGTGCCGCAGCTCGAATGCGTCTACTCTATCGATCTCGGCCGCATTGTACGCGATGACGCTGTCGGCAGTGAGCGTCGACAAGGCCTTTAAAAACTGCTTGGTGTCGAGCCACGCGCGCCGCGCAGCGTCATTCTGCTCTCCCGTCTCGGCCGGATTGGAGCGCAGCACGAGCCGATCAAAGGCCGACGTCACGCACAGCTCGCGCGCCGGCACGTAGCCGACGTCCTCGCCCCGCTGCAGCTGCGCGCGCACCTCGCGCATCGAGGCGAGGTGCGCCTCCGGGTTGGGGTACAGCAGGTAGCTCGACGGGTCGGCCATGCCGCTGGCCATGGCCAACGGCGAGTAGCTCGACTGCACCACGGCGACGCTGCCCAGCGTGGCGCGTGGTGGTGCGGCACGCACTTCGATGCGCGCGACAGCGTCCGTTCCACGCCCGCGCTCCCGCGTCGCCGGTTTGGCATCGTCGCTCACGCCGTCCTCATCACGACCGTTGCCGAGCAGAAAGACAACGCCAACAACCTCGCCCATGTCGACGAGCGGGCGCCACGTGAGCGAGCGCGCGGTCACCGTTTTGGGCGTAACTACGCCGTGCACGTGCAGCCGTCGTGGTTGCGACTGGAGCAACGTCGTCTCGCTCGTATCGACCGCCTGGTCAAAGAGCAGAAGCGTGGGCGCCTGCGTGCCAAGATTGTGCACCCACAGCGGACAAATCTGCTCGAGCGTGGGTGACTCGTCGTCGTTGGCAGCGTGCGCGGTGCGAACGACGACGGTTTGTGAATCGTTCAAATCGAGGGTTTCCATGGAGAGCGCGGGTGCTGACGACAGCAATGGTGGCGATCGCGGAGGAGACACCGCCATCGGCGCCCAAGGCCCTCCAACGGGCAGTCCGATTGCGGCGCCGTAGATTCCGCCAATAGTGGGAGTTGGCGTGCATCGAGCATGGGACTCAAACGCAAAGCGGACGGACATGCCGAGCGCTTGGCGTCCTTGTCCACAAGGGGTCCGTGCTTGTCTCGTTCCTTTTGCACCCCGCAAGCCAGGTTATCCAAAGATTTTTGAAGCACCCTACACGACTCGCAACCCAAACACGCACGCTCATGTCCACAAACTATACGCGTGTGCGCAACCTCGCGCCGCCGGCGCGCGCCGGCGGCGTCGGGTCCTTATCGGCTCAGTCGAGCGGCACACCCGCGAGGAGCGGGCGGCCGGGCGAAATCATCTGGACCTTGTTCTCCTTGGAGATGCCCTTGATCTTCTCGGCACCGACGGTCTTCTCAAGCTCGCCGAGCGTGCGCTTCGAGTGCGGTGCGTCGGTGCTGAGCCCCGCCTTGACAGCCTCCTCGGAGGCACGCGACACGATCTCGACGCCCAGGTTGGCGGTGAGCTTGTGGCGCTTCTTGAGCTCCTTGCACGCCTGCAGAACGGTCGCGTCGTCGGGAGTGGTGCCCATGTCAATGGTCATGATGGCAATCGACGTCGCAATCGCCGGCGTCGACTTGGCCACGGGCACCTTGTGCGGTAGCGGCGTGGCGTCGCACACGTAAGTGCCGATGCCGATGCGGCCCTCCTTGGCCTCCGCGCGCAGCGGCGTGCCTGCCCGCGCCGCCGCCAGCGCCGCCGGGTCCATTGCGTCATCGAGGCGGTTGTCATCGGCACCGAGGCTGCGGAAGGCACCGCCCTGCTCCTCCGCGCCGCCGCGGTACACAATCGCGTCCTCGAGCGGGACGGCAATGTGCCACGCGGCGCTCGACGACGCGGTGTCCCAGCAGGGGCCCGTGCGCACCTGCGTGCCCTTGCCGGCGGCCGCCGCGGCCGCCGACTCGGCCTTGGTCTCGGTGCCAATGTCCGCAATGCTGCGGTCGGTCGCCTCGACCGAGGTGGCGAAGCAGCGCGTCTTGGCCTCGGTGCTGGCGCCCGTCAGCGGGTCAAAGGGGCTGTGCACCTTGGTGTAGAGCGGCTGGAAGCCCACCTCGTAGCCAGGCTTCTCCTGCTCAATGGAGGTGTTCATCGCATCGACAAAGAGCAGCGCATTCTTGGGCTTGGAAGCCGTCATCGTGTTGTAGCCGTAGCAGACGTAGCGCACCTCGCACTGCCAGCCGCTGTCGGCCTTGGGGATGGGCACAAACGCCATGCGGTACGCGACAGCGACATCCTTTATGCCCAGATTGGTACCATCCTTGAGCTCCTCGCTGGGGAAGAGGTCCTTGGCCTGCTCGGTGACATCCTTGAGGTTCTTGATGCGCTTATTGCCACCATCGTCGTCGGCGATCACGACATTGAACTTGTCGGCAGGAATGACAGTGCGCGTGTCGTTAAAGTTGCTGCCCAGCTGCATGATCTGGCACATGGCCCAGCCGCTCTCGGTCTTGGCGATCTTCTTGCCCTCGGCATCCACCTTGAAGGTGCGGTACTCGAGACGCACGTCGGTGATGTCGTCGCCCCAGAAGGAGCCCGCCTTGCGCGAGGGGTCGCACCACATGGTCGTTAGGATCTCGATGAGGTCGACGATCTCGCGCGTCTGCGAGTCCTTCTTGTGCGTGGCGATCGAGCCCAGCATCTCGTCGCGCTGCGCGTTCATGAGCTTGGTGTGCTCCTCGGTGGGAAGATTGGGTGCGGATGCGTAGCCGTCGGAAAGTCCCATGGCGTTTTGTGAAGTTTAGTCTCTTCTTTCGCACACGCAACCCCGTCTCGCACACCGCAAGCGAAAACGCCTACACGCACACCGCAAGTTTCTACTCTACCAACCGAGTACACGCAGCGAGGCGCGCCATTTGTCACCTGTCGACGGCTCCGGCTGGAGCCTACTACTTGTTGCCCGCCGAGCCGTGCCAACCAGTCTTGTGGATATTCTTGACGCTCGAGGCGTCCTTGCGTGCGCCTTCCTCGGTAAAGGGCGTGAGCAGCGTCTTCTCCCTGCCACCGCAGTCGCCCGACTTCAGCGTCTGTAGCCGACAGTTGTGGTCCTCGAGCAGACCACGCACCGCCAGCATGAGCGACGACGCCCTGCTTGCGCACGACCAGCCAAACTTGGTAGAGAGCACCTCTGCGCACAACCCGCCTTGGCCAAAGATGAAATTGCCCTTCATGCGCGGGTAGTAGTTGTAGACAAAGGGCGCCTCAGCTGGGTAGGTGGGCGAAAAGATGATGCGAAACTCGATAAAGTTGCTGCCACCACCGAGGGTGTCGCGACGAATGCGGTCATGCTCGTACTTTTCTGCGCGCTGCTCGAGTGCATCAAACAGCGCGTTCTGCGTGGTGGTGGCACCCGGCGTGTGCGCCATGTCGTAGAATAACTTGACGCGCCACTCGTCAAGACGATCCTCGTCGACTAGCTCAATTTCCATCGACACATCCTCGCGCAAACGAAGGGCGCCAGTGTCGGGGTTGACCTCCCGAAGATCCTTCAGCTCCTTAGTCAGTCGCACGATCCCGATACGACCCATCTGGATTGGCGCTGCGCTACCGCCGGCAAACGGCTCCTTCTTCTGCTTCTTTGCCGGCGCGTCCTCGGACTCAAGGTCGATCACCTCGCGCTGCATCGTGGCGTTGCGGCGATTCGCGCCGGGGCTGCGATCGCGCGCGCAATTCGCAATCTGCCCCCGCGCACACCGCAAGCGGGGCGCTAGCGCATTTTTTAATCCAAATTTGGAACCATCACACACAACGCGCACCACGCGGTCGTCCACCGGAAGCGGCTCCTTTGCGTGCTCGACTCGATCGTTGCGCAACCGCTCCTTGGTCTTGACGACGAGGTGGGGTGGGATTTGTGCATACAGCATGCCGCGTGCGTCTGAGCAGGGCGTTGTGCGTCGCGCTGACGCGCGCCGCAATCGGCCAGATGGAGCTCGCTTTTCTAAATAACTACTAAAGTTGAATCGTTCTTGCTTTTTCCGAACGGCTGGTAGCAGCTCGCTTTTGCGTGTGTTGCCTAATCGGGTATCACACGCAAAAGCGAGCAGCTACCGGCCGTTCGGAAAAAGTAAGAACGATTCAACTTTAGTAGTTTTTTAGTATGTGCTCGCTTTTCTGAATAACTACTAAAGTTGAATCGTTCTTACTTTTTCCGAACGGCCGGTAGCTGCTCGCTTTTGCGTGTGATACCCGATTAGGCAACACACGCAAAAGCGAGCAGCAAGTGGCCGTTCGGAAAAAGCAAGAACGATTCAACTTTAGTAGTTTTTTAGAAAAGCGAGCTCTGTTGGCGATTGGACCGGCCCACGCTAGCATCGGCGCGCACCCGCGCCTAGGGCACGCACGCGCGCGCGACGATGGGCGTCTACGCGTTTGAAATCACCCACTTGCGCCCAGTCGTGGCCATCGTCGCCGCGCATGGTGCCACCGACCTCGCCACGTGGAAGTGGCCGCCCATCTACGCAGCCTGTTGCCTGGCACCGCTTCCGCCGTTTGTCGTCACCGGGCTGTTCATCGCCAGCTCCCTTGTGCACTTTGCTGAGGACTTTGGCTACGACGGCTCAGTGGTGCTGCACTCGCTCGCGGGGCTGGTCTGGCTCGTGTTCGGAGCGCAGCGCGGCCTCGAGTTCATGCTCGGCTATCTCGGCCTCTTGCACACGCCGGCGCACTACATGCGCTGTTGGCGTCGACGCCGCTGGAGCGCGCTACTGCTCGCTGCCGGGAGTACGATGGCGCTAGCACTGCTGCTAGGTCACGCGAGCGTCGTGACCATAGACCACGTCGCGCAACGCGTGGTGATTGCACACGTCTGTACCGAGCACTGTGTACAGAGGTCAAAGTGAGCCAAACACACCACAGTGTGGGCTCGGTTGTTAGAACAAAGTGCCAGAACACAACAACATGCTACTACAAGACACGGTCGTTACTTTATTAGTGCGATCGCGGGAGGAGGAGGAGGAGCCACTGCGCGCTCAGAGAGCGCGGCGGCGCGCGCCGCCGCGGCCGGGCTTGGCAGGCGGCGACTTGGGCGGTGGTGCGGGCGGCGGCGTCGTGAGGTCCGCTGCCGAAGCCGGCGCCGAGGGCGCCGGCGAGCCCGGTGCTGAGCCCCCTGCCGAGAGGGCCTGGTCGACAGCGTCCGCCGCGGCGGCGCCGCCAATGGTGTCGTCGACGATCGCGTCAGCGGCGGCCTCCTCGGCGGCCTCGGCGGCGGACTCCGAAGTCTCGGCGGCGTCCTCCTCAGCGGCGGCGACCTCCTCAGCGGCGGCGACCTCCTCGACGACGGCAGCGGACTCCTCGGCCTCATCGCCCTTGGCGGCAGCCTGCTCTGCGGCGGCGGGCTCCTCGGACTCCTTGGCCTTGGCCTGGGGGGCAGCTGCGTCGGCAGTCACGTCCGCATCCTCATCATCGTCGTCGAGCCTCTCAGCGGGCGCCTGCTTCTCGAGGTGGGCCTTGGCGGCGTCGAAACGCTCCTTGGCACGCTGCGCGGCGGTGTAGTAGAAAACGTTGCCCTGCTTGTCCTTGCCCTCCAAGCGCTCGTGGAAGTCGATCTTCGTGCCGTCATTAAGCTCGTGAATCTTCTTCGCGATCTCGCCGTTGGCGTCGCGGATGTCCTCGGGAAGCCCAGGCATGTCCTCGTCGGTGGGCACCTTGATCTTCTTGATCTTGTTCATCGGCAGCTCCTCAAACTCCGTGTTGTACGCCTGCTTGCCAGCCGCGTCCAGATCGTCCCACAGCTTGTTGAGGCGCTTGTTGGTCTGGTCGGCCTTGACGTCCGGGTCGGCCTCGACGGAGGGGCGAAGCTTGGTGTGGTGGAGGTTGACCGGGCCCACCTTGAGCTGCCACTTCTCCTTATCGGCGCCCTCGTAGAGAGACCAGAGGTAGATGCTCTCGTTGAACTTGTTCTTGCTGACGTGGCCAATCTTCTCGACCTCGCCGCCCATCTTCTTCACAAACCAGTTCATGCCGTTCTGCCCGCGGGGCTTGTTCTCGCGCGGCTCCGCGTTGTCCTTGGCAGCCTTGCCGGCCTTGCCGGCCTTGCCGGGCTTGGGCGACTTCGGCGCAGCAGCGACAGAGGACTCGCCCTTCTGGCGACGGGAGAGCGGCTCCTCCTCATCGTCAAAGTCCCTCATGGGGCGCTTGGACGAGGGGGCCGAGGAACCCACGTCCATGGGAGTGGGGTACTCGCGGGCAGCGGCGCGCTTCATCTGCTTGAAGATGGTGTCAAACATCTCCAGGACATCGTCGTTACCGGCAAAGTGCTGCTGGACGTGGAAGACCATGTAGTCCTGCTCAAACTGGAGACGCTCCTTGGTGTTGCTGATGGTCTTGTTACGGTAGGTGGCAAAGTCGGTGGGCGTGGCGAGCTCGGCCATGGCGACGACGGCGGTGTTCGAGATCGAGGGCGATGCGGATGGCTTTCCCATTCTGAAGGCGAGGGCGTGGAAGCGTGTGTCTGAGCGAGACGTTCGTAAGAGGCACTGACGCACGCCGCAATCCGCGCCAAGCAACCGATGGCGCCGTAAGCGCCGACGAACCCACCCGTTGGCGCCCAGGGCGGCCCTGCGGGCCAGCGCCGCGCCAGCCGGAGCTGGGGGAGGCAACCAGCCAGCCAACGCCGCGCTCGTCGCTAGGTTGGCTGATTACCCACCCCAGCTCCGGCTGGCGCGGCGCTGGCCCGCGAGGCCGCCCTGGGCACCGACGGGTGGCGCCGTCGGCGTTAACGACCCCATCGACTCCTTGAAGTGGAGTGCGGCGTGCGTCAGTACCTCTGCC
>Ga0233444_10005574_pt1 | contig 11556 bp, 11 predicted proteins | sample SI_124_October20_6_FD_182792 | JGI IMG/M metagenome (GOLD analysis project Ga0233444, IMG submission 182792) | Seawater microbial communities from Saanich Inlet, British Columbia, Canada - SI_124_October2016_10_MG | ecosystem: Environmental > Aquatic > Marine > Inlet | place: Canada: British...
ATGCTATATCTCAACGATGTTGACGAAGGCGGCGAAACAGAATTCTTATATCAAGGTAAAAAAATAGCACCTGAACAAGGTAAAGTTGTAATTTTTCCTTGTGGTTTTACATTTCCTCACCGAGGCAATCCTATATATAAAGGTGAAAAATATATTATAACAGGTTGGTATACCTATGATAGATAAACATAAAGTTGTAAATGCTGCACCTACACTTCCTACACAATGTGTCATAGGATTAGATCGTGATGGTGTAATTAACAGAGATCTTGGAACATATGTAAAGTCAGCAGATCAATTTGAGCCTATTGAAGGAAGTTTAGAAGCAATAGCAAAATTACGTAGGCTTGGACATCGAATTGTAATACTTACAAATCAAGGAGGTATTGCTAAGGGCGTATTAACAAATGAACAAGTTGAATCAGTACACGAACACATGCTAAACTTATTTGGCGAAGCAGGATGTTCTAGTATTGAAGGCATATACTACAGTGAAAGTAGTTTAAAAAATGATATGTTTGCAAAGCCGAATACAGGTATGTTCAAACGCTGTGCAAAAGAAATAAAAGGTGTGAAATGGTCTCAAGGGTTTTACGTAGGCGATAAGATGTCCGATTTAAAGGCTGCTATGAAGGTTGGTGCTAGACCTGTGCTTGTAAGAACAGGTTATGGCCTAGAAACTGAAAAACAGCTAAATAAGTATACATACAAGGATATTAAGAAGAAAGCCTATGTATTTGATAATTTAGCTGACTTTGCAGATCAGTTATAATAAATATATATGTAATTTTTATAGGAGAAATATATGCCATATGCAGTTAAAAAACCACACCCTAGCAAAGAAGGTGTTATGCTTTACCATACGTGGGATCCAGATGGTGACGGATACGAAGAAATTCGTAAATTCCCTGATGAAGCAAAAGCGAATGCATTTGCAGCAGAGCATGCAGGTGCAGTAGTAGAATCAATCGGATATGAAATTGACCAGACAGACGAAATGATAGCTGAAAGATATGCAGCGTCAATAGATCCAACAAGACCAGAAGGCAGCGTAAATCTTAGTTCAAGTACAGATTCTGATCATAGATTTGAGCCTGATGCAATTAGAGCATTTACAGCACACGGCATTTTAGGTTAAGGATTAATCTATGGTCTTACCAGTAGCCCCCGTATTCGATAGAGTAAGATTAGTACCACGTCCTAACGATTTTTTAAACAGAAACGTTGGTTCTAGTGGAGAAATATTCTACGAAAAAGAAACCAAAACTCTAAGAGTTTATAATGGACTTAGTCGAGGTGGCTTTGAAATAGTTAGTCAAGACCGGTTACGTGTTAATGCGGCTAATGCCGAAGTTGCTACAGTAAAATATAATGTTACAATTGGTAATGACGGTGTAAGTAACAAATATATATTTAATGCGGGTGCAGAATATGCACCTGAATTAAGTTTTGTTGTAGGATATACATATCTTTTTGATCAATCAGATCAAACAAATTTATACTATCCAAACGCAGATGGCGGCGCAATAAATCAGCATCCACTAAACTTTAGTGCAGATAATGTAAACGGAGTTTTAGGCGGAGGCACAGCATATTTAGAAGGTGTAGTTTATAAACTAGAAGGATTAGAAGTTACACAGGCTCTTTACAACAGTAATTTTTCACGTGCAGAAAAACGAGAAGTACAGATTACTGTTACATCAGCAACTCCTACAGCATTATACTATTGGTGTACACAACATCTTAATATGGGATCTACTATTACTGTAGGACCACCAGGTGCTGGAAGTGGTGCAAGTTTAGAAGTAAGTGATACAGCACCAGATAATCCTAGTGCAGGCAGTATTTGGTACAACAGCACATCAGGATTTTTATATGTTTATATAGAAGATGCAGACAGTAGTCAGTGGGTACAACCTGTTGCAGGTAATGTATTCAGCGGAGCGTTTACAGACTTAACAGCTACGCCAACAACACTTGCAGGGTACGGCATTACAGATGCTGCACTAGCAACAGCTATACCAACAAGTTTAACTGACTTAGGAATATCTGATGGTAGTTCGACACAAGTACTTACTACAGATGGTGCAGGAAACTTTACATTTGAAGATGCCGCAGGTGGATCATCATATGATCAAAGTTTAAACACAACCGATTCAGTAACTTTTGCAAGTATTAGTTCGCCTACATTTTTAAATAGCGGAACTGGTGTTACTAATCTAACAAGTGCAAGTACTTTAACATTACAAGCTGTAGACGCTGTAGTAGTAACAGGTGCTCCTTTTAGATTACCAAGTTTTACAAACGCACAACGAGATGCACTTACAGCAAGTAACGGTGATATGATTTACAACACCGATGATAATAAAATTCAATCTTACATTAATGGAGTATGGCGCAGATTAGACGATTCGGGAATAGTGTAATATGGAAAAAGAATACGTAGTAATTGTAAAAGCCGATGTTGATCTTGAAGCCTTTGATGCTGAGGTAGCAGCTGATACAGGTGCAGGCCAAATACCAAATCGTGCTGTAACAGTAGCTAATCCAAGAATTGGATCAAAGCGTATGACTCATTGGATGCTTACAGATGAAGAAGCAGAAACTCTTGCACAAGACGATAGAGTCGTTGCTGTAGAGATTCCACCAGATCAAAGAACTGATATGGACATTGGATTGCATGCTCGACAAACAGCAGTATTTGAAAGACAATCTGGTAACAATTCAACTTGGGTAAACTGGGGATTACGTAGATGCGACGAAGCAACAAATACGTTTGCTGATGCAACCACATTATCAGGAGACCATCTTTACGCTTTAAACGGTACAGGTGTTGACTTTATTGTCCAAGATAGTGGTATACAAGCAGATCATCCTGAGTTTGCTATTCCGATTGATCCAGAATACAACAATAGTGCAGTTAGCGATGTTGTCGGTGATGGTAGTGATTTTTTCAAACGTGAAGTTACTGTTAATGGTGTAAGAATTATGGCTGCAGGTGGAGTTGGAGGACAAACAGCAGTGCCTGATTCATTTGTTGAAAAAGTAGCACGTATGTTTGAACTGTTTACAGATCCAACAGGCACAGGTATAAACGGAACAGCACAACGAGCATTAATAAAAAATTTAAGTGGTGACACAGGAACATATCATGTAGGCAAACCAACAATACAAAGAGTAGCAAGAGGTGCTGGTGCAGACTATAGCACAAACTTTTTAACAGATGCTGGCATTATATTTTGGAACCTAACTAACCTGTTTGACACTCACGTGCAAAATGACATGGTGTGGTATCTAAACTCAACAGGTGGAGCACCAGGCGATGGCGATCAAGATGCACAAGAAGTTATTGAACACGTATTTCACACAATACATATGCATGGCTTAGATGCACAAACATTAAAGTTGTATCCTTTTTTAAGTTCAGATTGGAACACTGGGCCATTGTATAATGCAATGGTAGAAGCATACGACGGCGGATTCTGGGATTCATCAGGATATGGCGGAAATGCTTGGAAGACTAATGGAGATGCATTTGAAGTGGCTGCAAAAGAATATTTGTATCTACTAAACTTTTGTATGTTTGATTATTCAAGTCTATGGGACGGCGGAAGCCTTAGTCCTGAATGGAGCGATAGTATGCGTACACCAGCAGGCATACAATCTAATAACCCTCTAGGGTATGCACTACACAATTCATATATTGCTCCGGTAATTAGTAAACCAACACTTGCTACTATTAGAAATATATTCCAAGACGGAGACACAGGTGATCCAACAGTTGCAGGTGCATCAGGATACGTAGTAGACACAGGATCGAGAGTACAGCAAATTGATTGGTTTGCTGGCAGTGGAATTGTAGGCGAAACACAAGACCAAAACTTTTATACAGATTATGACGGGCATGGCACTCATTGTGCAGGCATTGCCGCAGGTAAGACATTTGGCTGGGCAAAAAACGCAAGAATATATGCCCAAAAATTAGGTGGCTTAGAAGGTACAGCTGATCCTAATAATGGAATTAGTATTACTAACGCATTTGATTGTATTAGATTGTGGCACAATAATAAATCAGGTGTTGATGCAAACAGACCTACTGTTGTTAACATGAGTTGGGGATATGGATTCTCAACAACATCTGATCCAACAAGCGGAACATATAGAGGCTCAGCTTGGACATATGGTGTTGATTATAGTACTCGAGCAGAGCTAGAAACAGCAACAGGCGTAGGTATTAAAAGATTAAACAGTGGAACAACAACTAGATTGTCAACAAGAAACGCAACAGTTGATGCAGAAATAGAAGATATGGTTTCAGCAGGAATACACGTAGTAATTGCAGCTGGTAATAACTATAACAAAGTAGAAGCATTTGGTGGCACTGATTATGACAATGATGTATTATTTGGAGCAACTACAATAAACTATCATAGAGGTAGTTCACCGTATAGCTCAAATGCATTCATGGTAGCTAGTTTAGACAGTACTACACAAGATGACAGTGGCACTGAAAAAGATAGAACAAGTATTTTTTCAAGCAGAGGTCCAGGATGTAATATATGGGCACCGGGTTCGGATATTATGAGTGCTTGTAGCACACCATATAACGCAAGTAAATTTGCACCAATATCATATTTTGGTGATGCTAGTTTTTATCAAATGAGTATAAGCGGGACATCTATGGCAGCACCGCAAGTTGCTGGACTATTATGTTTACACTTAGAATCAAGTCCGACACTAACACCAGCACAATTAAAATCAAAAATTATAGCAGATTCAAAAGATGTTGTATATAATACAGGTGCAAATAACGACTATGATCAGATAAGTACAAGTACTTTTGGACAAGATGCAAAAATTATATATAGTAGATATGCAAGTGCAAATGCATTATCTATAACAACAGAATGAAGGTAGTAATATGGCAATAAATTATCCAAATGATCCAGCAGTAGATGACACACATGTTGTAGGAGATATAACTTGGACATGGGACGGAACAGCCTGGACTATAATATCTACAGCAGGTGGTGGAGGCGGAAGCTCTTATAATGACGCAGCTGTTGATACACATCTAAATACTAGTAGTGCTAGTACAAACGAAATTTTAAGTTGGAACGGCTCAGACTATGCGTGGGTAGCTGATCAAACCGGAGAAGGTGGTGGAGGTGGTGGCGGTGCCTCTGCAATTAATGACCTAAGTGATGTAAACATTTCAAACCCACAAGACAATGAAGTTTTAAAATATAGTTCAGGAGAATGGGTTAACGGAACAGATGCCACAGGCGGAGCAGGTAGTGTAGCATTTACAGATTTAACAGATGCTCCTTCGGGATTAACGCCTGCTAATTTTTACGAATCAGCAATAACAACATTTAGAGTTACAAACACAGGCACAGCGTCTTATGAATTTGATAGCCATTACACTGGCGCTAATCCAACTATATTTGTTTTAAGCGGAACAACAGTAGCATTTGATTTAACAAATATCGGCGGACACCCTTTTGCTATCCAAGATAGTACAGGGTCAGCTTACAATACCGGACTTGTACATGTAGCTACAGACGGCACAGTAAGTACCGGTTCAAATGCTCAAGGCAAAAGTTCAGGAACATTGTATTGGAGAATACAAGAAAGTTTAGGTAGTCCACCTAACTATAGATACCAATGTACATCACATGTAGGTATGGTTGGTGCTATAACTATAAAAAGATTAAGTTCTATTTAAGAAAAACTTGTAAATTATATCTTAGTCTTTGCAATTCAGTAACATTTTCTCGTAGTGTATGTGGATCTATATTACCGTCATGTTCGCTTGCGTGTCCGTTATTAATTAATACAACGTGACTTTTTAATTCCTGTAACATTTGTTGTGCTTGCTTTTTGCTTTTATCAAATGTAATTGTTGAAATCTTTTGTTCAAATTCAGCAATCTCGTTTTGGTATTTTTTGCTGTTGTTTAATGATAGCATTATTCTTCCTTTGGAGTAGGCCTTAGTTGGAAAAAGTCTAAACTAGGATCTTTATTACTTGTTTGAGTAATACTGCCACCATCCATTATACTTTCTAAGCCAATTGGCATACAAGGAGGTACATGAAATACACTACCTTCTTTTATTTCTTTTTCGTATAACATACCGTCGGCGGTATCTATCCAAGCAATTTTAAAATTACCACTGTTTACAAACCAAGATTTTTCAGTAGTTTTATGAAAGTGCATTGGTAAACCACTGCCAACATTTTCAAATACTAAAATCTTTGATACATAATTATCAGTTTTAGCCCAAGTTGCTTCGTATCCAAAACTACTTTTATCTACATTTTCGTTCATAATAAATCCATTACTTTAAATATTGTTTCTAGTTTAGTTTGGTTTACCTTATTTGTTAAGGTATTCCTTAAGCCGTTGTGTAACGGCTTTGGCCAACTTTTAAATGTAGTCCAAGCGTATCCGTTATGTTCATTGTTTAACTTAGGAATAAATTCATCATCGACTACACATAGATATGTATGAAAATGAAACTTATCATCATTTGAAATAAAAGTTTCTAAGGGAATAGTTTTTTTAATTTCTATTTCACCAATTTCTTCAAAAATTTCTCTACGTAAGCCTTCCCACGGAGTTTCAGCTTTTTCGTTGGTGCCACCTACTAGACCCCATACGTCTTTGGCTCTACCTTGTGTTCTATGTAATAATAAGAATCTTTTTGTTGATCTTGCATACACTAATGCACCACTACAAATAATAGTTTTATTGTCCATACTAGTAGTTATTTTAATAAGCTAGGCGCCAGGTTCCGTTTTGGTATTCGCCGTCGTATGCTAAAATCCAATCATCATTTTCATACTTGTATTGCTTGCCTGTATTAAGATTAGTTGTGTAAACAACTGTACTATCATCAGTACTAGCATCAAATACTATGTGCCACTTTGAACCATCCCATTCGATAATATCTTGGGCTCCTGCTATAAAATCTGAACCATCATTGTTCTTCCAAGCATCAGGCCCATCATACCCAGCATCACCTACTTTGGTGCTAGTGTTTATACTGTCTAGTATTAATATACGCGGGTTTCCTGACTTTAACGAAGTTGGATTTGTTGTATACGGATTAATAATATAATCTATTTTGTTTCTATCACCATTTGGCCCATGCATGATTGTATCTGCAGGAAAACTATCAGCGTCCCAAGAAATTGTTAATTCGTATTCGTCTAGAGGATTAATAGCTACAGTGCCTACTAGTTCATTAGATAGGTCTGTACGTCTTAAACGTAATTCAGTAACTCCGCTGTTAAAACTAAACGGCATATCTTTTGTATATCCTGTCCAAGTTTGTGCTCCAACAACACCTTTATTGATTAATTTAGCTGTTGTTCCAAGTACTAGTAAACCATAATTATCATGGCCTGTTGTTACTATAGAATCTACATCAGTCTTTAATATACCTTCACTCAAAATTTGTTCTTCAATTTCGCCAGTACCAGTAACAGCAATTCTAGTTGTTACATCACTCTGTGGAACTGGTGCATCGTCGTATGCTTGACTAACAGGTCTTGCAAGATCTAAATCAATAGTGCCTTTGGTTTCATTAAAAATACTTTGTACTACCTGTGTAATAACACCTAAGCGTTTTACTTTAACAGGTGGACTAATATAAATTGGTGTATTAAATGTCATTGTTGCTACATCTATTTCGCTGTCAACTCCAACAGGTACTGTTCTACTACTAAAATTTAATTGTTCTAAATTAACTACACTTAAACTTGTCCAATCAATATAGTTGTCTGTGGTTTGTATTTCTAAACTAGGGTTAAACAACATTAGAATTTGTTCTAATATTTGTAATTTTTGATCTGTATTAGAACTCCAAATATCCACATTAACTGTAAGGGTATATGGTGTAGGCATTAGTCTTTCAACTGTGTAATTCTTGCCTTCTTTGTTTAAGTATTCATTACCATCAGTATCATATGCTTGTTCACGTATGTTAACTTTATTAATATAACTCGAATCAGCAAGTCTTGCTGTATCCATTGCAAGTGCAGTAATATATACTGACATGCGTGGCGCACTAGGTATTTTATTTTCTGAATTTTCTCGTATTATGTTTGCAACTTGGCGTGTAAGATCGCCGTACATAACAGGTATCTGTGTTAGGTTACCTTTGCCGTCTTTGTAACTAAAGTTACTCATGAGGCGAACCATTTGGGTTATGTAGCGTCTTATCTGTCCGTCATAAAAGTGTTGCATTAGTTGTTTTCCGTACTTGGTGCTACAGTTACAGCATTTCTATAGTAAAATGATTTAGGTGAAATCGCAATACGCAAAGGCCCGTCAACTTTTTTGTTTGGTTGCTGTGGTCCAACTGTTGTGATGTGTTCCCGTGCATTTACAGCATCAATAGTTATTTGTTTCATGTCGTCCCAATCAGCCATGGAAACTGGCCAACCTTCAGCATGTAAATATCCTAACTCATCTTTTTTAGGATTTCTAGTGTTTACTATTAGATCAATACCAATTTCTTCTTTGATGTCATTAATTTTAAATCTTTTGCCGCCTATAGTATACTCAAATGATACGCCTGTAGGGAATTCAGGATCAACTGATCTTGGTACATAGTGTTTTTCTTTTTCTTGAAAATTGGGATTGTATTTCAATCCTTTCCAAACACTTTTCTCCATAGTATTCTTGATTAGTCTGTGTAAATTTAATACATTGTTCATAGCTTCTTTTTCTTCGTCACTTGCTTCAAAACTATCTTTGTCTTTGCCATCTTTTGAGTTTGATGCTTTAGATACCGAATCAATTTTATCTGCTTCCGCATTACCAACTATTCCCCAACTTTTATATGTTTCTTGAGGCTTGGCTTTTTTAGCTGAAGATTGTACTTTAGCATCAAAGTTGGGCATAGTAGTTAACGACTTTGGTACATTTCTTATAGTAATTTTTTTACCACTTGCAAATGTAACAGCGATAATTACTCTCTCACCCGATTCAACTACCACAGTTTTTAAATCATTCCATCTCATTGTAAATCCTCCCAGTCAAATTCTTCAACATCTCCTGAATTGTCATCTGTTTTCGGAGAGTCATCTTCTTCACGTTCTCTTTCTAAGCGTTCTTTTTCTAAACGCTCAGCTTCTTCTTTAGCTCTAGCAGCTTCTTCTTCAGCTTCTTTTTTAGCTTTCTCGTCAGCTAGACGTTTTGCTTCTTCAGCCTTACGTAATTCTTCTGCTTCTTTTTCACGCTGTATACGTTCTTGTTTTAAACGTTCTTCTTCCTCTTTTGCTTTACGTTCAGCTTCTTCTTCACGTTTTTTCTTAGCTTCAGCTTCTTTTTTAGCTTTCTCATCCTTCTTGCGTTGTGCTTCTTCTGCTTCGAGTCTTGCTTCGTCTGCTAGACGCTGTGCTTCTTCTGCTTTACGCCTTTCTTCAGCTTCTTTCTCAGCAAGTTCATCAGCTTTACGTTGTGCTTCAGCTTCTTCTTCACGTTTTTTCTTAGCTTCGTCATCGGATGTGTTGTCTGGTTTTTTATCTGGCAAATTAGGCACTACTACTTGACTTGGTAACTCGTCATCAAAGTCATCTTTTTCATCGTTAGTTTTATCATCTGTTTTTTCTGGTTCTTGTTGTGGCGGATTAAGAACAGTTTGTATTTGATCTTTGGTTTTTTGGTCAATAGCTTTGTTAAGCTCGGGGTTGCCATCTAACATTTCTTGTGCTTTTTCAAATTCACCGTTTTCTAATGCTTTTCCAAATTCTCGAATATCGTTATCAAGGTCTGAAGACCCAGATCCAGGTTTGTTATTACCTGTTCCGTCACCGGGTTTGTCACCATCGCCTTTATCATCGCCTCCGCCTTGCCCACCAGTAGGTGGAGTATATCCTGGAATTTCTCCTTTACCGTCTTTATCGCCAGTACCAGTACCGTCGCCTTTATCACTACTACCAGGACCGTCGCCTTTATCGCCACTACCAGGACCGTCGCCTTTGTTACCAGCCTGGTCACCGTCACCTTCTTTGCCTTTATCGCTGAGGCCGTTTTTATCTGATGTACCACTTAGACCGTATTTTATCATACATGCTCTTATTGCAGCTTCGTGCTGAGGATACATTGTCATAAATTCTTCTGCACTTTTTATCATCAGACTCTTGTTTCGGAAACTTACACTAGGTCTTGCACTTCGTTTCAGACCATAACATATACGTCCTACCGGAGTACCTCCTAGTACAGCAGCCTCTGGTGGTGCTGGTTTTCCATCATCTCTATAAGGTAAATTACCTAAATTACTAGGAACTTCTTTTTCAACTAGTTTAATGTCTTTATATCTCATTATTCATCTGCCTTAGGTCTAAGTGCTTTTGATAAGCTCTGTCTTTCTACAACACTTTCGCCAGCAATAGTATCGGTTGTAGTATTGTTTATAAATGTACCTTTTTGGTTTGTTCTATTGTTTGTACCAGTAAGTGTCATACGTACATTATCTTCTTGTTTAACCCAACGACCTCCGTCATATCTAAACAGTCTATTAGGTGAAAAGTCTGTGCGTAAGAAAAAATCACCTACTGTAGTGTTAGTAGGAAAACTTATACCATGACCAAAAGATTCACCATTGGTTGGTATTCCGTCGCCTAGTAAATATCCGTTGTATCCTGACTTAGTAGCTGAGCGCATAGTATCCGGAATATCATCTCCATCTGTGTCAACAAGTTCTGTATTTCCATTTTCATCTAATTGTAAACTAAAGTAATGACTAGTATCATAACCTGCTTTTGGTGCGTCAGCTTCTGCTTGTGCAACTACAGCATTATTAATTTGCATTTCTTTATCATATGTACTTAACAAATTACGTAGTGTATCTCCACCAGTAGCACCTTCTTCTGCAGGTAAGTCTAATATTTCTTTGAATTCTTGTGAGTCTACTATTTGTTTTAATTTTAATCTGTACAAATGCGGATACCAAGTTTGTGAAAATCCTTCAGCTGCACGGTTTACATCTTCTACAACATAAAATCTTTTTAATGCAAATGATAGATCATTTAATGCATATTCGTCTTTTAAATGCGGCAATTCAATAACATCGCCTGCCATAACTTTTCTACCAAGTGTTTTTACACTACTATTGATATGTATTGTTAAAAATAATGTGTCATTACTTAAAAACAAACCAAATTGACTAAGGTTAAAGTCAATATCTTGTACATTATAAATGCCACGCATTGTATAAATGTCTGGATCATACTTGCGATCTCTATTTTCTAAGAACAACATGTCTTGTATGTTTGTTTCTTTCACTGCATCATACCGTGGCTGATCAGCTGTAGCATCTGCTTCACTAGGGTTTTCAGCACCTAGGAACTTATGTATATTAATATCGGTACCACCAATAGTAAACATTTCATAGACTTGTTTGTCTATAAATGTGTAATCATTACCGCGTTGTGGCTTGTATAAACTTAATCTTGGCATATACATATTTATCGTTCGTAAGTCAATACGATAAATACTAATGGAGACTATAATTATGGCAATACAAAAACAAGAAATATTTG